>OOCB01000359.1_pt1 | contig 76016 bp, 71 predicted proteins | sample 1671351 | NCBI WGS metagenome assembly OOCB01 (sample SAMN06348148, study PRJEB24527) | human gut metagenome | biome: human gut; feature: ankylosing spondylitis patient; material: feces | host: Homo sapiens | place: China | collected 2015-10 | reverse complement strand
AACATATTTTACTTCGTCATCACTTGAAGTTCTTTGGCAATATATCTCTTGTTTTTTATCAAAATTCAGTTCAAAATTTATTGCTTCGTCATCATTAAGTTTTTTAAAAGTATATTTAGATGTTACTTTTTTTAAATAATCTTTTGGCTTGTCAAAATCATTTTCTTCATCATAAATAACTTTTATTTTCAGTTTTCCGTTTTTTACTACAACTTTTCCGAATCTTGAAGGTGTATAAAAATCGTTAGAATAGTACGGTCTTGGCTTTCCGTTAGATAGGAAAGTTTTACCTTTTGAATCGGTTGCAATTTGAAAAAATGTAGCGCCAACATTATCATCTATGGATATTTCTTCAAAAGTACCGTTATTGTAAAGATAAACATTCGAAATCCCGCCTTCTCCGCCGCCTGATGAAAATTGCGACATAGTCAAATCCGGGTATCCGTCTGAATTAACATCAATAATTCGCATTTGGCCGTGGTCTGTCACTCCATCAAATTCAGTTTCGTTAAGAAATGACATTACCGCTTTTGTATATTTTTTTATGAAGGATTTTGATTTAACTTTTGCACTGTTGTCGGCATTTTCAATCTCCTCCTGCGAAACAGTAGAAGCCGTGCCGATAATATTGCCGTTAATTATCTCATTTCTGTTATTCACTGCATTTTCTTTTACACTTTGAAAATTATCAAAACTCTTGCTTTGACCTGCAAGATAATACAAACTTAATATAGAATCGATTATTTCAATTTTTGAATTATAATAATCACCTGATAATTCGTGCTTTTTTGCAAGCTTATTTGCAGATTTGAATGTCTGCTCACAAGCCTGAAGAAAGAACACGGCAGAAAGTCTATATTCTTCTGTTTGATTTGAATCTTTATACTTAAGCAGATTTTTTAAATATTCGTAATCATCAAATAATGAGTGCTTTGTATTCAAATCTATCAATATAGAGTAATCGGCTTTGGACGCAATATCAAAACCAAACGCTTTGAAAATTTTTGAAACTATTGTTATTGCAGTTGTTGACGGAATAACCGTTTCAAGCGCTGCCTTTTTGGCTTTTTTAACTGATTTATCAACTAATTCCTGCCCGATTTGCGACATAATATTTTTCGTTAAATCCTGCCCGTACTTTCTTCTTACGGTTTCTATCGCCAATTGCATCGGCAATCCGTTTTTATCAACATTTGACTTTGCTTCAAAGTTATTTATCATATTTCTGTTATCTTCACACATTGAACCTAATTTTAAATAATAATCGGCAAATGATGTTATAGATGACAGTGTATCAAATACTGCGTTCCAATCCCTTGCGTCAACCCATAATAATGCGTGGCTCATAGATGTATCTTTTAAAGGTTCGCTTACATCTTTAATCAATGATGTTATATCTTTCATTTCTTTTGAATAATCGTTAACATCTTTGTTTAAATGGTAAACAGAATTAAAGCGATTTATCATATCCGCATTTGTGGTTAATGCTTCAATGTAGGTTTCATTGTTAGTTACGCACTTTTCGATAAAAGATTCATAATCCGCAAAATCGCCTAATTTAGTAATATAATCTAAATTCATCAGTCTTAAACCGAATACCGTTGAGCCGAAATATGACAGATATGCCGAAGCGCAATATGCCGACTCATTTCCGGCATATATATCATCAATAACATCATTTATACTATAATTAACCAATGAAAGCTTTGTTGCAATTTTGCTCATTGCATAATCAGCGTCAACAATGCTGTATCCGCTGTTAACTATGCGCATTGTATCATCTTTAATCGTTAAACTCGCTTTCAAAAAAGACATCATTTGCGCCAGCGGCAAAAATGTTTGATTTGAAAATTCGTATATATTATCAAGCGTATACTCTTTTTTTATAAATGGATTCATATATAAAACAGCTTTTTTATTTTGCTTATTTATTTCAACTCTGCCGTATTTGCTTGTTTTTTCCTGCCCTTTTCTGATAAACGAAGTTGCACCCGAATCATAATAATACAAAGTGAAATCGGTAATAAAATTTGTAGAAACAAATAAATTTTCACCGTCATAATATCCCACCTCGTCGGATTCTGTTATTTCTCCGTATTCATCAATTGACTGCACTTTAAAAGAAATAAACTTTGCATTATCGGCATATACCACAGTTGACGCAAGCAAAACTGCCATACTTAAAATTAACGATATTGTCCTTTTAAATATTTTCATAATTACTGTTCCCCTGCTTCTCCACTCATCATCGCCTGCATAGATTCAATATATGCATATCCAAACATTGCATTTACAAAATCATCATTAAATTGCACACGAACATTTTCTTCTTCATCAACAATAACATCAACCTTTTGATTTGTTGTTTTCATTTCGGCTGAATCAATCAGTTCACATAACTTTTTATTCATTTCATCTGTACTGAATTTTTCGCCCGATACTTTTTCCTGATATTCTTTAAGGCTTTTGCTGATGTCCGGTGATGATACACTTACATTTACAACATAATATCCGTCGCCGATTTCTTCGGTGCTTATGCATTTGAATGAAGATTTTTCGTCTAACAAATTCAAAAATTCAGGTTGATTATCCGCTATACTTGAATTCCACTTTTCATGAATTTGATTTGAAAAATCTTTATCAACTATATTAGCCTTTGCCGTTTCGCTTGTTGTGCTGCTGTTTGCAGCGCTTGTTTCTTTATTATTTTGGCAGCCACATAAAACAGTGCAAAGCAAAATAACACACATCACCGCAAAACATAAAATTCGCTTATTTTTCAAAATTATCTCCCCTTATAAAATTAGGCTAATCATATTTGATGATTAGCCTAAACAATATAAATATAAAGTTTATTTACACTTAACGATTTTTACATTTGACCATTTACCGTAAACTTTTCTACCGTTTACATTTTTGTATGCACGCACTTTTACATAGTACTTTTTGCCCTTTGTAAAGTTCTTGCCCACATATGAAGTTTTTTTACCGCCCTTTACAATCTTTTTAGCTGAAAGTTTTTTGAAATTCTTATTTCTTGAATAATAAATTTGGTAACCGTTTGCACCTGATTTTTTATCCCAAGATGCTTTGATTGTATGTTTTTTTCTTGCGGAAGAAACGGATTTAAGGTTAACTTTACCAAGCTTTTTAACAGCTTTGTAATTTGTTGTATAAGAATCACCGCACGAGCAGGTATATACATCATATCCCTGTGATGTATATGTTGATTTTACTGTATAAGCATAGTTATAACTGTGCTGATGTGGTGAATTGATTGAGAATGAATAAAAGCAAGAGTATGAGCCCTTTTCTATTTTTAAACAATAAGTCCCTGCATCAAGAGATACAGATTCGGACTTACTTGCTACGCCTGTCGAATCATTCTTGGTTGCATACCAAGTACCTGCAATTTTTTCACCTGTCATTGAATAAACGGAAAAATAAATACTCTGATTTGCACTGATATTTATAATTTGCGTTCCGCTTGGCACTGTGAAAGAATAAAAATCCACATCATCGTTAAGTGCCAACATACCATTATATGTTGTATCAAGTGAAATTGGGTTAGCATTTCCTATAATATTGTTATTAACATCTAAACTTTCAGGAAAGCTTTCATTAGCAGGAGTGAATGATGACGAAATTGTATAACTGCAATTAGAGTAATTTCCATCAACCTTAAAATAATAAGTTCCCGCTACTAAATAGGCGTAACATTCTGAATATGCTTTGCCTAAATTATCGTTATAACCAATATAATAACGCTTAACTTCATCTTCAGTTGCATTTGATGGATAAATATAAACATAATAACTTTTTGTACCCTCGGCAGTAAAATCAATCCTGCCTGACTGCGGTACATCAACTTTTAAAAAGTCAATCGTGTCATTAGAAGAAAAATAGCCCGTTGTTGTAGTGCCGAGTGTGTAACTCTTTGCTTTGGCTGTTGTGTCATAAGAGCCTGCATACGCAGTCAAATCGAAACCCACTACTGCCGTAAGCATAATTATTGCCGACAGCAAAATACTTGTTAATTTTTTCATACTTTTACCTCTTTTTATATATTTTAGGACTGTGTCCAAATAAATAATACACCACATTAGGTGTAATGTCAATACACTTAATGTGGTGTATATTAAAATCAACCTTGTAAATATTATTACAAGGAGATTAGATATGAAATCATATAATGAAATAATCAGAGAACTCAGGGAAGATAATGACAAAACACAAAAGGAAATTGCAGATTATCTGGGTACAACACAGCAAGTTTATTCCAGATACGAAAAAGGTGAAAACGAAATGCCGATAAGGCACATCATTTCACTTTGCAAATATTATAATGTCAGTTCAGATTATATATTAGGATTGACGAGTAAGTTATAATTCATCAACCATATCCTGTGCAAATATTGCATAGCCTTTTTCCGGCGAATCCACTATAACATGTGTAAGTGCGCCCACAAGCTTTCCGTTTTGAATAATGGGCGAGCCGCTCATTCCCTGCACAATTCCGCCTGTTTTTTCAAGCAGGCGTTCATCTGTTATTTTAACCACCATATTTTTGCCTTTTTTATTTTCACGGTATGAAATGCGACTTATCTGTGCGTTATAAAACTTTGCCTTGCCGGAATCTATTGTGCAAAGGATTTGCACCGGCCCTCTCACAATTTCATTTGGCGAAGCTACTTCATATTCATAAGTGTTTTTCAGCGTGCAGGTATATTTACCGTAAATTCCGCTTTGGCAATTCTTTTTAAGCGTGCCTATTATATCATTTGTAAATTCACAGCAAAGCGAACCTGCTTCACCCGCTTTGCTTTTATAAATTTTGGTAACAGTTGCCCTAACGGCTTCGCCGTCTAAAATCGGCATTATTTCGTTAGTATCAACATCCGTTATAGGATGTCCTAAAGCCGAAACGGTATTATTTGATTTATCATAATAAGTTATTGTGCCCACACCTGCTGTGGAATCCCTAACCCACAAGCCAACCTTGTAGCACCCCTGGCTTGATGAATAAGCCGGCTTTAGCAAAAATTCTTTGTAATTACCGTTTCTTTTAACGGTAATTTTGTAATCGTTGCCGTTATTATCATTCAATATATCTGTAACAGAATCGGCAGAATATACTTTTTTACCGTTAATTTCTATAATAATATCGCCTTTTTCAAGTCCTGCTTCCTTTGCCGGATTGCACTTGCCCTTATCCGTTTCAACATCACGAATACCTACAATAATTACCCCGTCTGTATAAAGCTTAATTCCAAAACTTTCACCGCTTACACTTACTTTTTTAGGCTTTGATTGAATAATGCTTGTTGTTTTAACCGGGATAATACCCAAAAGCTTAATATCATTTTCAACGGGCGAAACCTTGCTGTTATTTTGGTAATCAACCTGGTATAAAGAATTGTTTTCAACCGAATATACACTTTTATATTCAATTTTTTTAGTTGAATATGCTTCTATCTTATCCGGCAAAACAATATTTCCGAAAACTATAAACGAATAAATTATTATAAGGCATAACGCAAAAATTCCGTCAATAATACGAATGGCTTTTTTCATAATTTCCATAGCCTTTCCGACTACAAGTAATTTTGAATACACGCCCTATTGCAGTCGGATAAGGCGTATAATGGAAATTTAGACATCTCAAAATTATGCAAAAGCAAATTTTGAGGTCAATATAATTTGTGATAGTGTAAACGAACACTATCACCAAATATATTATTGACGGAATTTTAATAAGTATTTTTATTTAATTATCTTCTTTTAATTGTTTTTTGAAAATCAAAATGCAAAAACAAGAAAAAATCAGCCCTTGAAATCAAGAGCTGATTATCGGCAGAGCAAACCTTCCATACATTATTTTATAAGCGTTAGATTGAAACCTCGTGTGCTACATCATAGAGATTCATATCAATTGACTTCTTCATATTAAGAGCTTCAAAAATATCGTAATCAACTACATCTTCTTTTTGAGCAGCTACAACACGGTTGCCGATATTTTTCATAAGAAGCTTAACTGCATAGTTACCCATACGAGTAGCAAGAACTCTATCCTTTGCAGTAGGTGAACCGCCACGCTGAATATGGCCGAGAATACAAGCACGGGATTCAACGCCTGTTTTTGCTTCAATTTTTTTTGCAAGTTCCTGAACATCAACACCTACACCCTCGGCAACAATGATGATGAAGTGCTTTTTACCTGTTCTTTGAGTTTTTTCCATACGCTCAATAATATGCTCCTGAATATCATATTCGATTTCAGGAATAAGAATTGAAGTTGCACCGCAAGCAATACCTGCATTGAGTGCAAGATAGCCGGCTTTTCTGCCCATTACTTCAACTACTGTACATCTGTCATGTGATTCACTTGTATCACGAACACGGTCAACCATTTCCATAATAGTATTAAGGCAGGTATCATAACCGATTGTGTTATCACAGCAAGCAATATCATTATCAATAGTGCCCGGAAGGCCTACGCAAGGAATACCCCTTTCACTAAGGTCTCTTGCACCACGGAATGAACCGTCACCGCCGATAACTACAACACCTTCAATACCGTGTTCCTGGCAGGTACGAATAGCTTTTCTCATACCCTCTTCAGTAGCAAATTCAACTGAACGGGCAGAATAAAGGATAGTACCGCCGCGATTGATAATATCAGATACACTTCTAAGGTCCATTTCGATGAAATCACCGTTGATAAGACCGTTGTATCCACGGATTACACCGTATACTTTAATTCCGTTTTCGCAGGCTGTGCGCACAACTGCACGAATAGCCGCATTCATACCCGGTGCGTCGCCACCGCTTGTTAATACCGCAATTGTTTTCATAATTATGTCCTCCTATATATAATATAGCCTAAAACTTACTAACCATAATCTTTATTATTTTATATGTTTTGGCAAAAAAAGTCAAGTATTGTCGTTAAATTAGTGAACAAATACGACATTTTCATCGTCAAGAATCCTTTTAAGTTCTTTTAATTCTGTATTGTTAACCTCTACAAAACATTCCCTCGGCTGAAGAACATACCGCTTATCATCAGTATAATAAAAATATAGAGGAATGTTACCGTCAAAAATATCAGTAACTCTTTTAGCTAAAATAATATTTTCGTCATTTTCATTTTTAAAGCGCAAATACAGTGCAGCTTTTTTCTTTTTATGCGGTTCACTTTTTGTTTCTTTATTATTTGAAACATTATCGTTTTTATATTTTCCGTTTTCAAAATCCGCATTTGACGGTGCTGTGCCGATAGAATACGCAAGTATTTTTGCATCCTTTTCCTCTTCAAGTGAAAGGTTGCCCGACACGGTTATAACACTTCCGGCATAAAGATAGTGCGAATATTTTTCAAGCGTTTTGGCAAAAACAATAACTTCAATCGAGCCATACAAATCCTCAATAGTAACAAATGCCATTGATGAACCTGCTCTCGTCTGCTTTGTTGTAATATGGTTTATAATACCGCAGGTACGAACAAATGATTTATCCTTATACACGCTCATACTGTCATTTGCACTTTCCAAAAGTTCGCCTATATTAGCAAAGCCGAATTTTTCACAAAGTTCGGTATATTTATCCATAGGGTGACCTGAAAGGTAAAGACCGGTCATTTCTTTTTCCATTTTAAGCAACTCTGCTTTAGGAAATTCATCTACATTAGGAACATCAAATTCGAGCGGCGAATCATTACCGCCGAGTTCAAAAAAGCCGACCTGCCCGTATTGAGTGCGTTGCCTGTAATTTTCAATATTTGCAGCAATTGACGGTAAAGCCTGAAGCATTTGCCGCCTGTTTAAATCAAAGCAGTCCATAGCACCGCATCTAATCAAGCTTTCAACTGCACGACGGTTAAAATGCTTGCCCTGCAAGCGCATACAGAAATCGGGCAAATCTTTAAATTTGCCGTTTTTTCTTTCCTCTACAATATCATCAACAAATTCTTTGCCGACATTTTTAATACCCAAAAGGCCGTAATTTATAATTTTTTTATTTGCGGTAAAGCCCTGCATTGAAGTATTTATATCAGCCGGTGCAAGCCTGATACCAAGGCGCTTACATTCAGCCGTGTATCTTGCAATTTTATTTGATTGGTCAAGCACCGAAGTCATTAAAGCAGCCATAAATTCAGCCGGGCAGTAGCATTTTAAATATGCTGTTCTGTAAGCCACAAGCGCATAGCAAGCCGCATGCGATTTATTAAAAGCATATTTTGCAAATTCAGACATTTGGTCAAAAATAGTGTTTGCGACTGTCTTATCAATATCGTTTTCTTCACATCCGAATATAAATGCTGTACGCTCTTTTTCCATTACATCAAGCTTTTTTTTGCTCATTGCCCTGCGCACAATATCCGCCCTGCCATACGAATATCCTGCAAGCTCGCGGAAAATTTGCATAACCTGTTCCTGATAAACTATGCAGCCATAAGTATTTTCAAGTATAGGCTTTAACTTATCGGTTAAATACTTCACCTTTTCAGGATTATGCGAGTTTTCAACAAAAGTGTCAATTTGATTTGCAGGGCCGGGGCGGTAAAGTGAAGTAGCGGCAATTAAATCTTCAAGCCTTGTCGGCTTCAAATTCATAAGCATACGCTTCATTCCGCTTGATTCGAACTGAAATACACCCTCTGTCTGCCCATTTGCAAACAGCTTGTACACTTTTTTATCATCGATAGCAATATTGTTTATATCAATACCGGCAGATTTACTTGCATTATCTATTACAGTAAGGGTACGAAGCCCCAAAAAGTCCATTTTTAAAAGCCCGAGTTCTTCAAGAGAAGTCATAATATACTGCGTTACGGGAACACCGTCATTTGTAGCAAGCGGAACATACGAACTGACCGGGTCATGAGTAATTACTACACCTGCCGCGTGGGTGGATGTATTTCTCGGCATACCCTCCACCTTTTTTGCGGTTTCTATAAGTTCGTTTATCTGCGCATTTTCTTTCATAAGGGATGAAAGCTCTTTTGATTTATTTACAGCCTGCTCAATAGTAATATGAAAATCATTTGGCACAAGCTTGGCAACAGCGTCAACAGCAGCATAAGGCATACCCATCGCCCTGCCTACATCCCTGATTGCAGCTTTAGTAGCAAGTGTACCGAAAGTGACGATTTGTGCCACATGGTCTGCACCGTATTTCTGCGTTACATAATCAATAACTTCGCCCCTTCTGACATAGCAAAAATCTATATCAAAATCAGGCATTGATACGCGCTCCGGGTTTAAAAACCGCTCAAAAAGCAGATTATACTTCATCGGGTCAAGATCGGTTATTTCCATACAATAAGCTGCAATTGAACCTGCACCCGAGCCTCTGCCCGGGCCTACGGGAATACCCTTACTTTTTGCAAATGAAACAAAATCGGCAACGATCAGATAGTAATCCGTATATCCCATTTTTTCAACCGTTTCAAGCTCATAATCAAGTCGGTCATAATATTCTTTAGGCGGATTTTGCCCGTATCTTTTTTTCATACCCTGCATACAAAGCATTTTGAAATATTCAAAATGGTTCATATTATCGGGTGTTTCATAATAAGGCAATTTCGTATGCCCAAATTCAAAATCAAAATTGCACATATCCGCAATAATTTGAGTATTATCAATTGCCTGTGGAGTATCGGCAAAAATTTCACGCATTTCCTGTTCGGTTTTAAGGTAAAATTCATCTGCGTGAAATTCAAGCCCGGTATCATCACCGATGGTTTTATTTGTAGCGATGCAAATAAGCACCTGCTGTATTTTTGCATCTTGCTTTTCTATATAATGAACATCGTTTGTAGCAACAAGCGGTATACCCGTTTCCCTTGAAATACGCTTTAACCCTTCGCATACTATTGCCTGTTCGCTTATTCCGTGATTTTGCAGTTCAAGATAATAATTTCCCTGCCCGAAAAGTTCGTTATACCACTTTGAAATTCTAACCGCTTTATCATAATCTTTTTGAAGAAGAGCCTGCGGCACTTCACCTGCAAGGCAGGCTGAAAGGCATACTAATCCCTCGTGATATTTTTCAAGCAGCTCGTGGTCAATCCTCGGTTTAAAATAAAAGCCCTCGGTATATGCTTTTGATACCATTTTAATAAGGTTTTTATATCCCAGCTCATTTTTGCAAAGCAGAATAAGGTGATTGTATTCCTTATCAAGCACCTTATCTTTATCAAATCTAATTCTCGGTGCAACATAAACTTCGCACCCGATAATAGGCTTAATGCCCTCGTTTTTACACGCTTTATAAAAATCAACAGCCCCGTACATATTACCGTGGTCGGTAATTGCAAGAGACTGCATTCCAAGACTCTTTGCACGCGCCACAAGTTGCCTGATACGGCAAGCACCGTCAAGCAAAGAAAACTCTGTATGTGTGTGCAAATGAGTAAACATATTATCTTCCTTTTTTATAATTCCTTAGCTATTTCTACTATTTTTTTCAGCCTGTGATTAACACCGGAGCGTGAAAGCCCACTGATTTTAGACAGTTCTGCAAGCGACGCTTCCGGATTTTCCCGCCTTAAAAGTGCCATATCTTTAAGATCCGGTTTAAGGAAATCTAAACCTTTTTTTTCCTCTATTTTTTCAATAGCCGCGCTCTGTTCCCAGCTCGCTTTAACAGTTCTTTCTATATTCGCCGCCTCACAGTTTGCCGTTCTGTTAGCCTTATTTCTAAGGTCTTTCACAATTTCAACATTCATCATATCAAACATTGATGAACTCGCACCCATAATATAAAGGCAATCTTCAATAGCTTCGCTGTCTTTAAAATATACTATATTATACCCTTTTCTGTTAGCTGTTTTAGGGGAAAAGTCTATTTCTCCCAAAAGAGTAACAAGACTTTTTGATAAATTTAAAAAAGGAACCGTAAATTCCAAATGATAATCTTTATTAGGGTCTGAAACAGTACCGCAAGATAAAAATGCACCCGCCAAAAAAGCCTTTTGGCAATTTTCGCAATCAAAATTAGAGTGATTTATTTTCAAACTGCCTTTGCTTTCATGGCCGAAAAAGCCAAGCACTTTATCGCAATTCGATTTATCGTTTATCATAACGGTATGACTTTTACCAAGCGGTGATGTTTTAACTTCACATTTAATATTGCAATACTTTTCAACAAGTTTTGAATATCTGACTGCGATTTCTTTATTTTCGGTTTGAATTCCAACTCCGTAACTCGAAAAAGTTTTACCGAAAATGCACATTCCGTAAAGCATTGCTTTTTCGCAACAAGTACTTTCATATTCAATTTTTAATAATTCGCTTTTTACCTGCTGTGAAAATGACATTAACATTACTTTCTGTTTATATCCCTGTGACTTACTGTTACATTATCCCATTTTTTTGAAAAATATTCTTTCAACGCTTCTGCAAATGCCACACTTCTGTGGTTACCGCCCGTACAGCCGATTGCAAAAACGATTTGGCTCTTGCCCTCTCTGATATAAAGAGGATTAAGAAAATCAAGAAAATCAATAAGCTTTTTAAGTAATTCTTTTGATTCGTCAAATGAAAATACAAAATCGCTTACTTCTTTATCTAACCCTGTTTTATTACGCAACTTTTCATTCCAATATGGGTTTGGCAAGCATCTTACATCAATTACAAAATCTGCAGAATTAGGCACACCGTATTTAAAGCCGAAAGACATACAGTGAATATTCATATACTCCTTGGCATCTCCCATAAGAAGTTCTGTAAGCCTTGCACGAAGCTGGTGTGTATCAATGCTTGATGTATCAATAATATGGTCTGCCTTAAGTCTTAACGGTGCTAAAATCTCCCTTTCATAATCAAGAGCATTTTGAATATTACCGTTAAACTTATCTGCAAAAGGATGCTTTCTGCGTGTAAGCTTATATCGCTTAAGCGCTTCGGTATCATTTATATCGAGGTATACGATTTTACAAGTGTAGCCATACTGCTCAACACTATCAATACTTGCGATGATTTTTTCAAATACATAGCCTGACCTAATGTCTACAACCATTGCAACCTTTGGATAGTATTCACTGTTATTTGCAAGTAGCGATACAAAGGTAGACATAAGCTCCGGCGGCATATTATCAATACAATAATATCCTGCGTCTTCCATAAATGCCATTGCCGATGACTTACCTGCACCGCTTACTCCTGTTATAATTATAAGTTCTTTACTGCTGTCCATATTTTACCTCTTGATTTATTTTGTAACTCTGATTTCCATTTCAAGCTTTACGCCTTTTTCTTTAAACACCGTATCGCTGCAATACTTGCACAAATCAAGCACATCTTGGCAGCTTGCACCGCCTTTATTTATAACAAAGCCCGCGTGCTTAACGCTGACTTGTGCGCCGCCTACGCTTTTGCCTTTGAGTCCGCATTCTTCAATAAGAGCGCCTGCAAAGTACCCCTCAGGTCGCTTAAAAGTTGAACCTGCCGACGGATATTCAAGCGGTTGTTTATCCCTTCTTCTCCCGATAAAGTCATCCATTTTAGCCTTAATTTCGGCACGCTCGCCCTTTTTTAGTTTTAAATATAGACCTGTAATAATGCAATCATTATCATAATACACACTGTGACGATACGAAAGTTTCAGTTCATCCTTTTCAAGTGAGCCGACATTTCCGTCATTATCAATATGCTCACATTTATAAAGCACATCTTTCATCTCGCCGCCGTACGCACCGGCATTCATAAATGCCGCACCACCTGCCGAGCCGGGAATACCATAGGCAAATTCAAGCCCCGAAAGTGAATGTTCATAAGCGAAGCGGCAAAGTGAAATCAGCTTTGCACCCGCTTTTGCATATATAGTTTCATCATCAATAAGCCTAATATCCGAAAACGGCTCGCCGAGTATTAAAACGCAAGCATCTATTCCGCCGTCATCCACAAGAAGATTTGAACCGTTGCCGATAGCAATCAGCCTGACTTTCTCACTTTTTGCGCATTTTACAAATTCACCAATCTGCTCTTCATTTTGCGGATAAACAACAAGCCTTGCATTGCCACCTATTTTAAAGGTGGTATGAAGGCTCATTTTTTCATTTTCAAGATACTTGCAATTAAATTTTTTACATAGTTCAATTAACTGCTTCAATATATCACCGAATTATTATTTTACTTTGCCGAGGATAGCCGCACCGATAACACCTGCGTCATTGCCAAGCTCAGCTTTAACAATCTTTGTTTGAATTTTACTGTGGATAGAATATCTTTCAGACTGAACAAAGCGGCGAAGATGCTTCATAAGTGTTTCGCCCTCGTTGCAAATACCGCCGCCGATACAAATGATTTCAGGCTGAAGTGCGTTTACGATATTGATAAGTCCGCAAGCAACATATTTGATGTAATCATCAACCACTTTAATACCTGCAATATCGCCAAGTCGCATAGCATCAAATGCAGTTCTGCCTGATACTTTGCCCTCTTCTTTAGCAAGCTTGTGCATAAGTGAATCCGGATATTCCTCCATAGCTTTTTTGGTCTGCCTGATAAGAGCGGTTGCAGATGCATAAGCTTCCCAACAACCTTTACGACCGCAAGAGCATTGCTCCCCGTCAACAACTATTACCATATGGCCGCATTCACCGCCGGCATAGTTAACACCGTTTACGATTTTACCGTCAATAATAACACCTGAACCTACACCTGTACCAAGGGTAACAGCCACAAAATCCTTTGCACCGTTGCCTACACCGGCATAAGCCTCACCGAGTGCCGCACAGTTAGCATCATTTTCAATATAAATCTTTTCTTCAGGCATATTAAGTCTTTTTGCAAGCATAGTTCTTGCCGGAACATTATTAAATGCAAGGTTATTTGCAAATTCAATAATACCGTCTTGGTTTACAGTACCCGGTGTACCCATACCTACACTGTCAATATCAGCCATAGTCAAGTCTGCTGCCTTAACTGCTTCTTCGCAAACCTCGGCAATATCATCAAAAATTTCATGAGCACTTCTTGGTGCATTTGTAGGAGTTTTTGATGTACCGATAATCTTATATTCATCATCTACAACTGACGCAACAATATTTGTTCCACCTAAATCAATACCAATAGTATACATTTTTCTAACCTCTTTATTTTAATTTATATCTGCAAAATTCGGCTTAACTCTGCCAAATTTCAATTTCCCTGTCAACAGGCTGAACATCATCCATCCCAAGACTCAGCATTAAATCTTTAGCCGCGTTATAACCCATTTTCTTTTGGCGGTTATTCATAGCCGCGGTTTCAACAATAACAGCAAGGTTTCTGCCCGGAGTAATCGGAACAGTCATTGCAGGAATTTTCACACCGAGAATATTCGCATATTCATTATCAAGCCCGAGTCTGTCATAAGCTTTGGTGGAATCCCAAGCTTCAAGCTGAATAACCATATCTATCTTCTCACTTGGTTTTACTGCACCCATACCGAAAATACGCCTTGCATCAATGATACCGATACCGCGAAGTTCAACAAAATGGCGAATATTACTCGGCGAATTGCCACGCAGTGTTCTGTCATTTATTTTTCTGATTTCAACAGCGTCATCGGCAATAAGTCTGTGGCCGCGCTTTATAAGTTCAATTGCGGTTTCGCTTTTACCTGCACCGCTTTCGCCTGTGATAAGCACACCCTCACCGTAAACTTCAACCAAAACACCGTGCCGTGTAATTCTCGGTGCAAGTTCTGTATTAAGAAATTCAATAAGAGCAGCCAAAAACGGCGAAGTTTCCTCCTCTGTTTTAAGAAGCGGAACTTCATGCTTTTTGCACGCTTCTAAAAGATAATCCGGTATTTCAAGACCTCTTGTAACAACTGCGGCAGCCGGGCGAAGTGAAAGCCAGCAATCAAGTGCATTATCCCTTTCCTCTTCATTCATACTGCGAATAAAGCCTATTTCAGTCCAACCGAGAATTTGAATTCTCAACGAATCAAAATAATCGGTATATCCTGTTAAAACAATGCCGGGGCGGTTAATTTCACTTGTGGTAATCAATATATCATCAGCAGATTTTGGCATAAAAACCGTTTCAAGCCTATGAAAATCAATTATCTTTTCAAGCGAAACAGAATATGTTTGCGACATAATCCATTCCTCCAAATATACATTCAAAAAATATTATAAAGTATTTTATTAACTTAATCAAGTGGAATTTTATTTTTTTATTATATAAATATAAAATAAACTGCTAAATGTTTACAATTCGCTTTTTTTATGCTAAACTTACTTAAATCATATTATTTACGGAGCATAAAAAGTGGAAAACAGAAAAAAACTGAAAATTGCTATCGGCACAGATGCTTTTCCGCCCACTACCGACGGAATCAGCAATGTTGCACAAAGCTATGCTGATATTATAAACAAAAAATTCGGTGAAGCAGTAGTTGTAACACCTAAAAATCCAAATCAGCTTGATTACAGATACGATTATCAAATTTACAGATATAAAAGCTGGTGGGTTCCCTCAAAAGAGGGTTACAGTATAGGCTGGCCATTCAAGGACCAACTTCATCAAGATATTATTGATATGAATTTTGATATTCTTCATTCGCACGCACCGCTTGCTACAAGTTATTATTTCAGGCGCGTTGTTGAAAAGAAAAAAATCCCCACCGTTTTAACATATCACACAAAATATGAATATGATTTTGACAGACGAATCCCTACAAAACCCGCAAGGGATTTTGCGTACCGTTTCCTGCTCAACAATATAAATGCGGCTGACGAAGTATGGGTAACGAGTAAGGGTACGGTAGATTCATTAAGAAAAGTAGGTTATACAGGCGATTATGTTGTTATGCCTAACGGTTGCGACTTACCTGTTACCAATGTAAGCGATGATGATATTGCACTGATTAAAAGAAAGCACAATATACCAAATGATGTTCCTCTTTTTATCTACACCGGCAGAATGATTTGGTACAAAAATATAGAACTTATTCTTGATGCCTGTGCAATACTTAAAAACGAAGGCAAAGAGTTTAGACTTATTATGCTCGGCTTCGGTGCTGATGAAAATGCCATTAAAAAGAAAATTCGCAAATGCGGGCTTTCCGATTATGTTATTTGGACAGGAAAAATATTGGACAGAAACGAACTTTTGGGATATTACGGAATTTCGGATTTGCTTCTTTTCCCTTCAACATTTGATACAAACGGATTAGTTGTAAGGGAAGCCGCAGCATGCGCAACGCCAAGCCTTTTGGTGCGTGGCAGTTGCGCGGCAGAAGGTGTGGAAGACGGAAAAACAGGCTTTTTATGTGTTGAAAGCGCACATTCCATAAGAAACACACTGAATACAATTATGGAAAATAAGGAATTGCTCAAAACAGTGGGCAAAAACGCGCAAAGCCAAATTTATATAAGCTGGGAAGATGCAGTTAAAAAAGCTTACGAGCGTTATTACACCGTAATAGATAATTTTAAAACAAAAAACAACTTATAAAACAACTATATACTTTATCAATTTTTTATGATAATAAAAATATAGACTAATGGCTTATCGGATAGACAGCCGGCATCTAAAAGAGCAAAAAATAACCGCTTGTTTTTCAAAAACAAAGCGGTTATTTTTTCGTTTACAGCATATAAAACATCAATTGATTTAACTTCCTCAAAATCGTACTTAAATTCCAAGTATTCTGAATAATCTATATCTCTTGAGTATTTTTCTTCGGATGTCTTATCATAATTAACATCTTCAAAATTTCTTCCTCTGTTACCGTTGTAAAGATTATTGCTTGCATTATCAAGCATATCAAGAAACTGCTTACGGATATTTTCTGCTCTTTTTTGCTCCATTCCCATAGCGTTTGTTGCCACCGTGTAACAAACAATTTGTTTTTTCATAGAATAAACAAGTAATTTAAGGAGTTGATTATTTGTTTAGTTATATAAAAAAATTGCAATATCCAATCAATATTAAACACCCAAACCCAAAAGCCGCTTCGATAATAATAAGCCAATACGGTGGGCCTCACGGTGAATTAGGCGCTTCACTTCGCTACCTTTCACAGCGCTATTCAATGCCGTATCCGGAGCTTAAAGGTTTATTAACAGACATCGGTGTGGAAGAATTGGGGCATCTTGAAATGATAGGCACTATGGTGCATCAGCTCACCCGCAATTTAACCGAAGACGAAATTGAAAAAAATCCTAATTTTATGGCATATTTTGTTGACCACACAGCGGGTGTTTTCCCAACTGCCGCAAGCGGTTCACCGTGGAATGCCGCATCAATTGCATCAACCGGTGACACAATCGGCGACCTAAATGAAAATTTGGCGGCAGAGCAAAAAGCAAGGGTAACATATGATAACATTTTGCGCCTTGTTGACGACCCTGATATTATTGAGCCTATTAAATTTCTGCGTGAAAGAGAAATTGTGCATTACCAGCGTTTCGGTGATACTCTACCGCAATCTTGTAAACTTTATATATTTTTTTGGAGTAAGGTTTTACCCTTACTCCATTTTTAGATTTTGTGTTCATTTATCCTCGGCGCTGCTTTTTCCTCTTTACTCGGATATAATTCAATGCCGTCAAAGGTAGCATATATATTTTCAATAGCCGATTCCAGTAAAGCGTCATCACGAACACCTACATCTCCGCCTGTCGCTTCTGCCATTACCTGATGCAAAAGCAATATTTTTTCTTTGCTGAATTTTATCATTTTGCAAGCTCCTTAAATGCAGGAAGATACTTTTCAAGCACTCTTTTTGCAACAATATCAATCTTTTCATCATCCGTTAAATCAAGCATTAAATCGTTTGATTCCATATCTACAATCAAATATTTCGGCTTGTTGTTTTTGAACACAACGGCTTCACCTTTGCTGTCAACAGTGCGTGCAACTGATGAAAAATTTTGATTTGCCTGTGTCATTGAAAAAATTGTGTCTGTATTGATATACATATAATCATCTCCATATTGATATTAGGATAAATACATCCTATAATCATTATATATATTTTATCCTATTTGTCAACGATTATATGTTCCAAATGATGTCAATTTTATCACTTGTTGCATATATTTTTTTAATTACTGCATTTGCAAGCTCTCGCTTTCTTTCAAATGGCAGTTCGTCGAATCTGTCAAAATCACAGATTATTTTTTCGTTTGCCGAATATCTGTTTTCACCAAGTCTTTGAATTTCTGCCTGTATTTGCAGTTTTTCACTATGGAGCCGTTCAACATTTTCATTGATATACGCCATTACCGTTTCGCTTGCACCTGCAACATTTTTAACCGTTTCGCCTATTTCGTTGTCTATTGCAATTTGCCGTGCCTTTAATTCTTCTATTTTAGGATTGTTGGCAGTAACACCTTCGAGTTCAAACTCCTTAAAATCAGCCAGTTTTTCCTTGATTTTCTGCAATATAAATTTTTCAAACTCATCAGCGTGAATTGTTCCGCATCCACAGCACAGATTATCATTCATCTTGTGAGAACAGAGAAAATAACTGACATTTTTATTAGCATAATTCTTTCGCACAAGCGCATATCCGCAGTTTGAGCACTTAACAAGTCCTGCAAGCCAAGTATTTTTTGCTTTTGGATTGCGTTTAATCTGCTGTTGATCAAGGGCTCTTTCTCTGCATCTTATCCACAAATCAGAGTCGATAAATCCCTCGTGAGGCGCAAGCACAAGAACAGCATTTGAAAGGTCCGTCTGCTTTCGTGTGTTCTTACTGCCTGTGTAAAGATAGCAACCGTTTGTGCCGATGAAATCCTCGGGCAGATTGATGATTTTTACACCCTTTGATTTGAAGAAATTATACACATTTATGTCAGCCTTTACATAGACAGGATTTTTGATGAAGTCCTGAACCCTCGCCCTTGTTACAGTTCTGTTTCGCCTGCATTCCGGTGGCATATCACGAACCGCCTTGGCAATATCCTCGTTGGAGTAATTCACATCTGCGTACATTTCAAAAATCCTTTTGACCAGTTCAGCCTCATCAGGTATCTGCTCATACATAGAGGTTTTGATACCGTCAATGGTCAGGTCGACCTTTTTGAATCCCACAGGAACAGGTCCGCCCATATAAAAGCCCTTTTGACTGCGTGAAATGTAGTTGTCCTTAACCCTCTGTTGCGTGGTTTCACGCTCTAATTGAGCAAAGGTTATGCAGATGTTCAGCATCGCCCTGCCCATAGGCGTACTTGTATCAAACTTTTCCGTAGCCGATGAAAATTCAACACCGAGCTTTCCGAATGTATCCATCATATTTGAGAAGTCAAGAATACTTCTGCTGATTCTGTCGAGCTTGTAAACAATAACCTTTGTTATTCCTTTGCGCCCTGTTTTGATGTCCTGCATCATTCGCTGAAATTCGGGACGGTTTGTATTTTTACCGCTAAAGCCTTTGTCCTTATATACTAAAAATGCCTCACCTTTTGCCTCGTAGGTACACATTTCAATCTGCGATTCGATTGAAATGCTGTCCTCTTTTTCTACCGATTGTCGAGCATAAATTGCAATCATAAGAATTCTTCCTTTCCTATGACCGATAACTCAACATCAATATATACGAAGCCTTTTGGAAAGTCCAGCCTAATTTTCATTTCTACCAAACACCTTTGCAAGAATATTTTTAACAGTCATTTGGTTCAGCTCGATTTCATCTTTAGTGAGGCTCGGGGAGTATTCGCACACCTTGGTTTTGCCTTTACCGAAATCAACCTCATAGCTTGCGATTAACTTTTCATTGATAGCAGGCTTATCCATAATGCACACTCTCCCTATACCAATTTATATTGTAAGGACAAGTTTCATTATTCAGCTTTGTAAATTTGCGTGGCATAATACCACGGGCTTATATTTTTTCTATATCACACTCCTAACCTAATTCGTTTTCCTTAAATTTATTTTTCATATAATTCCTTTCTGCCCGACGATTCATCACCGGGACTTTTTTTAATATTTAATACATTGTCATTTCGTATTCCTCATAGCCATTAGATTTCTGACCGTGAGCAATACGCTTTTCAATTTCTTTTTGAGATAATTTAAATCTCTTTCTATGGTAACGGCTTTGATTGTTTATCATTTCAAAAACATTACTGATAAAATACAGACTGTCGTTAATAACACTTGTATTGCGGTTGGTATTCCAATCAGGAGCGGTAACCGCTTTTTCTTGATTTGTTTCATATCCTGACTCAAATTGTTTGATGCCGAGAGCATACTCTCGTTCACTTTCCCAACCTGTTTTGATAATTCCTTGCTCAGCTGATAAAATATCTGTGTCGAATACTGATCGATTAGTTCTTCGTTCACTTGTTCCTCCACTATCAAGCTCAACTGACGATTTTGATTTCGGTTCAGCTCTATCAAGGCTTTCCAGTAATCGCTCTCGACTATCGTTACCGATGTAGCTTTCTCCATAGTCGAAATCATTTGGTTGTTGCTCTTTTTCAGGGCTTGCAAGTCTTTCTCGTAATGCAAATTCTACCTCCATATTTACTTTTAAAAATTTTTCTTCATGCAGATTATCATCTCTGCATCTGCGATTTGGATTTGACTTTTCAATGTAGGTTATGTTCTTTCTTGTACCTGACCACTTGATTTCATAACCTAACCTTTCCATTTCATCAATGAATTCCTGCTTGTTCTTCGCTCGCTTCATTGCAAATTCAATGGCATTTATCATTTGAAATGTAATGTGTCCTGTACGAACTGTGCATTTTCAGCGTACAAATTTGGCTAAAAACAACCAACTTCAGCCGATTACATACGAATTTTGCATAGCTGTTTAGGGAAAAACGACCCTCGTAAGCACCTATGTATCATAATCATATAATGATTGAGGCTTACGATAAAAACCCACTGTTTTCAAGGGTTTCAAGCGTTTTTCAATGAAAAGCCAATTCAATAAAGTATAAAATAATCATCAAAATTTAAATAAGAGTTGTGTGTTCACAAAAAATGAGCCAAGAGGTATCCCCTCTCGGCTCATTTTTCAATCGGAATATTTATTATCTTCTTGAATTTTCAAAGAATGATGACAAGATTTCTTTTGCATAATTATATCGTCTTGCAATTTTTGGCACGAACATAAAATTTACAAATTTATAAATCGCACATTCGCAAAAGAAAACCTCCTTTAATACAATCTGAGTATCAAAGGAGGTTTTACTATGAATAACACATTATTTGAAGAATTCGGCGGTACATATACTAAGCAGGGCGATTATCTTCTGCCAAATTTAACTTTACCGGCGAAAGAAGAAACCGGTTATATCGGAGTGTGGGGACAACGCAGGTTAAATTATTTAAAGCTCCATCACAAAGTTTTGTGTTATAATCTGCTCACTTCCGGCAAACTCAATTCCCTCCTTGCCGATACAGAGGAACAAGCCCAACAACTTTTTCTCCGGCTGGTAAAACAATACACTGAAAATGAAGGCGTGACAAAACAACTAAAAGAAACCGATATGATGCTCTGGGTGCAGAAGATGAATAATATTCGTGATAAAGCAACAGAAATTGTAAATGCAAAGTTGATTTACGCATTTGAAATAAAAAGCACTATGTTTAACCAATGTTGAACATAGTTTTATCATTCTATCCTTTGCAAATTACCGCAACAAGCTCATATCTCTTGGCAAGTACAATGATGTACCGATTAGTTGGACACATAATCAAACACATTAAATAATAATAGGCACGAGAGTTAGCCTCTCGTGCCTATTAAATTAAATACATTTTTTAGTTTATATGTCCATCGAAGAAATAAAATCAGTAATCTTTTTATAAACAGCATCGTCCAAGTCTGGATAAGTTTCAAGAACCTTATTCACCCATTCTGGTCCGTGTCCCCCAACTTCTTTAACAAAGCATTCTAATTCACCTACAGGTACAATGTAAATACCAACACTTTTTAGGCGTTGGTCTATTGTTTTGTATGAAGCAGTTGCGTTACCCGCAGGAAGTGCCGTTGTGCCAGCAGATTTTAGATTGTCCCATTTAGATATGGTAGAAATCACTTCTCTAATATTTTTAATTTCTTTACTAGATAAATCTGCATTAGCTGAATTGTCTAGTATTTGGTTTATTGCTATTTTTGCCGTATTGCGATTAATTTTTTCTCTAGGACTATGAAGATTTGAAACAATATTATTGTAATCGCTTTGAATTAATCCAAAGTCGATACCAAAGGATTCAACAATCCCTTTAAATACTTCTTGGTCGTTTAAAACATCAATATCTGGTATCAGTTTTACATTTATATCCAACGATCTAAGTGCTGATACTATTTTTGACATACGATGTTTGCCGCCGCAATGAATAAATAATGTTTCGGAATACTTTTCTTCTTTTTGTTTTATGTGACTTTCAATAATAGAATACAGTTTGCAATCCGAATCACTTTCACACAAAACAACAGTCTTGTGAAACAAACTCGCCATTATATTGGAATATTTCAAAAGCGGGTCATTCCATACATGATTGAATTCCGAATTATTTAATATAGAGAAATGATTGGCATCATCTTCTCGTGTAACCCTTACTATTTTGATTCTTTTGGGACAAACCTCTAACAAGCCTTTGATAATGTCTTCACTATGAGTTGATATAAATGCTTGCTGTTGATCCGATAAAGTATTGCCGATAATTTGCCCCATAATTCTTGCTTGAGGTGGGTGTAAAAACGATTCTGGTTCATCAATCAAATAGGTGCAGTAATAATCTAACATCAAATACAACAGAATACCTGTAAAACTCTTTATTCCGTCTCCTTGATTTTGTACTTGTTTATAGGTTTCAAGAATTGCGGCATATGCCTCTTGACGTGATTGCTCGTCCTCATATGCATCATTAAGCTGAACTGGTTTACCTATACACAACGGGATTTCAGAACCGAACTGGGTATTGGGTGTGATTTCAACATTAAACGCCTTTTTAAAACTGTCCGAAAGCCACTTTCTATACTTGCCTTCAAAAGCAGCATAGTGAATAGGATGTTCTTTACTTTGATCTCTTCTGATATTCCTAGGCGGCTGACAAATATTTAATCGAGCTGATGTGTCCAAATTGGCAACAAATAAATCTCTATAATCTTCATGAAGCTCTGTCTGAAGATAAGCACTATCTGTATGCGGATCTACAAATAATTTTTCACCAAGATAATCGTACATTGTATAACTATCATATTTTTCACCGACAGAAACTTGTGATATTATGGTTGAAATTGCTTGCGTATACTTTGATATTTTAACATCTGAAATCACGACACTCGGCGTTTTCGCCTTAGACAGTGCATATATATCCTTTAGCGATTGACTTTTTCCTGCATTATTCGGACCTACAAATACTACAATATCATTTGCCGCAATTTCCAATTCTTTACCATTATTAAATGTTAGTTTTGAAATGTATCCACCGGCTTTTTCGTTTGGCATCAACATCATCCTTTCGTATATTCTTTGCTATTTATGTATTTATTGATTTCCCTTTTTCAAATTACAATCTCGACAGAGCATCTGGCAGTTATTAGGTGTAGTTTTACCACCTTTAGACCAAGGTGTGATATGGTCGGCATGCATTTGCTCGAACTTAAATTCTTCGCCACAGATTGCACATTTATGCTCTTGCTTTTCATAGGCAGCAAGAGCATCACGTCGGTCAAAAGCACGAATAGAGAGCTTCTTTTCTTCACCTGTCAGCAAATACTCGTAAATGCCGGATTTTTTCGTTACATCTTCATCACCCATAAGACGTTGAATTTCTAATTCAAGTGCTTCAGGGTCAAGGTCGGTACGCTTGCCGTGTTCATTATAATACAGCCCCCAAGGCAAACCTTTCATTTCTTTGCGCTTGTTCGGGAATATTGCTTGTACCCAGTCTATAACCGAACGAAAATAATTCCAAAGAGTTACGGCACTTGGATCGTGCTGATGTTCCGACATATAACCCTCAATGGTCTTTCCTTCATCAGAAGCTGCCCATAAAATAGCCGTTTCAAGATATTCTTGGCGAATGCTTGACCCCTTTAAATAATCGCTTGCAAGAACGCTCGCCGCACATCCGGTTTTTGAAAAATATCGCTTTGCATTCGATGTCCAGCTTCCGGCATATACAGCATTTCTAAGCTCTTGGTCGGTGAGTTGTTCGCCGGCGATATTGATAATACGGAACCAGTCAAGTTTTTCTGACTCCGTGCCGTTGCAAATATAAATAAATAACTCATAGTCAAGAATTTCATCTTGTTTATCTTTCGGCAAGTTAACAAAAAGCATATCATCAACTGAAAAATTGCCATCTACATACTCGCAAAGCGAAATTGTACGTTGCTGCCCATCCATCACCTCATATCTCGGAGTGTCTGGGTCATCTTCAAATTCTTCTCCACGGTCTACCCAATACATAACATTTAACGGCAAACCTTTCATTACGGTGCGGATTACTTCATTTCGTTGCTCGTCTTTATAAACGAATTCACGCTGATATTTAGGGCGAATATCAAGTTGCTCATCATAACCAACAACGCCTTCCTCAGCATCGTTAAAATAGCCCTCTGTAACTTCTCTAACAGTTATTTTCTTTTCTTCAATATGCATTTCTAATTCTCTCCTTTTGGCGATTCAGGGTGTTTGTTGCGAATAAAGATTCTTTTATAAACCATTGATGCAATTCCGTTTTTATAAACACCAGCGGTAGGATTTCCTTCTTTATAAGAACCTTTTCCTCCAGCTTTATAATAGTCGTCAACAAATTTTTTTGATAGACCAGGTGTGGTTTTATATTCATCTGGCACAATACCGTTGTCACTCGTTCCCAATATCTCAAACTGATCAGGATTATATTTTTCCATAAAAGTAATCGGAATCCCCATTACCCCAGCATAGTCGCAAGGAATATCTGCCACCTTATCAACATTTATCGCATCATAATTTACGTAGTGCAAATAAGCATTTGAGTTATATCGCTTGACCAAAATCAATTCTTCGTGTCTTTTCTTAATGTCAAGATTTGTAAACCAACAAATATTACCAAGAGAACGCCATTTTTGTCCATTCTCATCTTCCCAATAACGAGTTTCACGAGCTTCGTAATATTCTGGCACCATAAATGCCATATCTCCAGATTTAACACCAATCCATATCTTATTGTCTCGCAATAAAGGAAAAATTTCCTTATATGTAATGGCATTTTGATTACCGATGACAATAAAACTCTTTCGGTGTTCCTGAAGAATTGCTATATACTCACGGAAAAGTGAAAATGGCGGATTTGTCACAACGATATCAGATTCATCAAGTAATGCTAAGCATTCATCACTACGAAAATCTCCATCACCGTCAAGTTCAGTAAGCTCGTTTTCGCCGGACTTAAAAAGCTCTGCTACATCGAACATATCAATGCCACCATCACCGGTTTTATCGTAGACTTTTGTTACAATAGCTTTGTATGCTTTGTTTTGTTTGTCTTCTTTTGTGCCTACAACATCAAACAACGAAAGTTGGGTGTTAGCTATCGGTGAGGATGTATAGCAAGTAGCAATTAACTTTTTCAAACCAAGACGATTAAAATTCAGCACGAAATATTTGAAGAAATTACTTTCAAAAGGATCATCGCAATTACACAATATTACTTTATCCTTAAAATGTTTTCTGTAATATCGCATTTCTTTTTCTATATCTGTAAGTTTGGTATAAAACTCGTCTTCTTTTGCAACTCTAGCAGCTCCTAAACTTTTATTTCCAGCCATTATCAATCTCCTCGACTATCTGTCCTTTTATTTCTTTACCCGTTTTAGCTTTGTCAACGGTTTTCTTGGCTTCCATCTCGGATACGGAACTATCTTCATTTCCTCCAAAGATAGTATCTATTAAGTCGTACACACCGGAATCCTCCCAATACTCGTTAATACCCAACTTGTCAATAGCCTTATCAGTAACGTATTCGGTGATGGGTTTGCACACAAAAGCAACTAAAACTATCAAGATTTTAATAGCAAGAAACCACTTGCTTTTTTTCAGCTTATCCCATTCGGCTTTAGGCGAAAACTGCTTTTTATTAACGATCTCCGAAATTTCTTCGTTAATATCGTCTTGAGTAATTTCGCCACTTTCATATAGTTCTTCGGCATCAGCAATAGTAAAATCGTCTGAAACCATATCCGACAGAAAATCGTACTTTGGTAAAGCATCAACGATACTCGCTATTTTTGAAAGATTCAATCCGGAAATAGCACTCATAGCGGCGGAACTTGTTTGTAACCCTGCTATGATTCCTTTTATATTTAAGGAATCAAAAACTTTTGTTTGTTCAAATATAGGAGCGTAAGCAGTATTAATTTCCTTAACAGATTCCAAAATAGGTGCAACAACCTTTCGGTATTCTTCAAGAGCCGCTGTAGCACCACCCATAGATGATTTTTCGGCATTGAGCGTACTTTGTAGTTCTCTTATTGCAGCAAACGCACCTGTTGTTTCCAATTTTAATGTGGCAGAAAAAGCACCGGATGCTTGCAACTCATTAAAAGCGGATAATGTGCCATTTTCCTGTAAGTGCTGCATTGCGTCTAATGTAGAGTTGTTAATTTTATAAGAGTCTAATGGATTCATTTATTTTCCTCCGTTTTTAAGGTTATTAATTGCAGTTTTTCCTTTTTAAAGACCGTACAACCTTTGTAGCAGTTATATTAAATATATTACACCAGCATTTCCCATTTACCGTATCTTTTGCCGCTTTCTCGGCGGATATAGTTTTTATCTTGCAGGGATTTCATAATTCGCTTTATGGTTGCAATCGATTTTCCGGTTGCTTCTACAAGTTCTTGCTGTTTTATAGTTGGGTTCTTTGCCACTAATTCTAAAACTGCAAGTTCTTCCAAAGTGCAATCCAAAGTATCAAATTGATACTTTGGAACTTTTGGGTTGATACTTTGGGATTTACTTTCGCCAGCATAATCAATGTGCATATATCTGTTTTTCAGTTCGTAATGCGTATCTAACAAAAGATTTGAAAAGAACATTTCCAAAAACTTCGTCGTGGAATGAACGCCTTTTTGCAGGTTATTGTAATTTGCACGAACCAAAGCGTTGCGGAAATACCAAGAATTTTTTTCGAATGCGTCGTTATTTACGCTAAAGCCGAATGTTTTCATATATTTTATCATAAATACGGCAGTAGCACGGGTGTTTCCCTCGCTGAATGGGTGAATTTGCCAAATATCCGAAGCAAATTTAGCTAAATGCTTTACAGCCGCATCAACCGACAAGCCATCATAAGAAAATTGCTTTTCTGTGGAAAAGTCGTAATCCAAAGTTTCCTTAATACTGTTCCAATCCGCATAGGTAACAGTATCGCCGTTTAGTACCCACTCTTTCTTTGTGATATTGTACTGCCTAACTTGTCCTGCGTGACTGAACACGCCCTCGAACAATCTGCGATGAATCGAAAGCCACTCGGCAGGAGAAAATTGAAACGCTTTTTCTCCCAACAACTTTGCGATTCTTGCCGAAACAATGTCCGCTTCTTTGGTTTCATTTTCCGTTTCGGTGCGTACAGAACGCTGCTCATAGTAACTGTGAATACGCTTTTGAGCCTCGTCAATTGTGATTTTACCCTCGATATGCTCTTTGGCGGTGTCTAACAAATAATCAGAAGTATTCAGCCCGTCAACAGCCTGCAAACCGATGGCTGTTTGCCACGCTTCGCTTTTTTCAACTTTGTCGGGTTCGCCTTGCTTTATATATTCTTCAAGTTCAAATTGCCAATTTTTATCCGGCATATTTGCACCTCCAAAATCAATTGATAAAGTATTTAAGTACTAAGTACAGTAGAACAATAGCCACGATAATTGAAAACACAATCCATCTTACGACCTTTTTTGATTTATGTTTCGGCCGGTTAGGTTGTTTAGAATATGTATATTGCAGTTGAGCCGGTTCGTGATTTTGTGCGGATTTTGCAACAGGATGTGGTTTTGTTGCTTGAAAATACATTGCAAGCGGATCAGTTTGATTTATTATTCTTTCATAAAAATCATCAAGCCATTCATCGTCTCCGGCTTCGCACATAGTTTCTTCGTAGCAATCGGGTTCGTGTACTATTTGATTCCTAATCCAACGATAGTGCTTTAGTTGTTTTAAATCATTTTCCCATCCTCTGACAAGAAAAGAACCATGAGGATTGTTTAGCATTTCCTCTATATAGGCGGATACTCCATATTGAGTTTCAAACATTTCTCCGCATATTTTATCAAGATGCTTGTAAGATTCAATAAAACTCATATATGCCTCCGAAATTTGATTATTTATCCGCTGCAATACCGGATTTCATCCAAGCGTCAATTTCGCTGACTTTGAATTTCCAAAGGCGTCCGATTTTTGCTGCGGGCATATTTCTTCTTTCTATCCAATCAAGTACGGTATCACGGCTGACGCCAAGATATTCGCATATTTCTTTCATTGAGTACCAGCGCTCGATGTTAGAATCCATTAGATTTTCCTCGCTTTCAGATAGTTACAATTATACAAATTTAGTATATCACACAGGACGCTTAAAATCAACGATTATTGCGGATTTATAAGGGAAAAGTAAGAAAAAATCAAAACAAAACGGAACTGTTACTCGAACGACTCCGTAAGGTTAATTATAGATATTTGTTTTTCTTGATTCTATTCGGAAAACTACTCTCAAGCCACTCTTCAAACTCCAAAGTTTCTTATTATGATTCCTAAAACCTTGTGTATAATCTTATCAAAGATAATTTTAAAAAACGGCATTTTCGCAAAGTATGACTTACCACTAATGAGGTTGAGCACAACAGGAAGCGGCGAAAAAGAAAAAATAGTTTCAAAATTAAATGAACTGCTTGCATAAACATAAAAGAGTTGAGAAATTGTGTTTCTCAACTCTTTTTATTATAGTGTAACTTAATTACGGCAAAATTTCGAGCCAATAGCCGTCCGGGTCCTCAATAAAATAGATACCCATTTCAGGGTTTTCAAAGCAGATACAGCCCATCTCTTCGTGCTTTTTGTGCGCTGAATCAAAATCATCTGCCTTAAATGCCAAATGAAATTCACATTCCCCCAAATCGTACGGCTGCGGATGTTCTTTAAGCCAAGTGAGCTCAAGCTCAAAATCGCTTAAATCATTGCTCAAATAAACGATAATAAAATCGTCGGTGGTTTTTCGTCTGACCTCATGCAAATCAAGCGCATCGCCATAAAACTTAATCGACCTATCCAAATCGGAAACATTATAGTTTTCATGAATCATTCTAAAGCTCATATTTCTTCTCCTTTTGCGGATTCTGTGTTTTTTATTCGCGATTTATACTGCGGATATTCGGTGATAAACCTATCAATCACGCTCGGTTCGTTCCAATAATGCATAGGAAAAACGGCATTGCAATTGACATGTTCCAAAAAATAAAGCATACCGTCGGCATAGTGTTTCTCCTGCCTTGGGTCAAGGGGAACGAATGCAGCATCAAAATGAGCGCCCTTGATTTTGTCAATCTCGGCACGGTACATGGAAGTCATGTGGCGGTTATCGGCTTCCGTCTCACCATCCCAATGCCAATCGTTCAAATCACCTGCGTGGTAAATTGCACCCTCGCTTGTCTTGACGATAAAAGCCACACCGCTGTCGGTTGAAAGAAGCGTACTAACTTGTGTGCCGTTGTCAAGAATGTAGGTTTGATCGTGATAAGCCGTCGTAACTTTCACACATGCAGGATACTTCTTTTTGCTGATATCTTTCGCCAAAACAGCCTGATAATTCATACCCATATCATCAAGAATTTGAAAGATTTTCGGATTGAAATGGTCTTGGTGAAAGTGACTGCAAAAGACGACAACTTCCTTGCTTTTATCAAGCCTCGGCATCTCGCCTTTGTAATAATCAAAAACATAGTAGCAGTTCTCGATTTCAACCAAAAATCCGCTGTGGTTAATGTATGTTATTTTCATATTGTACCTCTTCATATTCGGGATTTTGAGCAACCGTTAAATTTCTTCAATTCCCAAACTTTTCAAATATTCATAAGTTCCATTGTAATACTCCGGCAGACGTGTGCTGTCCTCCCAAAAGCCGGTAGATGTTTTATTGCCATTACCATACGGCACGCAAATCACCATACCCGACCTTGCACGAGTTAGTAAAACACGATATGCATTGAGCATATATTTTTGCAATTCTTTTTTATTTTCGCTATCTGCTGCGATTTGCTCATTCCATTTTGAATGGCCGTTGAATTTGTAAAAATGCCACGCTCCATTTTCATATCGCATATCGGCATCCCAAAGCAAACACGTATAATCTAATTCCAATCCTTGAACTTGAATTTCCGTTGCGGCATCCTCAAGATAATTTGACGATCTGGTATCCACCTTATCATCCAAAAACCAATGAACTGCATTTTCATCGCCGGAAGGCAATATATGAATTCCAAGCGGCTTGAAACGAGCAGACTCTTTTGTAACTAACACTCCCGTTCGCTCGCTACCTCTAACTTTTTGATGCAACCAGCTTTTAGCTTTTTGAATATCTCGTGTTAAAACAATCGGATATTTATCTTTGATTTCTTGATACAATTCTGCCGCATTATCTTCAAAACTCAACAAGGAATGAACAAAAGCGGACAGTTTTTCTGCCCTGAAAGATCTTAAAGATACACCAAGATGCAAATCTTCCGAATATGTAACATGATTGTTTTTCTCTAAAAGTTCGTTTACCTTACCTTCTGCATATTCAGCTTCAGTCAGTTTTGGTGAAATATACACCTTCCAATCAGGGAAAGTATGATTTAAGGCGTTAATCCATTCTGAAATACCGGCTTCACCGGTGTTTATTTCTTGACCACCGCCAACTAAACAAACAATAGTTGCCCAATCCTCTCTTTGGTCTAATGACCAAATCAAAAATTCCGCTTCTGACATTGGAAAATTAGGCACTTTTAATTTGTTGCCATAAGTACCGCCTCGTTTAAGATAATCTGCTAACCTTTTATGTGTCCACGAGCGTTGTGCTTCGTCAAATATTGCAACATGCTCCACTTCACCAAAGCCGGATTTTTCCAACTTAATTGCTTTTTCAGGATCAATTTCCAAGACACCGTTCTCAACGGGATTTTTTATTTTAGCAAGCATATTGTCGCGGTATCTGTGAATCATTTGAATAGACTTGCTAACTTCTCTTCTGGAGTCTGTGAGCTTCTTTTTCTCACCGGACGCTATACATTTTTTACGATTATCCTGTGCAAGAGCTTCGGTTAAAACTGCGACCAAAGGTCCGTTACCGGAAAGGTACACTGCACCTTCGTCTTCAACAGGAGCATCTTGTCCTTGATAAGTTTGTTTAATTGCTACATCAAGACCTACAAGCGTTTTACCTGCTCCCGGAACACCGGTTACAAAGCAAATGCTCTTTTCTCCGTTCGTTTTACTATCGTTTATTACCTTGAGAATATAGGATATTGTTCTGTCTGTCGAAACTTTATCCGCCTCATGCCTTGTTATATTTTCGACGGAATGATTTTCATACAGAGACCTTGCCGCTTCAATGATTGTCGGCGTTGGCGCATAAGGACTTATAATCCAATGATCATCAACTTTTGACTCGTTTGGATAACGGAAAAGTATTTTAGAAAGCACTTCTAATAATCCGGTTTTGCCTGTAACTAACGGATTGACAACCTTATCATCATAGATAGTATCTGTATGATTTTTATACTCTGTTGCAATCAATATAGGAACTATAATTTTATTTTCGCTCAGCTTATGAAAATTTTTCAAATCAAGAGCATAATCAAGCACTTGGTCAATATCATTTTCAAGAATATTTTTCTCACCATTCTTAAATTCCAAGCAAAAAATGATTCCGTTTAAAAGAAGAACAACATCAACCCTCTTGCCTAATCGTGGTATGTCATATTCAAATATAATTTGACCGTCATGATTTTTTAATTGAGAAATTACGTCTTGCATAATTGTAATTTCATTCTTCCACGCTTCAATCGTTGTAGTCAAAGCATTACCATGATAGCGGTCACACAACTCACCTAATATTGCATTTGCGTCTTCATTTATAAATTTATCAAAACTATTATTATATAAGCATCGTGGATTGTTATTCATACTTCTTCCTCGATTCCTTAGTCATATCTTAATGTGATTATTATATCATAATTCTATTTTACAAACAACATTGCAAACGACAAACGAGTAAATTTTAGTACTAAGTCAAATTTTTCATTCTAAAGAATACAAATTTAAATATTTATTTTCAATTCATATATAAAAAAAATAAAGATATGTGTAACTGGCCTTTATCAAAAGATACTTGGCGACTTACATGGCTGGGTTGCACTCATAAAAAGATATGTATTTCACGTTCTCCGTTTTTTCATGATTTTCAATAGTATAAACATTCACAAATAGCTTCGAATATACCTTTACTATAGTTACATGGTGTTATAGCAAGGTATTTGTTGCCAAAGAAGCCCCTCGCTTCATAGAAAACGGCAATCCTTAAAAGGTGCCATTTATATTACTTAAATATAACTTGGCCAATACAATTAGATTTTAATAAATTGCTGCAAAAGCAGGTTCAAACCGGTAAATTCTTTAATGAAAAAACCAGTCACAACCCGCCTCCAAGCTTGAAAAGTAAAGGATCAATTTCATAATAAATTTAACCACCAACCGGATAACTAATAAAGAACAGCCCAACGTACAACAGCATCATAATATCCAAAGCTACATTCAGAATTAAAAAGAATATGGAAAACAAGGAGTACCCAAACAGCAACAATAACAGTGAATAAAACTATAAATGATTCAACAATCAATTTCAATAATCTAATATCTTCATCTCCCTTTTCACCTATGTTTTACAAAGCAGATGATTAGTAAATCTTTTCCCGTCGCACTTCGGATAAACCGCTACCAAAAAAGGAGGAGAGTCGTTCGATTCTCCTCCAAATAAAAATATTATTGTTTACGTTCTGTCATTTGGACCTCTATTTCTCTATTTTCAACAAGCCGGGTTTGAAATCGTATGGGCAAATGAATTTGATAGAGATGCTGCAACTACATATCGCCATAATTTCGGCTCAAAATATTTAGTCGAAAAGGATATTCGAAAAGTTGACATAACAGAAATTCCGGATTTTGATATTCTTGTTGCAGGATTCCCATGTCAGCCATTCTCTATAATGGGTTTTCGCAAGGGCTTTAATGACCCTCGTGGCAATTTGTTTTTTGAGATTGCTCGTATTGCTGAATCAAAAAAGCCCAAGGTAATATTCCTTGAAAATGTTGCAAATCTATTAGAGCATGATGACGGAAAATCATTTTTGACAGTTTATAATGCTTTAGCTCCACAAGGGTATAACATAAGATATCAGCTAATGGATTCTCTTGAATATGGTAATGTGCCTCAGCGCAGAACACGAATATTCATTGTTGCTTTTAAAGATTTAGAAGCTTGTGAACGTTTTAAATTTCCTAATAAAGTTGAGCTTACAACTAAACTAAATGATATTTTAGTTCGCGAAGTTAAACACAATGATATTTATTACTATAACAAAAGTAGTTTTTATTATGATGAGTTAAGAAGAATAGTGACAGATAAGCGAGCACTATATAAAATATATGATTCGGGGGTGTCGCGAAAAGCGCACTATATCTGCCCTACATTAACGGCAAACATGGGGACATATCCGAACAGAGTACCAATCATATTGGATGATTATGGAATTCGTAAAATAACTCCGTATGAATGCCTTGCGTTGCAAGGATTCCCAAAAGATTTTCGTTTTCCTAAAATACCACTTAACAGTGCATATAAACAATGTGGTAATAGTGTCGTTGTACCGGTTATAAGAAGAATAGCAGAAAATATTGCTGAGGTATTAAAAACTGTTGATTAATTAATATAAAACTTCTTTCAACTAGTTATAATGATGTTAATTGTACTAAATATATAACCATTTATCTTATGCGCAATTGTGTTTTCAAGAAACGAATAAATTGAATTAATAATAATTGCATTGATTTTTCTTTATTGCAAACTTGTTATTTCATCTTTGTTTATCTTATTGAACATTTTCTTAAAGAAGCAATAATCATCATATTCCTCATAATGATTATAATCATTATCAAATGCACCAACTTCGTATAAATACTCTATTAGTTTTCGTGTAAAGAAATCAGAAGTCAAAACAATAAAATGATGATTTTCAATATGATGTAATAATCTAAATAAGTCTTCTTGTAACTCAACTTCACTGTCGAGTTCTCTTCTGCCAAATTTTTTGATGCAAGAACTGCCAATCGAAAAAAGAAGATTTCCATTATGCCTATTTTGAATAGTGTGTAAATACCTAATGTTTTCTTTACCACATACGCAGTATGAGGATGCAGTATCATCTTCTTCACAATCAAGGAAATCCCATTCTAATACAGCATCTTCCCAATTATCTGCCTCTGATTTTTCTATAACAGCGTAAACAAGATTTTTTACATATTTGTTTTCCATTATTACAACCTCCTTTAGACCTATGGATTACTACAGTTGCCTTTTTTTCTTTGTTTTTAGGAAAGTTCTCTTTGTAATGTACTTTTAATAATGCTATACATGCAGGTGTTATAGCTATAATGATATCCCTAATCATTATCATTAGTTCTTTTGTTTGTTCATTAACTATTTGCATAATAATGAACACAACAAATAACGAGATTAAAGACATATACACTATTGCAAAATATCCGCAAACTACATCTCCATTTTTTGCGTAATCATACCATAATGATCTTAAAAAAGCCACACTACTTTTATAAGCAAAAACATAAGTTAGTATTAACAAAATAATTATTAACACTGTAAGAAATAACAGAATTATATAATTATTAGTTTTAATATTGCGAACAACAGTGTATAATATTCCCAAAATGACAGAAAGCGCCAAATGTATTTTTTCGTAATTAGTGAGCTTTGAAAATATATTATTTTTCACTTATTTCCTCCTTTATCAACGATATATGTTTTAATGGCTTATTTGATAAATTTAATTTGTTATAAGCTTTATCAAAACGCTCAATATCGCTTTGAGATAAAGAGATATAACATAAAGTTTCATTGCTATAATCAAAATTAGTCAAAGTCTTTTCAACAGGCGAGTTAAATGTAAACCTAAAATCTACATTTGATTTAGCAGAAGAACTTCCTTTCCACAATCTATTAACTAAAACTGAAGCAAATTTTTTACCGACAAATTTTCCTTTGACATAGAATAATTGATTGCCAAATCTTTGCAAGCAGGAATCCAATATTTCTAAGCGTGCAAAAACAGATTCTTTAGTTGTATTATCCATATTATAAAATTCCGTTTCATTTTCAAGAAAACTAATTACACTTTGAACATTATCGTCCAAAATAAGTTCTAGTTTGCTGATGAATTCTTTGTTTTCTTGAATAGCTTCATCGGATTCTTTTTCTCTTTCTAATGTATAGAAACTTATGATTTCTGGATGTTCATCTAATAATTCATCTGTTAGATTTTTCTTTTCTTCTTTTGACAAACGATCGTCTAACATTTTTGATAAGTACTCATTAACATGATCTCTTAATCTACTATCAGGAATTCTTACAGATGAATATGTTATAAACCTTAATAGATCATTTCTGCTTAAAAAATCGTCATTTTCTACAATGATGTCTGTAGGTGTAAGGATAATAAAATCATTATTGTATGAAGGCAAATAATACTCTTTATCACACCATTCTTCTTTTTCAAAGTCAAAATACGCTTTTTTAATTAAGAAGCTATTACATAAGGATTCATCGATGTAATTCTTAGCAAACTTTTCAGTTAAATCTAAGAAAAATGGAAGTATCAACTTAGTTGTAAAATCACTTACGCTATCTTTTCCAAAGCCCTCTTCAAAAATAATCAATTCTTCGAAGTGAGAAAAGTTTTCGTCCTCAATATAAGACAAATGCTTTTTTAGATTTATGTAGAATTTATCTGCAAAGTCTTTATTTAGACCTCGGCCTGAATTTCCATATTCTGAAAATCCAAACCAATTTTGTTTGGGTTCTTTAAAATAAAAATACTTCTTTTTCAAAGACTTTTCATCTTCATTTGTTTTTACTTTTTTACACAAAAATAATAAGTATTTCATAATTTGCTCGTGGGCATTTTGATACTCAAACTTATTACTTATATACAATAAAAAAGGATCAATAAATACAGGAGTATCTGATACGATTGAAATATCATAAATGTCGTTTTCATCCATAACATTTTTACTTATTTTGAAATAATCTGAAAATTTATAGTTCATAAATTTTACCTTCCTTTAAGAATATAGTTTTTGTTTTTTGAGATTGACATTTTCGCAATCATATATAATCTCACCTCGTATAATAAAGTAGTAGTTATTAAAGTCCCTCTCCAAGGACAAATATGCTACACTGAATAAGATGCTATGGATTGGTATTGATCACCTACCGCAAGACGTTTTTTGGAGGCTCGAGCCACAGCTCTTTACAGTATTGTTAATCAGTTAGATACCAACTGACGGTTTATTTAGAACGAGGTTACAAGAGTAAAGTGTTCTGTGGATTCAGCATCAAAATGTTGCTGTTTCTCACGCTGCTAAAAAAAAATAGTTCGCCTTATTTTTGCTTTAGAAAAATAAGGACAACCTTACAAAACTTAAATTAAACTTTATTAATCTTTTTTGATTCAGCATTTGATACGCTTTATTTCTTATACCCTATTTTACTGTCTTACTCGCTACAACATCTTTTTATTTTTAGACTTGACTTTTAATAGTTAGTCTCCTAAAAAGAGTAATAATAAAAGAGGACATGAATAACCATGTCCTCTAAGTTATACAAATTTTAATAATGATAGATAATTTCCGTCAGATAACTTTTTTGTTTCAACGAAACACTGTGAAAAATAACAATTTGGAAACCAAGTATCAAGATTTTTTAGCTCATATACATTTTCTCCATATTCATATAAAATTTTGTGCAATAATGGATGTGTTTTGTAAAATAACCCCCAAGTAAAAAATGAAGAAAAGGCTTTATCTTTGTTATAAATCATTACCCAAGAATCATCCATGTTTTTTAATAGTGCTATACTAGCTACAGAGTAGGAAACATCAAATCTATTTGAAACACTAATAATGCTTTCGCAAGTTACATCCTTATCATGCACATACTCTTTGATATATTTAGATGGCACAAGTAATTCCGAGGCAAAAGCGTTTGCGTCTCGTTCTATCTCTCTTATGTAGAAATTCTTTTTATCACAATATTGATCGCCATGCTCTAACACTAAATGGCCAATTTCATGTGCAAGCGTAAATCTCTTTCTTTTCTCATAATCGATATTGTTGTTTAACAAAATAATTCGTTTGATACCTTTTGTTTTGCAAGCGCCCAATACTTTTTCATTTAATGAACGTTCAACTACTTTGATATTTAGATCTTCAGTCAATCCGTATAAATCTATTTTTTCATTATAATTAACATTAAATTTTCTTCTAATATCAAAAGCTTTAAATTCACTGCTAGTCATCGTCAAACAACTCATCAAATATTCTGTCCATTTCTTTAATCTCGTCATCTACTAATTCTTCTGAACGAAAATTAGCTACTTGTTTTAATTGTATATTTTCTTTCATATACGAATCAATTTTCTCGAAGAATTTGTTGAATTTTTTTGTTTCGTTATATGAAAAAAGTACTTTTATAATCTCTATTTCTTCTAAAAAAGATTTATAATCACTTTCTGAAAGCTGAGATTTGAAGTCATTTAAATCAATTATCTCCTCATCAATTATCTTATCTGTATAAATATCAATTGCATAGTCTAATGTCATATTTTTCCCTCCAAACATTTGCCTTCACTATATATATGAAAATAAGTTGCAAAAGCGGTCGAAATTTTTTAATTTTTTAGATTTTCTTTTAATTTGATAATAGCTCTTCTATACAAACTTCTTGTTGCTTCTAGGTTTTGATTAGTCATTTTTGCTATATCTACATTTTTTAATTTTCTAAAAATTCTTAGAGTTATTATATCTCGATAGTCTTTCGGTAATCTTTCAAAAGCCGATTTGATCATTTTGTAATCATAATCTTTAATTATTATCTCCAAAGGATTTCTTCCTTCTAAAGAAGTATCGCTAATAAAATCTATAAAAGTCAAATCATCATCATTGAAAGATTGTTCTAAATGTATAATCCCTTTATCTTTTTGCTTTTCTGTACATTTCTCTTTAATGATATTTTTAGCAAAACCAATAACAAAAGAGGAAAACTTTGTTCCTTTTTTCAAGTCGTATCTTTTATCAATCGCTCTGCAAAACGCTTCTGATACAATTTCTTCTTTGTCTTGGTTCGTCAACATTCTTATTTCTTTTGTTTTGCTGTAAACATATCTTTCAACAATCGGAAACGCATTTGCAAACAATTGTTCGCCCGCATTTTTATCTCCAGATATGTATCTGTCAAATAACGCATAATCACTGCAAAAATTTATAACATTTACCATAATAATTCCTTTCTTGTAATATTATACCATATATTTATAAAGATTGCTATTACTTTTATATCCTTAAATATATAAGTGTTTAAAATAGCAAAAACCAACAAAAAATTTTAGTTTTTTCACCGTTCGACAAATTTTGATAGACTATATTGTACTACATCTATTGAAAGGAGGCGGGCTGATGAGTTATCATAAACTATTAACGCAGGTCGCAAAGGAGCATAATACAACCCTATGAAAAAAGACCAAATTCCTGTCATCTTTCGACAATTTTTGGTGTTCCGTACACAACTGTTAAATCCAACGTTTATAATCAAAGCAAAAACCCAAGCATAACCACAATTAAGAAAATCTGTGACGGTTTGGATATAACAATAACCGATTTCTTTGATACAGAAACCTTTAGAAATCTTGAACAGGAAATCAAATGATTTAAGCCGACTTTTTTAAGCCGGCTTTTTCTATTTTACAATATAGTTTTCTGCACCTGACAGATAGGCGGAATGGTCTATTCTTATTAACTTGTCATTATCGAAATAGTCAGGATGATGAAATGCGATATGCCCGATAGAGCCGACAAAATTTAATGTAAAATCTTTGTTTAAGGCATAAATATCATCGTAGGCTCGTCTTCTTGTAGGCTTCACTCCGCCAGCAAACATAAAGCCTTCATCCCCAGCATTCTTTAAGAATAGCCTTCTGATGTTTTTGCTTGGCACATAAACATACACTCTGCCGTCAAGGTTTAATAAATTTGCGATTGTTCTCATAATAACACTCCTAAAAATATATTCCAAAAGAGTGCAAAAGAAAACTCCCATCGTTATGATGGGAGCAGAGAAAGGAGTGTAAAAAAAACAAATACAACGCCCATCATACAAGCATTAGCACCTTACAAACGCAGGTTGCTGTGTGGTCAACGGGCTTGTCCCTCGCACACTCTTTATGGTGTTTTCATTATATCGTTAAGTTTTCATATCGTCAATAATGTGACAAATAAGGGGATATTTTGGGGACTGTTTCGCTATTGTCATCAGACAATCTTGATAATTGTTTCTCTTTTTTCTATAATTATGCTATTAAAGCATATATTGTTTGAGAATCAAATGAATAAAAGTTTTTACCTATAAAAATAAATTCCTATGGGAATAGTGAAATAACTATTGCGTATTATAAAAATAATTGCTAAAATATAGGTATATTTGTCGATTATGTAATTGATAAATTAATTATATGTGAAAAATGGAGAAAAACATGAGAGCACAGGAACAAACAGTATTAAATCTTATTGGTGGATTAGATAAATGCTTTGTAATACCACCTTTCCAAAGAAACTATGAGTGGACTTTTGAACAATGTGACGAGTTGTTTGAGGATATTGTAGTTGCATATAAAACAGGTAAATCGCATTATTTAGGAAACGTTGTTTACTATGTTGGAAAAAATAGTGGTGCAGCATATAGCGAATACATATTGGTAGATGGACAGCAAAGGGTTACTACAATCCTTTTGCTACTTTGCGCCATTAGATCTCTTGTTTCTGATGATATTAAGAAAAGTATTAATCAAAGATACTTAAAGAATGACACAAGTAGCGATAAATTTAGAATTAGATTAAAGCAGACATCTTATGATACTGATTCGTTTATTGCGGTTGTTGATGATATGGATTTGACCCAATATTCAAAGAGTAATGTGGTTAAAAACTATTTACATTTCATTGAATTACTTAAAGAGAGTTCTGTTTCGCCAGAGGATATTTACAATACCATACCAAAATTAGAAATTGTTGATGTAAATTTGCAGATTAATGATGATCTTACTGCAGTACAAACAGTTTTTGAAAAAATCAATTCTACCGGTAAAAAACTTACCTCTGCAGACTTAATTAGGAACTATTTATTACTTGCTAATAACTCCAACGAACAAGAAGAGTTATATAAAAATTACTGGGTAAAAATCGAACAATTAGTAACAAACCATTACATTTCTAAATTTGCTAGAGATTATCTTATTATGAATATTTATGAAGATGTTGCAGAAGCAGATGTATATAAGATGTTTAAATCTCATTTCAATGAAACTAATGCAACTCATTTAGATATATTAAGAGAGATGTTTTCTTTATCAAAATATTTTTCTTGGATAAAATTTGAGCAATCACCTAATGACAAAATAAACCATATTCTTGGTTACCGTATTTTAATTCAAATCTTGATAAAGCTTATTAAACCTTTTAACAGACTTTATGATACGATACAGAATCGTTGCACCATACGGTGGTGGTGGTTCTATGAGAAGTCTGTTTTATCAATTACTTGAAAAACTAAGTAGTGATGAAATTGAATTAACATACGAATCATTACTATTTGAATTATCAAACAGTAGTTCGTTATCGGGAAGATTTCCTGAAGACGAAGAATTTAAAGATGCACTAATGCAAGATGTTAATGTGAATTATGCAAGAGCATTGTTACTCAGGATAGAAGAATACGAAACAAAAAATATTCCATTATCAATTAACAAGGTTACAACTGAACACTTAATGCCACAAAAACTATCAGATTGGTGGATTGAATATTTAGGTGGAAGAGAACAAGCAATGGATATTCATGATAGATATTTGAATTGTATTGGTAATTTAGCACCTATGTCCTCGGGGTATAATTCTAAAAATTCAAACAAACCGTGGTACGATAAATTGCAACAAATTAAAGATGTTCAATTCGTTATCACATCTGAGATTGAAAATTATCAAGAATGGAAAGAATCTGATATTAAAAACAGAAATGAAGATATATCTAATCGAGCTTGTAAAGCAATAACCAGTCCGTTACCTAGAACTAGAAAATATCAAACAAAGGTTGCTTCCGAAGAGTTTAAGCCAGGGCTTTACCCAATTTCTGATACAACCACTCCAATGAACAGCACTAATGTTACTGAAATTATATTTGACGGAACAGTGAAAAAGATTGCCTCATGGCGTGAGTTGCTTCTTGCAATTTGTAGTATAGCAAATGAATTTGATTCCGAATTACTAAAAAGAATTGTTGAAGAAAACTCTATTCACAAATCTACAAAAACAAAAAACTATCCATGCTATGATCCCATTTTGACAACAGATAAGAGTCTTGTTAATCAGCCAATACTAATAGATGGAACAAATATCTATGTTGAAGCAAATTTAAGTTCAAATAGGATTAGAGTTTATACAAAACAACTAATGGATATTTATGGTATAACTAACGATATTCAAATAAATGTTGAAGCATAATTCACGGACAACTTTATTCAATAAAAGTGTGTAAGTTATTTTTTTACTTACACACTTCTATTTTACATTCACAACTATTAAGGTTTAATATATTAAATTTTTACAATGATAATATTTCTGCTCTTTTCTTCTTTGTAAGCTTGTTGAGGATTTCGTTATAAGATTTATCTAATAATTCCTTAACAACATTATCGGGAACATTGTCGTTTAGTTGATTCATAAGCTTCATTAATTCAAATCACTTAAGTATTTTTCAGTTGCTTTCTTGCCGGCTTTGAAGCCCTTTAGGATAAAGCCGTGGTCGCCGTGAACCTCAATCAGTTCGCAATCATCGTATCTCTCATTCGCTTTTCTTGAATACTCAATCTTAACGAGCTTGTCCTCAATTCCGTGAATAATCAAAACAGGCTTTTTGAAGGTGCAAATCTGCTCATAAGGGTCAAGAATTCTTGCCTCCTCAACATACTTTTTGCCGAGCTTGACAAAAACACCGTAAAAGCTGTCAGGCACATTGTTTGGATCGATCTTTGTTCCGATTACACATCCGCGTCTTGAATCATCGGGAATACAAAGGGCGGGATAATACATAATCAGCCTCTCGATTTCGTCCTCTTTTTCGGCCGCTACTAACGAGCAGACAAGTCCACCTTGACTGCAACCGCAAAGGGTTATGTGATTGTTGTCAACAAAATCAAGAGCTTTGGCATATTCAAGCACATCAAGTAGATTTTTCTTTTGAGTCTGTACGCTCATATTTACACTTTTGCCACCGGAAATTCCACTGCCGGACATACAAAAATCAAACATAATTACGGCATATCCTGAATCTGTAAATGCCTTTGCATAAGGCGAGGTAATCATCATATTACTTGCAAAGCCATGGCATAAAATGACCGTCTTTTTAGGCACTTTTGCATCACAGTTAAGCATTATTCCTCTTAATGTATTTCCTGCACTTGTAATCTTGAATGGTTTAATTTTCATATATTTCATCCTTTCGTAGTTTCAATCAATAATTATATTAAGCTGTTTAGCAATGCTTCGCAACCGGCATATATATCCTTGTAGCACCTGTCGAAATCACGGGTATACCAAGGGTCCGAAACATCTGCACTACTGCCTGTGTATTCCATCAGCTTATGGATTTTGCCCCGCTTATCTCCGCCGAGAATACGAGTCATATTGCGGATGTTGGCACTGTCCATACCGATGAATAAATCGTATTTATCGTAATCGCTCGCTTTAAGCTGAACGGCTCTTTTACCGCTCGGGTCAATGCCGTGACCTTCAAGAACAGCCTTTGCAGGCGGATAAACCGGATTGCCCACACCATTCCATATTTCTTCTGTACTGGTAGCAGAGGATGCAATTACAAAATCCTTTTCCAAGCATCTGTGCCTAACCATATCTTTTAACACAAATTCAGCCATCGGCGAACGGCAAATGTTCCCGTGGCACACAAACATAATCTTAATCATAACTATATGATATTTTATTAGCGAATTTTTGTCAATAAAAATGATACAATAACAATGCTTCTATCATAAACCTATATTTAATTAAATTTGTATTGACAATAATATTTTTTCTGATATTTGTATTGACAATAATAATTTTTCTGATATAATGAAATGATTTAGTAAGCAGACTAAATGGTAGGATAGGGGAACTATATCGGAGGTATTATTATGTCACACAATTTTCAATACATATCAAAGCATGATGAAAAAGTAGTATCTGCTTACAATAATCTTATTAAAATACTTAAGAACGTTCAAAATGAGGTAAGAGACAAATTCACATTTCAATATAAAATTGTAGGCAGCTACTCTCGCAATATGATAACCTATGATTCTAAATCAAATATTGGTTTTGATTTGGATGTGAACATATATCCGAATGATGATTTCAATGAATATTCCCCTCAAGAAATCAAAACCACTCTTATTAAGGCTTTTAGAAAATATTTAAAAAAATACAAATATTCTAAAATCGAAAACTCAACAAGAGTTATAACCATTAAAGTTAATGATACAAAAAATGCCAGAATCATTCATAGTGTAGACTTCGCGATTGTAAATGACTATGAAGATGAAGAAGGATACCAATGCCAGGAATACATAAGATTTAATAAAAAACATAATTCTTACACTTGGGAAGAGCAAGATGACGGTTTTTATATGCTTGACGAAAAAATTGAATGGATTAAAGACGAAGATTTATGGCCAGAATTGAGAGAAATGTATTTAAAGAGAAAGAATAGTAATAATGATATAAATAAAAAGTCGAGATCATTATTTGCTGAGTCAGTAAACAATATATGTGATGAGTATGGATATTTTGAATAAGTGCAATTGAAAATTGCTTTTGAGCTATCGGTCATTATTTTCTACAAGATTGGTGACGAGGTGAAGGCTTAAGGCTTGTTACGGATAAACTTGACAGTAAAAACTACTATGCGTTCAATCCTTCTTTTGATAAATGATAAAAAACAAAAAGGCAACGAATAAAATTCGTCGCCTTTTTTTGTTGACATTTTGTCAACATTATTCATCTGATTTTTCCTGTGCCTTAATATCGGCTGAAGATAAGTTATAAATATAGTCAATAAGTTTGTCCTTATTTTTTTCTGTATTGATTTTAATAACACTGTTGCCCCAAATAGTTGCATAATCCCAAGTTCCGTCAAAAGGAACGCTTGTTTGGTGAATATTAAATGCGCAAGTACCTGCTTTTGACACAAGCCCCATAAGTTCACCCTTTGATAAATCGGTTTCAATATACGGTGCGCTGTTATATGCCATTTTATAAAGCTTAAAAGGATTTGTGAGTGCTTTTTTAAGTATCGCACTCATAACCGTACGCTGCCTTTGAGTTCTGACGAAATCGGTATCAATCTTCCTTATTCTGCAATAAGCAAGTGCTTGCTCGCCCGTAAGTTTATTATTACCGGATTCAAGTGTAACATCGCCATATCTTTTCGGATGATTTGTAACTTCTTTAGCTTCTTTTTCGGTAACATCAATTTTAACACCGCCAAGGCTGTCCACCAGCACCTTAAACATTTCAAAATCGGTTACCACATATCCTTCAACATCTATACCGAAATTATATTCAATAGTTTCAACTACATTTTTATATCCCCCGTCAGAGCATGCCGCATTGAGCCTTTGCTCATGCCCGAGTGACGGAATATACACCCAAGTATCACGAAGAAACGATACAAGCTTTATAGAATGATGCTTTGAATCAACGCTTACAAGCATCATAGTATCACTTCGTGTTTGCTCGGCATTTTCACCATTTCTGGCATCAACGCCTAAAAGAAGAATATTTTTAACCGACGAATCATTTTTCAAATCGCTTGCGGTAACATACTTATCTTCTTTTTTCTCATCATAATTAACTCTTGCAAGAACCGGAAATACCGAGCCTACTATAATAAGAACAAGCACCAAAATAACTGCCAAAACAGCCTTTGCTTTCTTGCCCTTTTTACTGCTGTGCCTTTTGTTTTTACCGGGTTTGTTGTCAAAATGATGATTAGATCTGCTGCTATTTAACTTTGCAAAATTACCCTTTAAAGCTTTTGAATGACTGCCGCTTCTGCTGAAATCATCAATAGTTTCACTCTTAAAGGTGACATCGCCTTTATCATCAAGCTGATAATTCTCATAATTTGAGTTTTTTCGCTGATTATCAACTACAACATCGTCTCTTTTTTTAGAATTAAAATTAAGGTCAACATCCATAGGTGAATAATTATAATAATCTTCATCTTTAGGAACTGTTCTGTCTATATCTTCCCTGCTTCTATTTTTAGGGTCAAAATCTTCATTTTCAAAGCGTGGCATACAATCGCCTCCAATTCTACTAAAGAATATACTACATATTTAAAACTATTTCAACTACCATTTTATAAAATATATTGACATGAATAATAAATTACCTTAAAATAGAAGAAGCGAGTTGACTTGGCAATTGCGTGCCGAATTATCGGTATGAGGAAAGTCCGAGCAGTACAGAGCAGAATAACGGCTAACGGCCGCCGAGGGTGACCTTAGGGAAAGTGCAACAGAGATATACCGCCTGTTATATTTAGCAGGTAAGGGTGGAAAGGCGAGGTAAGAGCTCACCGAGGGGGTGGAAACATTCCCTGCCATGTAAACCCTATTCACTGCAACATCGACTGAAGGGTTGTTTGCTCGACACATAACTTCGAAGGATGGCTTGATTGCAAGAGTAATTTTGCAACTAGATAGATAATTGCCCACGACAGAACTCGGCTTACTGTCAACTCGCCCATTTTATTTTAAGAGGGTAAAAATAATATGCTTGTAAACATGAGTAAGCTTTTAGCAGATGCACAAAAGGGCAACTATGCTGTTGGCTCATTTTCAGTAGCAAATATGGAAATGGTGCTTGGCGTACTGAAAGCAAGTGAGGAACTTAATGCGCCTGTTATTTTGCAAATAGCGGAAGTCAGGCTCAAGCAGAGTCCGCTTGAACTTATAGGGCCGCTTATGGTAGCAAGTGCCAAATATGCCAAAATACCTGTTGCAGTTCATTTTGACCACGGCAAAACCATTGAAAAAATCAGCCAAGCACTTGAACTTGGCTTTACATCTGTTATGTTTGACGGTTCACACTTGGAGCTTGACGAAAACATTAAAGTTACAAAAGAAGTTATAAAACTTGCTAAAAAATACGGTGCGGATGTTGAAGCAGAAATAGGCTGTGTGGGCGGTTCTGAAGACGGAAGCGAAGACATTGCCATTAACTGCACAAAACCTGAAGACGCAGTTAAATTTGAAAAAGAAACAGGTGTTGATGCACTTGCAATTGCAATAGGCAATGCACACGGAAATTACAAAAGCACACCCAAGCTCAGATTTGATATACTGGAAGAAGTTGAAAAAAATACAAAATTACCGCTTGTTCTGCACGGCGGCACAGGAATTACACCTGATGATTTTGTACGCTGTTCGCATACCGGTATAAAAAAAATAAATATTGCAACCGCTACTTTCGACAGTGTTGAGCATACAGTTAAATCTGCCTATGAAAAAGGTGAAATAAGCGGATACTATGATTTGCAGGGTGCTGAAGTTGAGGGTGCTTATCAAAATGCCAAAAAGCACATTTTGATTTTCGGCACAGACAATAAAGCTTAAAATATTATTTGTATATATGAGAGGTAAAATTTATGAAATATGTAGAATTTGATATGTCAAAGCCACTTGACTTTATTCCAATCGGCAGAATTGCTATCGACTTTAATCCGACAGATATGTATATGCCGCTCAGCGAATCATCAAATTTCAACAAATATGTCGGCGGCTCACCAGCAAACATTGCAGTAGGCCTTGCAAGACTTGGCTGCAAAGTAGGTTTTTGCGGATGTGTCAGCAATGACCAATTCGGCGATTTTGTAGTTAACTATTTTGAAAAAGAGGGTATTGATACAAGCCATGTAACAAGAGCAAAGAACGGTGAATGTATCGGCCTTACATTTACGGAAATTCTTTCAAAAGAAAAATCATCCATACTTATGTATCGTGACAATGTTGCAGACTTTTGTATGGCTGCCGAAGATATAGACGAAGAATACATAGCATCGGCAAAAGCGATTGTAATCAGCGGTACAGCACTTGCAAAATCACCGTCAAGAGAAGCTTGCCTTAAAGCTATGATGCTTGCAAAAAAGAATAATGTTCGCATTATATTTGATATTGATTACAGGGAATACACCTGGACTTCAAAAGATGAAATCGCCGTATATTACAGCCTTGTGGCACAAAATGCCGACATTATAATGGGTTCAAGAGAAGAATTTGATTTAACCGAAGGCATTGTAGGTGTCAAAAATTCCGACCCTGAATCTGCAAAATATTGGCAGTCATTCGGTGCGGCCATCTGTGTTATCAAGCACGGTAAAGAGGGTTCAACCGCATATACAAATGACGGTAAATTTTATTCTATCAAGCCATTCCCTGCTGTTAAGCTTAAAGGTTTCGGCGGCGGCGACGGTTACGGTTCATCCTTCCTTTACAGCTTGCTTCAAGGAAAAGAAATAATTGAATGTCTTGAATTCGGCTCAGCTTCTGCCTCAATTCTTATCAGCGCACATTCATGCTCTGACGCTATGCCAAGTGCAACACAGGTTGAAGAATTCATCAAAAAGAGTAAAGAAGAATACGGTGAAATGGTGGCAAGAGTATAACATCGTTTATATAAGATTTGGGCGGACGAAAACACTTCGTCCGCTTAATATATGCATTTTACACAAGGATTTCTAACATGGAATTAAATAAAAAATTCAAAGAAAAACAAATGAGTGAAAATTTCATACTCGGCATAATGCTTGCACTTTGCGGCGGTTTTCTTGATGCTTATACATTTATCACGCGCGGCGGTGTATTTGCAAACGCTCAAACGGGCAACATTGTACTTATGGGCATAAATATTGCAAAGGGCGATTTTGAAAGGGTAATACATTATGTTGTGCCTATCCTTGCATTTGCACTCGGCATCTTAATTTCCGAAGTAATTAAGGCAACACTTAAAAAAAACACGCATATGCACTGGCGGCAAATAATTGTTTTGGCAGAAATAATTATCCTGATAATATGCGGTTTCATTCCAAGCGGCAAGGGCAACACCTTTGTTAATGTTATGGTATCGTTTGTATGCTCACTTCAAGTTGAAAGTTTCAGAGTTATAAACGGTAACACCGTTGCAACAACAATGTGCACCGGCAATTTAAGAAGCGGTACGGAACTCCTTTTTTTAGGATTAAGCAAGAAAGATAAAAGTATCGCAATAAGAAGCTTGACCTATTATGGCATAAATCTGTTTTTCGTTATAGGTGCAATTGTGGGTGCGGTAGTAACAAAATATCTTGATGTTAAAAGTATTTTTATCGCAAGCGCATTGCTTATTATTCCTTTTATAATGATGTTTAAATCAAGCGAAAATGTTGAGTATATATAATTTATGCTATATTAAAAAGATAACCCCGCTGTTAGCTTTCATATTGAAAGAAAACAGCGGGGTTATTTTATTTATTTTGTTTTGAAAGCAAAGTATATCTATAAGGCGGTAAGGTTATAAAACCGTCAGCACATATTTCATCAAAAAGCGAATAGGAATTATCCCACTGTGTGCCGACAAATATTTTTTTACTTTCATTTGAATTATTTATTGCAACCAAAACACTATCAGATTCGCAGTTGCGTGAATATGCAATAACTCCTCCGTCACAATAAACTTTTTCAAAATCACCGTTTATAAAAGCTTTTGAGCTGTGCCTAATTTGCCCAAGACGCTTATACCACTTCAAAAGTTCATCGTTTACATCATCCCAAGCCATACATCCGCGGTTAAACGGGTCTTTCATACCCTGCATACCGATTTCATCACCGTAATATATTGACGGTACACCCGGAAGTGTAAACTGAATAAGGGAAGCAATTTTCATCATAGAAACGCCCCTTAAATAATCGAATTTTGAAAGAGTATTATGCTCAAACTGCCAAGTTCTGTCGTGTCCGTCAGGATTTTCACCTGCAAGGCGGGTAATTGCTCGCTCGGTATCGTGAGTTCCGATATGATTCATCAGCACGCTTAATACCTGCGGCGGATAGTTTTCAACTATTGACATAACGCTGTTAAAAAAGCTGTCACCGTTAGCAAAGCGAACAAAGTCCAACACTGCATCTGCAAACGGGTAATTCATTACGCTGTCAAGCTCTTCGCCGAGAAGATACTTTCTTCTCTGCCCGTAAGCAAATTTATTTGTGGCATCCTCCCATACTTCGCCGATAATAATAGCATTAGGATTTTCCGATTTTACGGATTTCCTTAAATCATCAAGAAAAATATCAGGCAGCTCATCTGCAACATCGAGCCTGTAACCCGCAATGCCGAATTTAAGCCATTTTTTCAGTATTCCGTTTTTACCGCAAATGTAATTTCTGTAACTTTCATCTTCTTCAATAACTTCCGGCAAAAGCTTAATGCCCCACCAGGAGTGGTAATCATCAGGCCATTTTATAAATTTGTACCATGAATAATATGGGCTTTGCTTGCTGTTATATGCCCCCACATCATTATAATGATTATACATATTAAAATATCTGCTGTCGCAACCTGTATGGCTGAATACACCGTCAAGTATTATACTTATTCCATACTTTTCCTGTGCTTTTTTGCAAAGGCTCTTAAGGTCATTTTCATCACCCAAAAGGCTGTCGACCTTTTCATAATCGGCAGTATCATATCTATGGTTTGAATGTGATTCAAAAATAGGGTTCAGATAAATACAGGTAACACCCAAATCTGCAATATAAGGTAATTTTTCTTCAATTCCTTTAAGGTCACCGCCGAAATAATCATTATTCCAAATACCGTTCATCTGCTCCTCATTCCAATAAGGAGTATCGCCCCATTTGCGCAAAACGCGTGTGGTTGGCACATTTTTCTTTTCTTGATTTGATTTAAAAAATCTATCCGGGAAAATTTGATACATTATTCCCCCTTTTAAAAAGTCAGGTGTGACAAAATTTTCATCATACACGGTTTGCTGAAAATCAGGCAAAAATGCATTAAGTTCGCCCCTACCCTCACCTGCATTTTTAATATAGCTTTTGCCCCAAGGGGTATCAAGCTCAAAATGGTAAAAATAAAGTCCCGGTGAGGTGGCATAAAAATGAAGCTCCCAATATTCAAAATTCTCACCGCACATTCCTGCCCAAAACATATTATAATAAGCTGTTTGCTCACTTTCCTTTGTTATGGCAAGGCACGCGCCGCAGCATTTCACATCTCTTGGAACTATAATACGAAATTTGCATTTTTCATTTGTTGCAATTGCCGAAATTATTGATTTATATGACTTATCTCGTGAATTATATATCTGCACTTCAAACCTCTATACAAAACTAAAGAGGTTAATTTAATTAACCTCTTTAAATTATAATAAAATGATTACTTAGATTTTTTTGCAGGCTTTTTAGTCTGCTTTTTTGCTGTTTCCTTTTTAGGTTCAGCTTTCTTTGCAGCACTCTTTTTTGCAGGCTTCTTTGCTTCGGCTTGCATAGGAGCTGATTTTTTAGAAGCTTTAGGTGTTTCTTCCTTAAACTTAACCGGCTGTGTATGCCAAATATTATTCGCATAGTCCATAATTGAACGGTCAGCACTGAATATACCTGCACCGCTGATATTCATAAGCGACATTCTTGCAAACTTTTCTTTATCCTGATATGCCTTAGCAGACAATTGCTGTGCCTTTTGGTAATCTGCAAAATCAGCAAGTGCCATATATTGGTCAACATTCATAAGTGATGAGCTGATTTCACCAAAGCTTTTGCCGTTAACCCCTGCCTGAATAAATTCAACAGCAGATTTAAGCACATCATTATTATACATATATTCCATAGGATTATAACCCTTCTTTTGAAGTTGCATAACCTCTGGAGTTTTCAAACCGAAGATAAAGATATTATCATCACCGACAGCATCGTGAATTTCAACATTTGCACCGTCAAGAGTACCGAGAGTAACAGCACCATTTAACATAAGCTTCATATTACCGGTACCTGATGCTTCTGTGCCGGCAAGTGAAATCTGCTCTGAAATATCTGCCGCAGGCATAAGCTTTTCAGCAAGAGAAACATTGTAATCTTCCATAAATACAACTTTAATTCTACCTTTAATATCAGGGTCATTATTAACAACCTTTGAAAGTGCATCAATAAGTTCAATAATCTTCTTGGCCATAAAGTAGCCCGGAGCTGCTTTTGATGCAAAAATGTATGTTCTCGGCTGGAATTCCATATTAGGATTAGCCTTGAGCATTTGATATTCGGCAATAATGTTGAGAACATTAAGTTGCTGCCTCTTGTATTCGTGAAGTCTTTTAACCTGAACATCAAATATAGATGTAGGGTCAAGTTCAATACCGTTTCTCTTTTTAACTATATCTGCAAATCTCTCTTTATTTGCAAGCTTGATAGCTGCAAGCCTGTCAAGAACCTGCTTATCATCCTTAAATTCACGAAGTTTAAGGAGTTCATCACTCTTTGTAATAAATTCGTCACCGATAAGTTCGGTAATAAATGAAGTAAGCTTCGGATTTGACTGGCAAATCCATCTTCTAAATGCAATACCGTTTGTTACATTTGTGAACTTTTCAGGGGTAATGGTGTAAAAATCATTAAATACAGTATCTTTAAGAATTTCAGAATGAAGTGCCGATACACCGTTAACAGAATGTGAACCTGCAACACAAAGGTTAGCCATTCTTACAACGCCGCCTGAAACAATAGCCATTCTTTCAACCTTATCTGCGTCGCCTGTTGCGCCCCAAACATATGCACGGAAGCGATTATCAATTTCTTTAGTAATTGAATAAATACGAGGAAGAAGGCGCTTATAAAGATCTTCACTCCAGCATTCAAGTGCTTCTTTCATAACTGTATGGTTGGTATAAGCCACAGTTCTTGTTACCAACGACCAAGCAGTGTCCCAATCATATCCGCATTCATCAAGCATAATTCTCATAAGTTCAGGAATTGCCATTGTGGGATGCGTATCGTTAATATGAATTGCAACTTTATCAGGAAGATTATCAAGTGTACCGTATTTAGTAAGGTGACGCTGAATAATATCCTGAATTGACGCTGAAACAAGGAAATATTGCTGACGAAGGCGAAGCGACTTGCCTTCAGGTGTATTATCGGCAGGATAAAGAACTTTAGAAATAGCTTCAGCCATAGCACTTTGCTCCATAGCCTTAACATATGAACCCGAATTGAAAAGGCCCATATCAAGTTCCGGTTTTCTTGATGCCCAAAGACGAAGCCTTGAAACACCCTTGCCTTTACCTGAAACATACATATCATAAGGAACTGCTGTTACAGTGTTGCAATCTCTGTAATCAACATGGTGGAAATCACCGTCCCAGCTTTCATCAACCCAGCCTTCAAACTTAACTTCAACACTTCTTTCATCACGCGGAACAAGCCAAACATCACCGCCCGGAAGCCAGAAATCAGGAAGTTCAGTCTGCCAGCCGTCAACAAGCTTTTGCTTGAAAATGCCTGCTTCATATCTGATTGAATAACCCATTGACTGAAAACCGTTTGTAGCAAGACCGTCAAGATAGCAAGCTGCAAGTCTGCCAAGACCGCCGTTACCAAGTCCTGCATCAGGCTCTTTTTCATAAAGCTTATCAAGGCTTACATCAAATGATTCAAGTGCTTTTTTAAATGTATCTGTTAAATCAAGATTGTAAAGATTATTTTTAAGTGAGCGGCCCATAAGGAATTCCATACAAAGATAATAAATTTCTTTGCTGTCCTGCCCTTTAGCTTCGTGCCTGAAATCACTGTTCATCTGTGAAAGTCTGTCACGAACAATAAGTGCAACTGCTTTGTAATATTGAGCGTCTGTTGCTGTTTTTGTATCTACACCAAAGAAATGACTAAGCTTATCGCTGATAGCTTTCTTTGCTTGCGAAACAGTCATCTTTTCCATACAAATCCTCCAAAAAAAATTATATTTTCAGTTATTTTTACTATGTTCTTTGTACATTATATACTAAAATTATGCTTTTTGCAACTGTAATATATCATTGTTCATATTATGACTTCTTTTTCTTAATAAATTTAGCTAAAAGAAGATTTACAAGTTCCTTAATAGGCTTTAAGTTCAGAAGAATCATCACTACAACAAGCGCAGCTTCAATACCATAAATCCACAATGTATTTCCGAATTTAAGAAGAAGTACGGATTGCGAAACAAGAACAGCGGTTTCACTCAAAAGCACAGGTAATTTAAAGTCGATTTTAATATATCTTCTTGTATCAATGCCCCTTGTTACAAATACAACAAGGAATGCACAAACAGTAGCAAGTGCTGCACCGTTAGCACCCATACGCGGAATAAACACAAGATTTAATACAAAGTTTGTGACAGCGCCGCTCATAGCGGTAACAAGTGACATAAGGCTCTTTTTCTTCGCCATATATACGGAGGCAAGGAAGTTAACGATACACGAATAAGTTGTAGCAATAATAAGAATAGGTACAAATTGCCAAGATTCATAATAATCCTTTGCCACAAGTATTCTGGTAATAATTTGGCACATAAATATAAGCACGGAAGCCACTGCAAAAACACCGCCCGAATAAGCACGAAATACCTTGGTAAAGAAGTGCGCACCGCCCTCTTGGTCATATTCATCAACCGCACTGAGCTGCCAAGCGTCAATAAATATTTGCGAAAAAAGTATTACAAAATTAGGTATTTTAGATGCGGCAGTATAAAGTCCGTTGGCAGAAGATGAAATAAAATATGTTACCATATATCTGTCAGACACATTTATTATCCACCACAGTACAACGGTAGGAATAAGCGGCACGCAATATTTAAGCATTTGAAAAGCAATGCCCTTATCTTTAAGCTTATTAAATCTCACATATCTGTAAAGCTTTGCTGCGGCAAAATAAAATACAACCGAGCAAGCATCAGATGCAATTATGGCAACGATATATCCCGTTACACCCCATTTAAACGGACCGAGGAATAATATGGTAAATGCAAGTGTTGTTGCTGTTGCAAGGATACCGTCAAGTGCATAAAGCTTAACATGGCCGCTACCTCTGACAAATTGCTGGCAAAGCTGTCTAAGGCTTGAAACCAAAACAAAGGCAATAATTAAAATCATATAATCGCCTAAATGGAAATCATTGATTGTAAGCATGCTTAAAGGATAAGTAAACAGCAAAAATACCGCAAATCCGGCAAAAGTAGTCCTAACTCCGACCTTGAATACATCTGCTTTATTTGTCGCTTTATCAAGTGCAAATCTGAGCGCAGCACTGTTAACCTGCAATGTTACAATAGGAATAAGCACATTAACGGTTTGCTGAACCAAATCAGCAGCACCATAATCGCCCGCTCCCATCATTCTTGTAACAAACGGCATCAACAAAAAAGAAAGTACCTTTGAAGAAAAAGTGCCTATTGCAAATATTATTGTATTTGACGCTAATTTTTTGTACTTGTCCATAAACTTTCCTCAAATAATAATTTAATAAGTAAGCTTTTCACCGTTAAAGCTTAAGGTATTATCCCCGGAAGAAGAGGTGTAAATACAACTTGCTTTACATACAGATTCGCTGTTTTCACTCTTACTGCCGATTAAAAATACATATTGATAGCCATATCCGATACCGATAGAACCCGTGCTGTCGCAATCGGATGTAGAAAGCATTGTTTTAACTTCGTTTGAATTCATATTCAGCTCTCTTGCTTTAAACTTTGAACCGTCAAGTTCGCTAAAATAAAGCCTGTTTGAATAAACAACGGGATAATCTGTAACAGAGCAGTTTTCAACTAAAACAACTTCATTTTCAGAGCCGAATTTTTTTCTGCAAAGTGAATATGATGAATCATCATTTTTTTTGTAATAATACATAAATCCACATTCTAATGACATATTAACTATATCATTATTATTTGTATCATCGTGCCAATTGAGTACATCGTTTGCATCACTCATATTAACGGTGATATATTCATCATAATTCGCAACATTATCGTGAGTCACAAAAAATATTCTGTAAAGCGAAATGCCTGCAAATGATACCGTCTTATCAGCCGATGCAGTATATAAAATCGTTTTTTGAAAATCATTCAAATTTATAAAACCTACACTGTTATCGGTTGAAACAAAATAAATTTTATCATTATATAAATATGCAAATGCGATATTATCGCTTACAGTTACGCTGTCACCGCCGGAAACAGGGAATTTTTTAAGCGTTGCACTGTCTGTATCAACCGCATAAAGATAATCGCCGAGCACATTAAGATATTTAAAATTATAATTACCTTTAATAACATTTGAATTCTTTTCTTCATTAGGTTCAAAGCGAAAAATGCCATTGCCGCTGACAGAATAATAAATATATGATGAACTGTAAGTTACGGCACCACCTGTTTTATTAAGCAAATTACCCACTTGATTACCTTGCAGTGATGTATCAAATGCGAACACACCGAAATCATCATAATCATAATTTGTCTTGTTTGTTTCGCGCACTTTTGTTGTAGTTTCTTTTTCAGTAGTGCTTTGCGGCTGTGTCTCGGTGGTTTTGCCTAATATTTTTGAATCAATAAGTTCAATTACCTGCTGTCCCTTGCCGCCACCGTCATACAAAGTTACAAAAAAATCAGGGTTAACAATTTTAATTGTTATCACAAAAACAGCCAATAATATTATTATCACTGCAAGAGTGAGTAAAATATTTTTTCTGATTTTCTTTCGTTTTCTGGCACGCTGACGCTTTTTACGCATCTTCTGCCTTTCCTCATCCGTTATCATCTGATTTGTCCGTCTCCAAAAATTAGATATTTAGTAGTAGTAAGTTCCCTAAGTCCCATAGGCCCTCTTGCGTGCAGTTTTTGGGTAGAAATACCTATTTCCGCACCCAAACCGAATTCGCCGCCGTCTGTAAACCTTGTTGATGCATTATGGTAAACAGAAGACGAATCAATAAGTTTCATAAACTTATCTGCATTATCTTTATTTTCCGTAATAATGGCTTCGGAATGGCCTGTTGAATATTTATTTATATGCTCTATCGCTTCATCAAGTGAAGAAACTGTTTTAACACTGATAATGTAATCAAGATATTCTGTGCCGAAATCTTCCTCACTCGCCTTTTCAATATCAGAGCAAACCGCTCTTGCTTTTTCATCACCGCGAATAATAACATTTTTTTCATCAAGCTTTGCTTTTATTGCCGGCAAAGCCTTTTCAATAATATTTTCGTGGATAACAAGGCTTTCGCAGGCATTGCAAACACCTATGCGCTGTGTTTTCGCATTAAATATAATTTCAGCCGCCATATTAACATTTGCACTTTCATCAACATAAATATGGCAATTGCCTGAACCTGTTTCAATAACAGGAACACTCGCATTTTCCACAACCGCCTGAATAAGCCTTTTACTTCCCCTTGGAATAAGGCAGTCAAGCGTACCTTTCATCTTCATAAGCTCTGTTGATGACTGCCTTGATGTATCATGCACAAGCTGAATTGCATTTTCATCAATACCGACTGATTTAACCGCTTCTCTCATAACATCGGAAATAGCAATATTTGAATGAATTGCTTCTTTTCCGCCGCGAAGAATAACAGCGTTGCCGCTTTTTAAACAAAGAGCAGCCGCGTCGGCAGTAACATTAGGCCTTGCCTCATAAATAATACCTATAACACCCATAGGGCAACTTACTTTTTTAATAACAAGTCCGTTAGGCCTTTCAACTGTTTCAAGTACTCTGCCGCATGGGTCATCAAGCTTCATAACCTGAATACAACCGTCTGCCATACCCTTAATTCTGTCAAAATCAAGCATAAGCCTGTCAAGCATTCCACCGTCAAGAATTCCGAGTTGCGCATTATAATCAACTTTATTTGCATCAATAATTTTTTGAGCATTATCTACAAGCGCATTTGCAATAGCTTCAAGTGCTTTATTTTTAAGTTCGGTTGATGCACCTGCCAAATTTGCCGATGCTTTTTTTGCGTTTATTCCTAACTGTTCAAGCATTATTATCACCCTTTGCCTTAAAATATGTACCTATACTTTCACCTGAAAGCACCTTATATAAATCGGTAGGCTTTTCGCCGTTCATAATTATTACCGGTATACCATCATCCGTTGCAATTTGTGCGGCTTTAATTTTCGTTTGAAATCCGCCCGTACCCTTTTCGCTTGCACCGCCGGCAATTGAGTAAATATCATCATTTATTTCTTCAACAACACCGATGAGCTTTGCATCATCATTCTCACTTGGATTTGAATCATAAAGACCGTAAGTATCAGTAAGCATAATAAGCAAATCAGCGTCAATAAGAGTAGCAACCATAGCACTTAAGCAATCATTATCACCGTTTAAAAGCTCTTCAATATAAACCGAGTCATTTTCATTTATAATCGGCAATGCACCGTAATCAAGAAGTTGGTTAAATGTATCAACCAAGTGTTCCTTTTCTTCCAGATTGCGTAAAGTATCGGCAGAAAAAAGAAGCTGGCTCACGGTTACCGTATATTCGGAAAATAATTTATCATAAAGAAACATAAGTTCGCACTGGCCAACAGCGGCAGAAGCCTGAAGCCCTTGGACTGTTTTCGGCTTTTCACTGAGTCCGAGTTTTGACCAACCTACTGCAATAGCACCACTTGATACAAGCACTATTTCATGCCCTTCATTTTTTAAATCGGATAAAACAGATGCAAGCTTTGCAAGTCTTGCAATATTTGTTTTGCCTGTTTGGTGGGTTAAAGTTGATGTGCCTACCTTAACAACTATTCGCTTTTTCCCTTTAATTCGTGCCATAATTCTACTACTCCATACTAATTACAAGTAATTGCATTATATCACAAATACCATAACAATAAAACATTTTTTTGAATGTTTTTCAAAATTCAGTCAAAAATATAAATCGGAGGTAATTTTTATGACAAAAAGAGGTTATATCAGGCTGTTTTCATACGCTATTGCATTTGCGGCTGTTCTCTCAATATATGCGATAATGAATATGACTACGGCAAACTCATACAAAGCACAGCTCGAGCTGAATTATCAGCAAAGTTTAAACGAACTTTCAGAAAATCTCGATTCAATCGAAACCAATTTAACAAAATCGGTTTATTCAAATTCGGATAAAATGCTTATGGATATAAGCAAAGACTTATATGCCGAATGTTCACAGGCTAAAGACGCGCTTTCACGCCTGCCCGTTGAGCAAATGAATTTGAATTCAACCTACAAATTCATCACGCAGGCAAGCGACTATGCATCATATATTGCAAACAAAATTGCGGCAAATCAAAGTATCAGTGATGAAGAACATCAAAATTTGACAAAGCTTTTGAAATATTCAAAAGAGCTTAACGAATCAGTAAGCAATATGGCAACAATTGCAAACAACGGTGCGGATATTGACACGGATGAGCTAAAGGCAAAGGAAATGAAAATTTCTTCACTTTCCCACAGCTTTTCGGCAACATCAAAAGTGTTTAAAGATTATCCCACTTTGCTTTATGACGGTCCATTTGCCGACGCGGTATTGAACAGAAAATCGACCTTACTTGAAAAGGCCGAACAAGTAAGCCGTGAAAACGCACGCGAAGTTGCGGCAAAAGCACTTGGCTGCAATATAAGCGAAGTAACATATTCGGGTGAAGACAACGGTGATATGCCTTGTTACACATTCACTTATTCTCAAAAAACAATCGGAATCACCAAAAAAGGCGGATATGTGGCTTATATCCTTTACGGCGGAAAAATCAATCGTTCATCAATAGATAAAGACAACGCAATAAACCTTGCTCAAAGTTATCTTAATATGCTCGGTTACAGCAATATGGAAAGCACCTATTATGCGATTAACAACAATATTTGCACAATAAATTTTGCGTACAAAACAGAAAATACAACCTATTATGCAGATTTAATTAAAGTCGGAGTTTCAATGGATAACGGCAAAATAGTATCACTTGAAGCACAGGGATATTTAACAAATCACATCAAACGAAAAGGTTTTGACTGCAAGCTTACAAAAAGCGAAGCTCAAAGTAAATTATCAAAAAATCTTGAAGTTATCAATTGCAAAAAATGCGTGATACCGAAAGAAAACGGAAAAGAAGCCAACTGCTATGAATTCAGGTGCAAGAGCAGTGAAACAAAAGAAGAAGTTTTGATTTATATTAACGCCGATAAAGGATATGAAGAAGATATTATGCTTTTGCTTTATTCCGACGGCGGCACGCTTACAAAATAATTGAATAATTATATTAAAACAGAAAATAATACTCTTGAAAGGAAGTATCATTATGAACAGCAAGATTTTAATTATAGCAATTGCAATTGCAGTAATTGCAACTGTATTTATGGGATGTGCAAAAAATAACAATGATATGACAACAACTACAATTCCGTCAAGCGAAACCACCGTTTCCGATACAAGTAAAACAACAGATAATATGGAAAGCGAAGCCAGCAGTGCTGTAAGCAAAGCAGGCGAAAAAGCAGATAAAGTCGGCGACGACATCGGCAAAGGCGCAGATGATGTGGCAGACGGAATAGGTTCAGGTGTTGACAAAGCAGGAGATGCTGTATCAGACGCACTTGACTAAACGAACAAACAAATAAATAAATAAAACCTCGAGTTTTTACGCTCGAGGTTTTATTTATATAATATGTGCAAAAATGATTGCCCCCAAAACAGTAAGTATACCCGATACAGCGATTGAAAGGCTGCTCATAGCACCCTCAACCTCTCCAAGCTCCATTGCTTTGGCTGTGCCGATTGCGTGCGAAGATGTGCCGATAGCAATACCTTTGGCAATAGGATGATTGATTTTAAACATTTTGCAAATTCCATCTGCTAAAATATTGCCTAACACACCTGTTATAACTATTACTGCAACAGTTATTGTTACATACCCGCCAAGCTCTTCGCTTACTCCCATTCCGATAGCGGTAGTAATAGATTTCGGCAGTAATGTTACATATTCCTTATGTGACAGTTTAAATATAAAAGCCAAAACCATAATAGTGGTAAGACTTGTTAAAACACCTGATAAGATACCGAAAAGCACCGCTTTATGATTCTTTTTCAGAAGTTCGATTTGCTGATAAAGCGGAATTGCAAGGCAGGCAGTAGCCGGAGTTAACAGCCAGCTCAAGTATTTAGCACCGTCATTATAAGTATCATAATCAATATTACAGTACAAAAGAAATACAATAGTAATAACAATAGAAATAAGAAGAGGATTAAAAATACCCGTCTTAAACTTTTTCTTTAAAAATGAACCGAAAGCGTAAGATAAAAGGCTTACTGTAACGCCTAAAAATGCCGAGCTTTCAAAAAACTCACTCATTTACCGTACCCTCACTTTCGCTGCTCTTTTTTTCTTGAGCTTTAATAATTCTCTGCGATATCCGCCCACTGACAGCCATTACTGCAATAAGAGATATAACCGTTATAACAACCACCGGAATAATCAGCGGTTTTAAAACTCCCCAGCTTTTCATCAGTCCCACACCGGCAGGAATAAACATAAGCGGCATTATTTCAATAAGAAACATACCTGCATCCTTTACAGCTTCAAGTTTAATAATTTTAGTGCAAAGGCATACGAATAAAATCACCATGGCATAAATACTTGCCGGAACAGGCGCAGGAATAAGAAAATTAAGTCCCTCGCCCATAAATGAAATTAAAAGTATAATTAAAAACTGCTTAACATATTTCAATCTTTTCACCAAACCTAATTAAAATTACGATTATTTAGTATATCACGATAAAGCTTTGTGTCAATTGTAGAATTTACAGATTTTTTTGCGAAATTTAATAAAAATTTGTTTATATTTGATTTTTTTAAAAAATTGATATATTATTGACTTATAAATTGGTAAAAGCAGGTGATAAAATGAGCCTTTATGATAAAGCAAACGAAACAGCAAATTACATAAAATCAAAAATAAAAAATATTCCCGATACCGCAATTGTGCTCGGCAGCGGACTTGGAATGTTTGCAAATGAAATTGAAAAAGAACTTGTACTTGACTATAAAGATATTCCGAATTTCCCCATATCCACCGTACCGGGCCATAACGGAAAGCTTATATTCGGCAAAATCGGAGAAAAGAAAATAATCGCAATGCAAGGCAGATTTCATCTTTATGAGGGATACGGCGTTGAGCAGGTAACTTTTCCCGTTCGTGTTTTTCAGCTTTTAAATGTAAAAAAATATATAGTCACAAACGCATCCGGTGCTATAAATCTTAATTATAAACCCGGCGATTTAATGATAATAAGCGACCATATCGGCCTTTTTTGCCCAAGCGCACTCTTTGGCAAAAATGATGAAAGATTCGGAACACGCTTTCCGTCAATGAGTGAAGCTTACAACAAAGATTTAATCGAAATTGCGGAAAAAGCCGCACAAAAATGCAAACTGAATGTTCACAAAGGTGTATATTGCTACTGCAAAGGTCCAATGTTTGAAACTCCTGCCGAAATCAGATTTTTACGAACTGCCGGTGCAGACGCAGTCGGAATGTCAACAGTACCCGAAGTTGTATGCGCAAATCACGCCGGAATGAAAGTTTTGGGCATATCGTGTATGACAAATATGGCTGCCGGAATACTTGACAAACCTTTAACCCACATTGAAGTTATGGAAACAGGCAAAAAGGTTGAAAAAGAATTTTCCGCATTTATGAAAGAAATAATAAAATCAATATAATACAGAAAAACAGCCATCGGATTTTCCGATGGCTGTTAATTTTTAAAAATTATAATTCAGCGATAACTTCAACTTCGCAAAGAACACCTTTAGGCAAATCTTTAACTGCAACGCATGAACGAGCAGGCTTTGAAGTGAAATAAGTGCCATAAATTTCATTGAATTTTGCAAAATCGTTAATATCTGCAAGGAAGCAAACTGTTTTAACTACCTTTTCCATTGAAGTTCCTGCTGCTTCAACAACTGCTTTAAGGTTTTTGCAAACCTGATGTGTTTGCTCTTCAATAGTTTTTGCTTCTACCATGTTTGTTTCAGGGTTAATTGCAATTTGACCTGAAGTGAAAAGCAAACCATTTGCCTTTACTGCCTGTGAATAAGGGCCGATTGCACCCGGCGCATTATTTGTTGATACATATTCCATAATATATTCCTCCTATCATCAGTCACAGACTTCAAAGCCTGCTTCTTTAAGTGCATTTTTGATTTGTACTATATGTTGATAGTTTCTTGTTTCAATACCGATTTTAAGATAGCAATCGGTAATATTCATATCAAGGTCTGTACTGTCATAATTAACGGAAACAACATTTGCTCCGTTTTCGGCAACAACCTTGCTTACACCGAGGAGTTGGCCCGGCTTGTCCGAAAGTGCAATTGTGATATATGCACTTCTGCCGCCCATTTTAAGTCCTCTTTCAATTACTCTTGAAAGAATAGTAACATCAATGTTACCGCCTGATACAACACAGCATACTTTCTTACCTTCAATGTCAGGAATTTTGCCGTTCATCACAGCGGCAACAGGAACAGCACCTGCGCCTTCCGAAACAAGTTTTTGCTGCTCCATAAGTGTAAGAATAGCAAGTGCAATTTCATCATCGCTGACTGTATAAATACCATCAACATACTTGCTTACAAGTTCATAAGTATTAGTACCCGGAGTTTTAACTGCAATTCCGTCTGCAATAGTTTGCACGCTTTCAAGTGTTTCAATTTTACCGTCGCCAATGCTCTTTTGCATAGATGCAGCACCTGCCGCCTGAATACCGTAAACCTTGCAATTAGGATTGATTTGCTTAATAGTATATGCAACACCTGCGATAAGTCCGCCGCCGCCGATTGGCACAACTACTGCGTCAACATCAGGAAGCTGCTCAAGAATTTCAAGGCCGATTGTACCCTGGCCTGCAATCACATCAGGGTCATTAAAAGGGTGAATAAATGTATAACCCTTTTCTTTTTGAAGTTCGATAGCTTTGTTATAAGCATCATCATAAACACCTTTTACAAGGCAAACATCTGCACCGTAACGCTTTGTAGCTTCAACCTTACTGATTGGCGCACCGTCAGGCAAGCAGATAAGTGATTTAATTCCGTTTTTAGTAGCTGCAAGTGCCACACCCTGTGCATGATTACCAGCAGAGCATGCAATTACACCTTTTGCCTTTTCTTCATCTGAAAGCTGGCTTATTTTAAAATACGAACCTCTTACTTTAAATGAACCCGTAACCTGCAAATTTTCCGTTTTTAAATAAACATCACATTGCGAACTGATGTTTTTAGCACGAATCATATCAGTTTTCCTTACAACTTCTGATAAAACCCTTTTTGCTTTGTATACTCTGTCTAATGTAAGCATATTATTATCCTCTTAAGTAAATTAAATATAATTTCCAAAGGTCATTTTACTCTTATAATTTTGATTTGTCAATCACACCCGCAAAATTACTTTAGCATCAATAAATATTTTTTCTATTGACTTTATACAGTTAATATTATAAAATTGAATATAGCTTATAAAAAGTAAATCTGTTTAGGCAGAAAGGTTTAATTATTATGGTTAATACAAAGAAAAACATAAAAAAAATATTTGCATTTTTATTATGCATTGCCGTTATCGGCTGTGTATTTGCCGGTTGCTCAAAAAGCGGTGAGGCGGATGAAATCACAGACAAAACAATGCTTATAGCTTATACCGAAGAGGTTGAACCGTTTCTCTATAAAGATAAAAACGGAAAGCTTACAGGCTTTGATGTAGATTTATTTGAAAAAATTTATGATAATGTTAAAAACGATACAAAAAATTACAAATTCGTAAAAGTCGATAAAGATTATAAAGTAGGCGACGATATAGCTTATACCGATAAAAAGGGTACTGAATACATTGCATACACTATGATAGGTGCAGTGCAGAAAAATGTAGGATCTGTTAATGAAGATTTCAGCTTTACGGATGACATTATTACTAATAAAATTATCACTGTTACAAAATCAGGCAATAACATTTCTGATTACAGTGACCTTACAGGAAAAAAGCTTGCAGTAGTTACTGATACTGCAAAAGCCGCTCTTGATAAAAATGCGACAATTAAAAACAATAATAAGAATGTTGTTTATCCAACCGTTAAAGATGCGCTTGCTGCTCTTGATAAAGGCAGTGTTGACGCGGTAGTAACCGATGAATTCAGCTTTTCTCCGCTTGACACAGCAGAAAGCTATCAGGTATTAAACGGTTCTCTCGGCGAAACATCATATGCCTTTATGTTTAAGAAAGGTGACTGGGTTGTTGACAACTGGAATGAAGCAATCTATGAACTTAAAAGCCCTGATTATAACGATAAAGACGAATTCACACCTATGGTTGAAAAATACTTCGGTTACAATGCATCAAATTTTGATTTCGTTCCGTCTAAAACAAAATAATATATAGCAAAATATGAGAAGATCGGATGCCTAACCAAATAGGCATCCGCTCTTTTTATGCAAAAAATATCCCCCAACATTGTTGGAGGATTGCTTTGGCAAAATCTGCCGTCATACAAAATCAAATTTTTTGTGCATTTGCAAGTGCTTCCTTTTCAGCCTTGCGTTGAGCCCTCTTTTTCTTTGCTTTATATCCCATAAGTTTATCAAGCTGCTCATCAGGTGTAGTGCAGGAACCGAGTGTAACGGTTGAACTGCCGTAAATACCGTGAAAATCTGAACCTCCGGTCATAAGAAGCTTATGCTTTTTGCATACACCTGCAAACATTTCAACATCGGCATCGGTTGCTGACGGATGCCAAACTTCTATTCCGTCAAGTCCCATTTCTATATAATTCTCAATTTCATCATAATTATCAAGAAATGCCGGATGAGCAAGAACAGCGATGCCGCCGGCGCCGTGAATTTCATCAATAACTTCTTTGACATCAGGATATTTTGTAGGAGCCAAAAGGTTAGTTTCACTGTCCGGTGAAAACAGAGCATAATAAAGGTCGCCGAAAATTTTATCGGTATATCCGGCATCCATAAGTGCGTGCATAATATGTTGCTTAAAAAGATTTGTAGAACCCGAAGCGTGACCGATGATAAATTCGGTTGAAATCGGGAATCTTGCCGCAACTTTAAGCATCATTATTTGGCCGGCTCTTTTGCGTGCAACTGAAGTGCGCTTACACAAGCCTTCAAGTCTGTCAGGTGTATCTGCAAGGTAACAAAGAATGTGAACTTTTTTACCTGCTTCATTATCAAAAGCCGAAAGTTCAACGCCCGGAATAACATTAACACCGTAACGTTTACCGATAACCTGCCCTCTTACAGTACCTGCAAGGCAATCGTGGTCTGTTATGGCAATAGTTTCAATACCGCTCTTTTGAGCTATAACAATAAGGTCTTCTATACCAACAGATCCGTCGCTGAGTTTTGTATGACAATGTAAATCTGCTGCCATAACAATCTCCTTCCGTTTAATAGACATTTAAACTGCCTATCGTGTATATTTGGGCGATAGCTGCCAAAAACTTATGCTCACTGTACCGATATATATTACAGTGAGTAAAATAGCAGTCTGTCCCTCAACATATAGGATAACACAGTTTTTTTCTTTTTTCAAGTTTATTTTAGACAATTATTTACTTTTTTAACAACTAATTGTAAAAATTTTCCAACTTCCTTGCCAAAATGCTTATCGGCAAACCGACTACATTGAAGTAATCACCATCAATTTTTTCAACAAGAAGTGAGCCTTTACCCTGAATACCGTATGCGCCGGCTTTATCAAAAGGCTCGTTTGTTGAAATATATTTATTGATTTCATCATCCGAAAGTTCAAAAAATTTAACTTTTGTTTGAACGCTGAAAGTTTCGGTTTTATCATTTTTAATTATCGTTACTCCGGTAAAAACACTGTGTTCTTTTCCGCTTAAACTTTTAAGCATTAAAAAAGCGTCGTGTTTATCTTTCGGCTTACCTAAAATTTTATCGCCGATTGCAACCACCGTATCTGCACCGATAACAATATTATCACTGCTTCTGAAAGGTTCTGCTTTAATTTTTGATAAATATTCAACTGCCTTATCAGGCTTTATATTTTGAGGCAATGTTTCGTCAACATCTGCGCTGTCAACTTTAAAATCATCTGTTATAAAAGATAAAAGTTCTTTTCTTCTCGGTGATTTTGACGCTAAAATAATCATTATAATGTACCCCTTTGATAAAGTCCCCTTGTATATTTAAAGTCAGGCTTTGCCCCCTGCTCATAAAGCGATATAACATTTTCAACCTGCTTTTGACTTTCAATTGAAAAATAGAAATGAACAAAATCCGTTTTCACTTCTTTAATTCTGTCAAGCATATAAAGCGGATAACAATTAAGCATTTCAACACAAGGAAAATCACTGCATATAACAGGAAATTCCATACCTTTTCTGTCAGTAAGCTTTCCGTGCTTATTACATTCAAAGCAGCCAATATCATTTTTAATCGGGCAATTTCTTGTAAGCATCAGCGGCAAATAGCCATAAACAATCATACCGGTATCCTCTGCTTTAATACTGTTTATTTGCGCTTGCGTAAGCTCGAATGATAAAATAGGATGTTCAATTTGGTTTGCCGAAACGCAATTAAAAACATTAAGTCCGAAATCACCGTAAACTTCAAATCCCATATTTTTGCAAAGAGCGTATGAGCCTATATTGCCGCAAAGTGCTTTGCTAACCCCTGCTTTTTTCAGCTTTTCAAGTTTAGCCTTGATTTCATTTTCAATTGAGAAAAGCCCCCTCGGCAAAACAACACCGGCGCGATTATCAACAAAATCTTCAAGGCTTGAATTTATAGGGATAAACACTCTTTTAAAAGGATGATTATCAGGTATTTGGCTTGCATTTGCAAATGAAGCTGTGGCATATGGCACATCATTTTTTTCAAATTTTGGATATGCCACATCATAAGCTTTGTATCTAAGCTTTATTTTTTCCTGCTCATCAAGCTTTTGAATTGCCGTTCTTCTCATCTCGTTAATTTTAGAAGCCGGCATAATAAGCCCGTCATCAAGGGTGACATTTATATTTTTTACATAATATTGCGTACCGCCGAATTTTGAAAGCCTTTCGCTTACCGTAGCTGTATTCATCGGCTTGTTAATTGCCTTTTCAGGAATTTCACCTACTGCTTTTACTTCTTTTTTATCGGTTTTTACAGTCAAAACCGCATTTTGATTTTCTTTACATACAAAATCAATATCAACACCGATAAGTGCAGTTTCCTTTTCATAATTTTTAGCAATTTCTTTAAGCACATCATTTGTAGTGGCAACCACATCTTCCTTTTGCCTTGTGCCAAACATATTTTTACCAAGCTTTGAATTCAAATATCCGTCTGTAAATCCGCTTCTTGAAAATACGCTTCTAAGCATAAATTCATCACTTGGCGAATAATTACCGTCAATTGCTTTCTTCACTGCGCTGACTGCCATTGATACATATTCAGGGCGTTTCATTCTGCCCTCTATTTTAAGGCTTGTTATTCCCTCAAGCTTATCAAGCTGTGATATTAAACTCAAATCTTTTAATGAAAGTGCACAGGCAGTATCACCGCCGGCTGTAAAAGGCAAGCGGCACGGTTGGGCGCAAAGTCCCCTGTTTCCGCTTCTTGAACCAATCATTGAAGAAAGATAGCACTGCCCGGATACAGACATACAAAGCGCCCCGTGAACAAAAAGTTCAAGTTCCAAATCGGTACTTTCCCTTATTTCTTTAATTTCTTTTAAGCTCATTTCTCTTGGCAATACAACACGGGAAAAGCCCATATCTTTAACCGCCTTTACGCCGCTCGGCGTCATCACCGTCATTTGAGTTGAACCGTGCAGCCTTGCGCTCGGAAAATGCTCCCTAATCATTTTTGCAACGCCTATATCCTGAACGATGAAAGCATCAACACCGCATAAAAGCGCGGTTTTTACAGTATCATAAGCCTCTCTCATCTCATCATCACGAACAAGAATATTTAGCGTCAAATAAACTTTAACATCACGGCAGTGGCAATATTCAACTGCTTTTTTCAGTTCCTCATTATCAAAATTGCCGGCATTGCGTCTGGCGTTAAACGATTTACCTCCAAGATAAACCGCATTTGCACCGCTACGCACACCGGCAATAAGCGACTCCATACTTCCCGCAGGAGCCAAAATTTCAAATTTCATATTATCTCTCATTCAAAATTATTTGTTTGCAAGTTTTTCCCTTAATTCGCTGATTTCGCGGTTAAGACGCTCCACTTCACGCCTTGCAACATCAACTTCCATTCTTGCTCTTGCGCTGTCTTCAAGATAATCTTTAATCTGCGCGCGAAGATTATCAGCTGAAGCAGTAGCTTTTTTGCTTGCATCAGCATTATCAAGGGCAACAAGAACAGCCGCCTGAGTCATAGAAAGAGATGGATTTGAATTGATGATAGCCCTCATATTTTCGCTGATTTCATCAGCAAGAGTTTCAACATATTCGGCTTCATCTTCAGTTACGATTGTATAACTTGCACCGCCTATTTTTACATGAACTTTATTTTTATTCATAATTTACACCTTCAAAATAAATCGACATATTTCTACTCAATAAGTATATCAACAAACAGTATAATTGTCAACGCGAATAAAAAAATTTAATAACTTTTCTATATTTTAGCAAAAGTTTATAATTAGCCTATTGATATAAAAATTATTTTGTATTAAAATATCTGCGTTAGGATTCGGGAGGAAAGAAATGGACGAATTTAATGTTAACCAAATCGGCTCAAACTTAACTGCGGTAGCCAATTTTTATAATCATCGCAGAACAGAGCTTCAAAAGAAAATATATTCAAATGCCTTTGGCGCATCTAACGGATACATAATATCATACCTTTGTGAAAACGAAGATAAAAATATCTTTCAAAGGGATATTGAGCGCCAATTCGACTTAAGCCGCTCCACAGTTTCAACTATTCTTAAAGAACTTGAAAAAGAGGGACTTATTGAACGAAAGAGCGTTATTATAGACGCAAGGTTAAAAAAAGTCGTACCTACTCAAAAAGCAAAAATGATTAACGAGGCATGCTCAAAAGAAATCGCCCATTTTTTCTATGATTTGGCAAGCAATTTAAGTGATGATGAATTCGGCACATTTGTAAAAGTGCTGAACACACTTAAGAAAAACAGCGAAAGAATACGAAACGATATATCAAGAGATATTTACTAAACAAAACCGTCATTAAGACGGTTTTGTTTTTTATATGTCAATGCATATATGTAATAAAATTATAATATTTATAATATTATCAGTATAGACAAGTTTTGATTATTGTGATATTATATAACTATTAAACTGTAATATTGTGTCTATCGGCAATTACGGTGATTATTTGGGTATTATATGAGGGTATTATATGGGTGACTATAAAGTTAACATAGTCAATTTGAATGTGACGAACAATTATGTTGAACTCACGATAGAGCTTGAGGGAAACCAAAAGCTTTACTATCCGCGAATTTCAGCTTGCTTTTACAGTGAAAGCGATAACAGAATTTTACCGATGGATTTAAAATCCTGCAGTGACAACAAGGCTGTTGCTATCGGTATATTCGACACACCGTTTTTATTTTATAATGATAACAGCAGTAAAAATGTTAAAGTTGATTTTCTTTTCAGTGACGGAAACGGGGAAAACATAATAGTTAAGCCGGAAAACGAATTGACTATTCCTATTAAAAAGAAACGTGCTTTGACGCGCTTTTTTTCAAGCAGCAGAAGAGAAAAATCGAAAATGATATTCACGCTTTTGATGTCAGTTCTTTTTTTACCATACAGAAGAATGAAAGTTCAGCCAAATAAGGTGACATTTTTATCTAACAGGGCTGACAGGCTGACTGGCAACATTAAAGCTGTATTTTTTGAAATGACAAAGCTTGATAATGTTGATATAACGGTACTTTGCAAAAAAGGCGGACTTAAAGATAATTTGCCTAACCTATTCAAATTCTTCAAGCTTTATGCTACAAGTTCGGTAGTATTTGTTGATGATTACTATCACTTTCTTTCTTATATAAAAAAGAAAGATGATGTTAAACTCATTCAGCTTTGGCACGCGTGCGGTGCGTTTAAAACTTTTGGCTTTTCAAGGCTTGGGCGTGACAGTTATCTTCGCCAAAGCTCGCCGAACCACAGGCAATATGATTATGTTATTGTAAGTTCAAATGAGGTTATTCCGTATTATGCCGAAGGCTTCGGTGTAGCTATGGAAAAGGTTATACCGCTTGGTTCACCGCGCTGTGATGTGCTTGAAAACGAAAGTTACAAAAAAAGATTTGTTAAAAACTTTTATAAAGATAATCCTGAACTTAAAGGCAAAAAAATACTTCTTTTTGCGCCGACATTTCGCGGTGGCGGTATGGGCAACTGCTCCTATCCTATTGAAAAATTTGAAACAGATAAAATTTTCGATTCAATCGGGGAAGATTGGGTAATTGCGGTTAAAATGCACCCTTATCTTCAAGAACGCCCAAATTGCAGTGATAAATATAAAAACAGACTTATTGATTTCACATCAGAGTATGACATCAACGATTTATTATTTGTTACCGATTTGCTTGTAACAGATTATTCAAGCGTTATTTTTGAAGCTTCAATAGTAGATGTACCTATGCTGTTTTATGCATTTGACCTTAATGAATACAGCCGTGACAGAGATTTTTATTGCAACTTTTCAACTTTTGTTCCGGGCAAAATTGTTTTAAACACCGAAGAAATGATTGATTCAATAAATTGCAACGATTATAAAAAAGAACTTGTTAAACCATTTAGGCAAAGATATTTTGGAGAAAAGACGGGCCGGGCTACAAAAAATGTTGTTGAATTTACAAAGGAGTTATTAGAAAAGAATGTTTGATTGCAAAATGATAATCAACAAAATGAATATTGAAAAAAGCAAGCTTAACCTTTCAGTTTCAATCAGTTGTCCGTTTGATATTGATGTTACATCACCAAAAGCAAAAATAATATTTGAATGTAACGGAAAAACAAGACGCTTGCCGTTTCTCGTAACCAACTATTTTAGGCAAAAGCAAAGTGATTCCTGCATAATTGTTTGTACATATTCATTTTTTCTTGATGAAATATATTATAATTATAACTGCGACGATGATATAAAAGTCAGAATTGATTTTTATTACGGTGACAATGAAGTTATCGGCATACCGTTCACTGTTTCCACCAATGTTTTAACTGAAAACAGCAATATTAAACTTGATGAAAAATATATTGAGTACGAATGTTTTGACGGTGTAACCGTATTTTCAGATGAAAACGAATTTGATAATGACAGAAAGAAGTCGAAAAACTCTTATTCTTTTGATTTTGACTGCGAAAACAATCAATTTATTATTCATCAAATACCGGAAAATAAATATAATGAAAGCTTTATTAAAAAAAGTGTAGTCATCATTCCTCTTATAAGATTTATTTTCTTTATCTTAAGAATTGTTTTAAGCGTTGTTTTGCTCCCTTACTTTATTATTGATGGATTTTTAGCCGCATTAGATATTTTACCGAGAAGAAAAACGCAATCAATCGACTCGCTTGCAAAAAATATATTTGTTCAAATTAAAGTTAATGTTTCATCTTTTATGAAAACAAGCTTTAAAAGAGATTTATTTTTTGAAAACATACGCTTACCGCTTTACGAACTTGCCAGAATTTATTATAAATTCCTATCAAAAAAACCTATTGTTAAAAATCAAATTGCATTTATGTCCGGCAGAAGAGATGAAATAGGCGGCAACCCCGAATATGTTTACAATTTAATTAAAGACCGCAAAGATATTGAGTTTAAATTTCTTATGTTTTCAGACCCGGCAGGCCACAGAAGAATAAAAAATGTAATTAAATTTCTTAAACTTTATGCAACATCTAAAGTTGTAATAGTTGATGATTATTTCAGGTTGCTGAACTTGGTTACCAAGCGTGAGGATGTAAAACTTTTCCAATTATGGCACGCTTGCGGCGCATTTAAAACTTTTGGCTTTACCCGCCTGGGCAAAAAGGGCGGTCCAAAGCAAACCGACCCTAACCACAGAATGTATGACTATGCAATAGTAAGTTCGCAAGAAATTGCAAAGCACTATGCAGAGGGCTTTGGTTTAAGTGATGAAAATGTCGTAGCAACAGGTATTCCGAGAACCGATATATTTATGGATGAAGAATACGCAAATAAAGTTCGCACATCATTTTATGAAAGATACCCACAACTTAAAAATAAAAAAATATTACTTTTTGCCCCTACTTTCAGAGGCAATGGGCAAATGAGCGCGTTTTACCCTATTGATGCATTTGATATTGAAAAAGCATACGAGGGATTAGGCGGCGAATATGCAATTTTAGTTAAGCTTCATCCGTTTTGCAAAGAAAGATTTGAAATACCTAATCAATACAGTGATGTAATTATAGATATGAGTGAAGATGACGAGCTAAACGACCTTTTATTTGTTACCGATTTGCTTGTAACAGATTATTCAAGTGTTATATTTGAAGCTTCGCTTCTCAATATTCCTATGATGTTTTATGCATTTGATTTATATGATTACATTGCAAGCAGGGATTTTTATTACGATTTTGAAGGTTTTGTTCCCGGCAAAATTGTTTTTAGCGAAAATGAACTTATCAATTGCATTAACGCAAAAGATTTTGAAAGTGAAAAAGTCAACGGATTTAAAAACAAGTTTTTTGATGACCTTGACGGTAAATCAAGCAAACGAGTTGCGGACTTGATTTTAAAAAATTTAGATATATAATATAATTATGAAATATAAAAGGAGTTAAAATTTATGGTTTACGCAGTAATATTAGCAGGCGGTATCGGCTCAAGAATGGGCGGTGACAAGCCGAAGCAGTATCTTACAGTTAAAGACAAGCCTATTATTGTATACACAATTGAAAAGTTCTTTGCTGTACCTCAATTTGAAAAAATAATTGTTCTTTGCCCAAAGCAATGGGTTGAGCATACCAAAAATCTTATTGATAAGCATATTGCTCCTGCAAGCAACAAAATAGCTGTAATTGAAGGCGGCGACACGAGAAATGAAACTATTATGAATGCAATTAAATTTATCGAAAGTGAGGGCAATCTCAATGATGATACAATAATTGTAACTCACGACAGTGTACGACCTTTTGTTACAAACAGAATTATTGAAGAAAACATTGAATTTGCAAAGCAGTATGGTGCATGCGACACAGTTGTACCTGCTACCGACACTATTGTTGAATCTGCCGACAATGAAATCATCAGCTCAATTCCTGACAGAAGCAAAATGTATCAAGGCCAAACACCGCAGTCATTTAACGCTCTTAAGCTCAAAAATATTTATAATTCACTTACGGCTGACGAAAAGGACATTTTGACTGACGCCGCAAAGATTTTTGTAATCAAAGGTGAAAAAGTTGCCCTTGTTCAAGGCGAAACTTATAATATGAAAATAACCTATCCTTATGACCTTAAGGTAGCCAAGTCTTTGTTGGAGGACGAAAGCGATGATTAACACAATTTACAGACTTGTTGCACCGAGAAGATTTGAAATTGCATTTGAAGACATTGAGCTTTTTGGTGAAAACGCAATTGTCAGACCAACTTATTTATCTATCTGCAATGCCGATATGAGATATTACCTCGGCACCCGTGATGCAAAGGTACTTGCCGAAAAATTACCTATGGCTTTAATTCACGAAGGTGTCGGCGAAGTATTTTTTGACCCGACAAATACATTCAAGCCGGGAGATAAGGTTGTAATGGTGCCTAACGCACCCGTTGAAACAGATGACTACATTGCAGAAAACTACCTTCGTTCTTCAAAGTTCTGCGGTTCATCAATGGACGGTTTTTTGCAGGAATTTGTTGAAATATCACCTAAAAGGCTTGTTAAGCTTCCAGATGATATTGATATGACTGTTGCCGCATTTACAGAAATTGTTTCAGTTTCTGTACACGCAATTTCAAGATTTGATAAAATCGCTCATAACAGAAGAGATACTGTTTCTGTATGGGGTGACGGTAATCTCGGTTACATCACATCGTTATTTTTAAAATATCATTTTCCTAAATCAAAAATCGTTGTATTCGGCACAGATGCAAACAAGCTTGCCGATTTCACATTTGCGGATGAAACACATCTTGTTAATGAAGTACCCGACGGTTTTACAACCGACCACGCATTTGAATGTGTAGGCGGAAACGGAAGTCCGATTGCAATTGAGCAAATCATCGGCCTTATTAAACCTGAAGGCACAATTTCAATTTTAGGTGTAAGCGAATATCCTGTTCCTATTAACACAAGAATGATTCTTGAAAAAGGACTTCGCGTATTCGGCTCGTCAAGAAGCGGTGTTAAAGACTTTGCAAAAACAGTCGAAATGTACGAAAAGCACCCCGAAATAATTGATTATCTCGGTAATCTTATCAGCTCTGTTAACACAGTTCGTACTACAACCGATATAAAAAACGCTTTTGAAAAAGATACGCAAAAATCTTTTGGCAAAACCATTATGAAATGGGAAGAATAATTTAAAATCAAACATTAAAAACCGGCTATGAACCAAATTCATAGCCGGTTTTTTACATATTATCGCTATTAATTATAAAGTTATTTTGCGGATTCATTATTACATTATCGCTCTGTTTAAATTCAAGTGCGGTAAACGCTGTTTTTTCCTGCGGTTTAAAATGGCTGTTATCTTGAAAATCATATAATTCGGCAGTTTCTTCTGCGTCAGCGTCATCATTATTATATGCATATATGTATCCGTAAAACTGCTGACCGTAGTGCGAATTCAAATTATAATATGTTTTAGTATTAAAATAATTCCCGCCCCAATGCGACTCGGATATTGTCACACTTTCGTCATCATTTATTTTTTCTACAATTGCCACATGGTTTGACCAGCAGGCAACCGCACCCAATTTTGCTTCATTGCCATAGTCATAATAATTATTTCTCTTATTCATAAACCACCATTGGCCTGCATCACCTCGGTTAAGCTTCGGTGCTTCACCGTTTAGTTCATATAGCCTGCCGTAAGCGTATGCGACACAGTTTGGCATACCGTATCCTGTTTGTGAATATACATTTAATTTGCTTGTGTAATACGGCTCGCCTTGCGGAGCTGTAAGTCTTGGTTCGTATTCTTGTGAAAATGCTGTAAGTGGTGAAAGAGTTAATATAACCATCGTCATAATAACTGTAAGAATACCATTTTTCAGTATTTTTGCCAATATAACGCCTCCTTTTGTAAGCAACGGAGACATTCTATCATAAATTACATTTTGTAATCTATGGCAATGTTTTACAACAAATTTGTAACCTTTTTGTAATAATTATACCGATTACACAAAATTTCACCATTTTTCTTGACAAAAACGCACATTATATTAGACACAAGTCTGTTTTGGTACACTTTTACTCATTACGCGACTTAATAGCAACGAACGAAGCACAAACAAAAAAAACGGACTTGCGCCCGCTTCAGACTGTCGATAAAGTGGCTAAAGCGCGCCGCATTATAATTGCCATAGAGTTATA
>OOCB01000358.1_pt1 | contig 76158 bp, 55 predicted proteins | sample 1671351 | NCBI WGS metagenome assembly OOCB01 (sample SAMN06348148, study PRJEB24527) | human gut metagenome | biome: human gut; feature: ankylosing spondylitis patient; material: feces | host: Homo sapiens | place: China | collected 2015-10 | reverse complement strand
CAGATCCACAAGCTGTCGATCCTGAAAGGCGGATTGAGAAAGAAGAACCAGGCTCCCTACGAAGTCAAAGGCTTCCGTCTTTTCGACAAAGTGATTTGCAAAGGTGAAGAAGCATTCATCTTTGGGCGAAGGACATCGGGAAGTTTTGATGTGCGCCGGCTTGACGGTACGCGGATTTCCGCCGGTATCAGCTGCAAAAAGTTGAGGCTGCTGGAACCTCGAACTACCTACTTAACAGAATTTAGAAAGGAGGCGGCGCTTCCTCCCCTGCATAAATGCAGGGGTTTCCGCGCCGAATTTCTATGATCAAAAACGTCGTATCGATTCGTCTGCCGGTGGCCGAAAAGGCGGTGATTCGCAAAAACCGCATTCTGCCGGCCGGACTTTCTGAAAAAGAGGCCGAAAGCCGTCAATTGCCCCGTATCTGCGTGGTGACGGGCACGCACGGAGACGAGTTGGAAGGTCAATATGTGTGTTTTCGATTAAACCGGATATTGGCTGAAAATCCTCAGTTCGTGAGCGGTATTGTCGACATTTATCCTGCTGTCAATCCTTTGGGCATTGATTCGATCACGCGGGGTATTCCGCGTTTTGATCTGGATATGAACCGCATTTTCCCGGGAGACGCAAAAGGCACCACGGAAGAGGTGATTGCAGCCAAGATCATTTCCGACATGAAGGGGGCGGCCTGTGCCGTTGACATTCACGCGTCGAATATCTTTTTGCGGGAGATTCCTCAGGTTCGTGTCAATATCAACACGGCCGAAAAACTGGTGCCTTTGGCTAAGGAACTCAACTGTGATTTCATCTGGGTTCATGCGGCGGCTACCGTTTTGGAAAGTACGCTTGCCTGGTCGCTCAACAGAATCGGAGTGCCTTGTCTGGTGATTGAGGCCGGCGTCGGGATGCGCATTACGCAGGAGTATGGCGAGAGAATTACTGTCGGTCTGTTGCGCTTGATGAAGCGTCTGGGTATTTGGTCAGGCCCCGTTCAGGAGGTGGCGGAGCCGATTGTTTCAACCGACGGTCGGGTGAAATTCATCAATGCGGACTATCCCGGCCTTTTCATTCCGAAGGTGCGGCACTGGATGAATCTCCACGAAGGCGATTCGTTGGGACTGATCACTGATCCGATTGACGGCACGGTTCTCCAGGAGGTGAAGAGTCCTTGCAACGGACTGGTTTTTACGCTTCGTGAGTATCCGGTCGTCAATCCCGGTTCACTCGTCGCACGCGTTTTGGCCGTCAGCGAATCGGGAAAGGACAAAAAAGGAGCGGCCAAATGAGGCGCATCAGGATTTTTGAGATGCCGTCGCTTTACCGCGAGCCGATGGTTATTACGGGGTATCGCTTCGGCAAAGGTGAAAAATCGGCTGCGATTGTGGGGGCCATGAGAGGCAACGAAATTCAGCAGCTCTACATCTGCTCTCAGCTGGTACGTCGGCTCAAGATGCTTGAGAAAGAAGGCTTGTTGACAGCCGGGCACGCCGTCGAAGTCATTCCCTGCGTCAACCCGTCTTCCGTGAACATCGGAAAGCGTTTCTGGGCGATGGACGACACCGACGTCAATCGCATGTTTCCCGGCTATGACAAGGGCGAGACGACGCAGCGCATTGCCTCCGGTTTGTTTCAGCATCTGATCGGGTGGAAATGGGGCATTCAGTTCGCTTCCTTTTATATACGAGGCGATTTTGTGCCGCACGTGCGAATGATGAGCACCGACTGGAGTGATGCACAGACAGCATGTGACTTCGGGCTTCCTTACGTTTTCGTGCGCGAACCGCTTCCGATCGATACGACGACACTCAATTTCAACTGGCAGATATGGGATACCCGGGCTTATACGATTTTCACGAGTGAAACGGATCGCATTGATGTTGTGTCGTCCGAAATTGCAGTCAACGCGGTGTTGCGCTTTTTGGTTCGGCGGGGTGTTCTGTCCTGCCAAGTGCAAAAGGGCGTTTCTTCTGAGCAACTGCGCGATGATGACATTGTGAACGCCCATGCTACGGCCGCCGGCATTTTCAGATGTTTGGTGAAGCCGGGAGACCTTGTCCGCAAAGACGATCTGTTGGGTGAGATCATTGATCCAGGCGAAGGACATGTGCTCAGGGAAGTTCGCAGTCCCGGACAGGGATGCGTCTTCTTTGCGTGCCGCGACGCCCTGGTGATGCAACGGCAGATCCTTTTTGGACTGAAGTTGTCTGCGGATCAGGCTGCAGAATAGTTTTTGTCGATTCTACGAAGATGATTGTCTTCTGACATATCGTTGTGTCGGCGTCCGATGAAGACGGAATTTTCTACATGTGGCATCAGGATTTTGGTTGAACTCCAAGATGTCGTCAATTAAAACATTACAAACAAAGCTTAAACGCCTAAAAAACATCATATTTAATGTTGAAAGACGATCAAAGTATCCGATGCAAAACCAAAATTCCTTGAAAAAGCTCCGCCGCAAGGAACTGGGAGGAATTCAGGGCGAAAGTCAGGACGGATAGAGAGCTAAGACTGCTTTTAAGTGGTAAAATTCGCGTTAGAACATTGTATATAAGGTCTAAAATGAAGCAGCCATCCACAGCAACGGCGCGAAAACAACGAGAGCGTGTTTACTTCAAGTCCGTTGACACCTTTTGTACCCGCATCGGCGAATATATTTCTCTTGCTCGGCGCAAACGAGGTCTCACGCAGATGGACATGGCCGAGAAGGCGTGTACGTCGATTGCGACCTATCAGCGTATAGAAAAAGGCGACGGAACGGTGGCGTTTGCCACAGTGTGTCGAGTTCTGATGATTCTTGATCGGCTTGAGTCGTTTGACAGCGTGTTGTCTCCGCTGGAAGACCGGGTGGGCGCAGCCATGATGGAGGATTTACTTCCTAAACGTGTCCGTCGTAAGCCTGAAGAATTTGAAGGGTTCTGAAATGCAACAGCGACTTTCGGTATTTATCGGTGAGCGAAGAGATCGCATCGGGACACTTGCCTATGATCCGGTGCGTCCCGGGGCCTCGCAGTTTTGTTACTCCGATTCTTGGGTGTCAGAGAGAAGTGCTTTTGCCATCTCTCCTGAGTTGACACTTTCGCTTCAATGGTTCTACCTAAATGACACGGATCGGCGAAGCCCTTTTCCGTTTGCATTTGCAGATACCGAACCTGACAGTTGGGGACGGCGCCTTATTAAGCGATCGTTTCGAAAAGCCGGTCTTAATCGCGAACTCTCTGAAGTCGATTTCCTTTTGGCCGTAGACGACTTTAGCCGTGTCGGAGCGATTCGTTTTGCGCTCGAAGGACATCAGCCTGATGATGTGGAGGAAGGTAAGCGTCGTACGCCGCCGGTAATTGAACTTGGCAAAATTGCTCGATCTTCCAGACGATTCGAGATGGACGAGGAAACGGACGCCGATCTGGATTATCTCGAAGGAAAAGGTACTTCCCTGGGCGGTGCACGCCCCAAATGCACTGTTCTCAACGAAAACGGACGTCTTGCCATCGGAAAGTTTGCGAGTGTCAATGACGAAAGAAGCGTCGTCAAAGGCGAGATTCTTGGACTCGAACTTGCGCGTGCTGCAGGACTCAATGCCGCCACCGGCAAAGTTGTGACAATCGATGACGTCAACGTGGCGGTTATTGACCGCTTTGATCGTACGTCGACAGGTCGCCGTATTCCGTATTGGTCAATGGCCACGTTTCTGCAGAGCACGGAAGACGGTTACCCACCGCCGTGCTACACGGAACTGAACGAACGTCTGTATCTTCAGGCAGACAGTCTGGACAAAACGACTGCTAAGGAAATCGTCGGTCGACTGCTTCTGAACTATCTGATCAACAACACCGACGACCACGGACGCAATACGGGACTGTTGATGCGCAACAACGGAGTTTGGGTGTTGTCGCCGGCTTTCGACATCAATCCCGTGCCTTTGAGTCGACCCGAAGCGCCGTATGTGTCAAAGAACTATCTGTCGCTGGCAGAAGGAGAGATAGAGGATGTGCGGCAGATTTGGGACAATCTGGCGGCTTTTGACCTGACGGATGAGGAAGGAGTTGAAATCTTCAAGCGCGTAATCGGTGCAGTCCGGAACTGGAAGAGTCTGGCGGTCAAACCGACTGTGAGAATGAATGCATCAGATCTGAGAGACTATGCGCCGGCATTTTCGTCCGTTCGGTTGCAAAAGGCGGTAGAGCTCGCTGCTCGCTTTGAGAATTGAAGGAAGCGAGCCGCGATGCTGGTCCGTTAGTCAGACTCTTCTTCGGACAACCATATGCTGGCAGCTTGCGGGTCTGAAGCGGCATAGCAACCATAACTTACCGGATAAATCCAGTCGTTTTTCTGCATGGTACCCAATTTGCCTTGGATTGAAGAGGCGCTGATGGTGCGATCGAGACCGGCAGACTTAGTGAGCTGTGCCCGAAATGCCGAAGAAAAAAGGTTGCTGCATCCTCTTGCTCCGGTTTTGGCGATTTCAGTGAAAAGTAGACGCGTGATCAGTTCGGAGTTGCGAATCGGCTCCAAAAGAACATTGGCGTCAGACCTTGCCTGGTTGCGGCACAGTGCGACGAAAACCGGATCGATTTCACTGCCGGGATAGGTCTGCATCTGCTCCAAAAGCCGGCGGAACGTTGTCGGTCGGCCGCCCAGGATGGCAAAACCCCTGCGTAAAGCTTCTGCTGAAGGCACTTTGGTTTTGTCCTTCATTTGGCCGGCTTGCCATATGAGGTATTCATCGCTCAATAGCGGAAAGACCAGATGATCGCTTCCGTAGAAGGCCTGAGAGGAACCGAAGACCATGGACTTGATCAACGAGTGTTGCGAACCGATGCCAACGAGCAGGAAATAGGTGTCGTTGGGATTGTTCGGGCGCAGGTTGACGGCGTCACGGGCGGCTTTTAATGCTGCGAGCTGATTAAGTCCGGCTTCGCTTCTGAGCAGTTCCTGGATTTCGTCAATGATGAGTACGACATTGACATCGTAGGTGGCAATGATTTCCGAGAATGCCTGCGCAAGCGAGACGCCTGTGGGAGTGCCGACCTGTTTCGCATCGAACTGCAAAGAGACGGCCGATGGCTTAGCTTTGAGGAAAGACAATCGGGACAAGTCTGCCAGCGATTCTCGCACTTTGGAAAGCACCGCTTCGGAAGCATAGATTCGCTCTCGATTGTCCGAAAGGTCTACGTAGATGACCAACGCGTTTTCCTTTTCGAGCTGTGGTATCAGGTCTCTGCGGATAAATGTGGTTTTGCCAATACGGCGAACGCCGGTGAGAAAAAGACCGTCCCGTGACGTGAGTTGCAACGCATCAGGGTGCAGCAAACGGTTGCTCAATGCAAGCGCTAGATCAGGACGTTGGAAAATAGGTGCGGACATAGAGTTACTCAGAACAGTTACGCCAAATTATTGAAATCAACATAATTACATTAAATACTATAACCTTACGTAATTTGCTTGTTGATTCTGCTAGTACGAGAAGCTACTGCATGCGAATCTGCACCCTTAGCACAATGTAGAAAAGTTGCCTCCAGTTCGTGAATACGACAACAAACTGCGGCTTTACAAAACGGCATCGTCACAAACGATGGAAATACCTCACCCAAGCGTGAAGCCCCACACAACCGACTGCAATTACGGTGAGCCCTGCTACTGCCGCACCCGCAAAAGGCATCAGCACCATAGCCGAGCCCACAATCAAAGCCCCGAAGAAACCGAGCGCCGAGGTAAAGCTCACTGCCGGTCGCGAGGTCTCAAACGTGTGGTGCGCAATGGCTCGCAGACTCAAAGCGTCAATGACGGTGGCGACGGCTAAAAGCAAGATGAGTCCGAACGTGTATTTGAAAACTTCCAGTCGCAAGCAAACGAGACGCAGGAGTCCTTGGATAGCCGCAAGGCGATTTAATGCCGTCTGCCAGAGCCCGTTGCGAACAGCGGCGTCAAGTTCTGAGAGAGATTCATCGGCGGCCGGCAGGGAGACAATCTCCCGGTAGATTGTGTTTCGCAGTTCATCGAAACTGCTGTCAATCAACCTGAGTTTGGGGGCAATATACGCCCGGCAGGATGCTTCGCACGCTGTGCTTTCGTGCTCAAAAACGGCTTGAACGGTTGAGCCCGAGGCAAAGCAAAAGACGGCAAGCCACAGGGCTATGATCAGAAACAGGCCGCCGGAGGCAAGGGATCTCAAAGGCTTTGTGGTCATGGAAATTCCTTTCAAAGGACGACAGGCTTTAGCCGGAGACCAAGTCTTCGTCGGCAATCAGAATCGGCGTGCGGCCCTTCACAAGACGGCCGCCCGCAAGAGACGCGAAAAACTCGCAGTTGGGGAGCTTGCCGAGCACGTCACAGGGGATGATCTCTTCGCGCGAAGCAGTGATCTGACGAGAGGCGCCTGCGGTGAAGTGTCCGGGGTGCGCCGTATCCGAAGAGCTGGTGAGCGTGGCGGCGGTGTTGGCGATGTAGGTGCGCCCGAACGTTTCGGCCACGAATTCCTGCGTGAGGCGATCCTTGGTGCGAAGACTCACGAGGCTGTTGAAGTTGCCGAGCGCCATTCGCGCTTCGTCGGTGGAACCCAAGCGGGCGGCAAGGTCGGCCACCGTCTGCATGGCACAGGTGGTGCGCAGGCCTGATTCGGCGCCCTTGTTGAGGATTTCGATGAGGGAGCGGTTGATGACGTTCGAGCATTCATCGACGAAGAGACTGACCGTGGTGCGGGCAATCGAGGTGTCGTTGTAACGTTCGCCCGCGCAGGAGGCGAGGTCGGCAAGAAGAAGGGAGCCGATGGCGCCCGCGACCGTCGGATCGGGAAGCGAATTGAGGCACACGTAGAGAATCTTTCGCTGGGCAATGATCTCCGACAAGCTCATTGCTTCTGCGTCGTCGTCCGCGGGCGAAAGCGTTTGTCGCAGAGCTCCCGATGAGAGCATCGCCAGAACGGGCATGAGGCTCGCCGTGATTTTGGAAAAATGCACCGGGTCGTGAGCGTAGGTGGCGGCACCTTTGAGCGTGGCCTCCGAGAGCGCCTCTCTGTCCCGTGCCTTATCCAAGAGCACAAGCACGCCTTCGCGACCCTTTTTGCCCTTGAGCTTGACTTCGGAGACGAGCCTATCAAACAGATCCGGCCCGCAGTCGAGTTCCGCCGCTTCCAAAAGCAGATCCTCGAAGTCGCCCGTAAGCACCGATTCGATGCCGGCAATCGAGGGCGTGCGGCCGACGTGAACGAGGAGATTTACGACGACATTCACCGCAGACCATGCAAAGGACGTAAAGGGGCCGGAGTCGGCCATCACGGCGGTAAGGCGGCTGGCGATTTCACTCGGTCTCTCAAAGTGCGTGAGCGGATTGATGCGGATCCCCTCGGGGTCGTTCGGATGAAAGAAAAGGGGATCGCTGCGGTTGGCAAGCTTTGCAGCAGCCGTTACGGCGTTTTTGAGTCGGGAGCTCATCTTGGGGTCGATCACGATCACCGCTTCGCCGCGCAGAATCGCCTGTGTGATGAGACTCGTCAGAAGCACGCCTTTGCCCGCCTGGGTCGTTCCCACAATGAGCGTGCCGCCTTCCAATGTCTTTTCCGAGACCCAGATGTCCTTCTTTCTGCTCTCCAAACCGTCAATGGCAGCGAGCCCAACCGTACGGGGATCCTTAGGGGCAGTGCCGGTCAGAGTCCGACAGATATTGCGGTGCGGAATCAGCCGCTCGACGTCAATTTTGGAGAGCTCATAGAGCTTTTGAGCGTGTTCGGGGCCCCAGTCAAAACCGCGGCCGAACCACACGGGCGCAAAGGTTTCGGTGTCGCCCTTGCGGGCCATGTCGCGGCGTGCGCGAAGAAGACGCCGGGCAAAGACGCGGCACGAAATGAGTTCCAAAGCACTGCCCGCAAGCGCTGCTCGGTCCTTGAGAACGGCCAAGCCGGATTTCAGACGGATGCCTGCCATGAAGGCAGAGACGAGTCCGACAAGGGAGGCGGCAAAAGCCGGAGCCAATCCGGCGGCGGCACAGACACCGGCGACGGACGCGGTCACGCTCCAGGCAAGAGCAGGCTTGAATTCGGTTGCGGGGCGCCAGGTGTCGGCGCGCACAGAATCGGTACCGGCCGTAAAGACGGAACGTCGACGGCGGGAGAAGATTGTCAAAAGTGTCATAAATGAAACAAGAAGATCAGGAATCGGGTCGGGCGACAACGCGCTTCATGCGCTTGCTGCGGGCGGCGGCAAGCTGCCGCTTCTGGATATCGAGCACGATTTCAAGACCGGTGGAGACGTCGGTTTCGCCTTTGCGGCGAAGTTCATGCGTCAGATAGCCGTGCGCGACTTCGGCAATTGAGGCCGAGCAGAGTTTGCGAAGAAGCTTTGGCTTGACAAATTTCTGCAACTCGCTTTTTGTGCGTTCTCCGGTTTGGTTTTGAGTGAGAGCTGCGCTTTGCGCGAGCATGCGATTGCCGATCTCTTGGTCTGCTTCTCGTCTCTCTCGGATAAAGAGCCTTAAAAGTCGCGCCATGGCGTCGGTAAAGAGAAACTGTTTCAACAAATCCTTTCGAGTGGCCTCCGAGAGCTTCGTGCGGTGAAACTCCGTCATTTGCTCCACCCACCAGATCGCTGCCGAAACGGACTCGAAAAAGGGAAACAGAACGCCGGTTTCGGGCAAGGGATTGCCCGGCGAATGACGGTACAGCGCGATCATGGTTTCGGTTTGTGATTCCGATTCGTTGTCGGCTGCCTCAGACACTTCTCTCGTACAGGACACGGCTAGTCCCAAGGCTTGCAGCGGCGAGATCCAGAGCGCGATCGGACCGGAGAAGAATCGCGACGGCACGAATAGGCCTGCGGGAAGCGCGGGCAGCTGCGATCGGGCGGCGCTCGAACCTCCTGCCGTGCGGTTTGCGGCAGTTCGTATGGCAGCTTTGTGTTCGGAGGCGTAACGCATCAAGGCGTACGTGATGTGTTCCTTGATTTGGTCCTCTGTCTGCGGCAAGTTTTCGGTGCCGACCGACGCTGAGACGCTCGGCTCTGTTGCCATGGTCTCAATGCTCTTTTCCATGTGGAAATCGAGCCCCACGCCAAAAAACTTGCGCGAAGCGATGTTAAGACGCACAGCGTCGTCAACTTTGCGCAGCCCTTTGGTTAACACGCCCAATGCCCATGATGGCAGTCCGAGGCCGGCGACGGCTCCCTGCATGACGGGTAGGCAAATCGAATCGGGCACGGTCCAGCGGGCTCGATTTGCCATGTTGCCTCGGGTGCCACGATCTCTCGAGTCGTTGTCAAAATCAATCTCGAGTTGCAGAAAGTCGTAGGCGGCGGTTGCAAGTGCTCGTTTCGATTCGGGTGAAATCGAGGCCAAAAGGCGTTTTGCCGCATCAGGATGAATTTCCCAGAGGGTGACGAGGTGTTGTCTGCCGTCGTTTTCCCAGCAATGGGCGCGAAAGGATGAGACAACGAGCTTTGCCTGAGTGAGAAACGCATAGAGCGACGGTTGGTCCGTGACGTTTGAGAAATGTTCGGAGACGGCTTTGAAAAGTGCCTGAATCTCACTGCGTAGTCGTTGTGTGAAAAGCTCGGTAAAAGCGTCGGGCGTCATGAAGAGCCGCAGGGGCGGATTCAAGCTCGATTGCGTACGCATTGCGACCATGGTGCGCGTCAGTACGCCCGGGGCGGCAGTTGCCATCGACGCAAAGAAGAGGTGCCGAGCAAAGAGCACTTTATTGAACGCGGACGATGCCACTGAATTTGGCTTCGGAAACGTGAGAAGAAAGCCCGCCAGGAGCAGAAGGGCGGTTTGAAAGGCCGTTGGTTTGTCACCGGAGACGGGATCCTTTATTTGGGGTTCTTCGAAAAAGGCGGCCAGAAGCCTGCGGCATTCATCGGAAAATCGGGCGTCGCTTTTGGCAATGAGGCCCGTGAGCATCTGGGCGACCTCAAAAAGCGCCTCGGTGAGTTTTAGGTCGTGCCGGATGTTGCCGGTGAAGGTCGCCTGCAAAAACGACAGAAGTCGTTGTTGCGCCTGAGGTTTAATGTCGGGCGAAAAGGTTGCGAGCGATTCGGACAGAATCGTCGCGTAGCGTTGACGCAGGCTGGCGCACAAACAGAGCCTCTCAAGAAGGCGTTCGGCGAGAGTGTCAAACTCGGTGTGGCTCAAGGGCGGGAATCGTCGGGGTAGTTGGGATAAGAAAGGGTAAGGAAAATCCCAGCACTCCCTTTTTCCCGGACAACCGTCGGCTAGGCCGAAGATGCTGGGAAAAAGAGAGAAAGCGAAGGGACACAAACCGCAGAAGTTTAAGGTTCAGTTGCGAGCTCTCAAAGTCATGGATGCTTGACTAATCGAGCAGACGCATCTGACGGCTTTCTTTTTCGTTGAAACGCTGGCGCTTCAACGGACGGCGACGAAACGTGCGCCGCAGCGGCGTTGCCTTTTTCGGAGCTTTTTTGGGAAGCTCGGGCAGCGGGCCGCAGCCGGCGTCGATGTTTTCAATTCGGTCTGTCCTGCAAAGAAGGCTTTTCCCGTAGAGGTCTCGAAACTGCTTTCGGGTGAGCTCGCAAAAGTGCGGGCCCAAGAAAGGCACGGGGCCTTTACAGTTCGGCTCAAGGTCGACGTTGACGGCAAACCGTACCGAGAAACTTTCCTCTCCTTTCAGAGGGGCCAGTTTCGCGATTTCGTCGTCGGTCATCGCAACGGGTTCGGGGCGGGGATCGTCGGGCATATCGGGTGCTTTTCCATAAGAAAAGACCCCGTTGCCGTCGATCGCACACGCAAAGAACCTCAGGGGCTGACTCGACAACGCCTGCGGACACGCATTGCGGAGAGCCTCTGCGTCTTGAGCAGGATGGACGGAAAACGGGGTCGGAAAGGATGAGAAGGGGGCGTCCTTCGGGACTCAAAGGGCGCGCGGCAAGAGAGAGCGGCGTTAACCGATTTTCGGTCGTACGTTACGATGTCTTCGGTTCGCTGCCGTCGAAGAGTGAAGCGTCTCAAGCAACGGGGCGAAGTGAAACGCCGCCATTTCCAAGAGCGTCAGACACGCGCGGTCGTTGAGTGCACTGCCGATAGCAAGCCGGACGGCTCGCGACAGAGACTGCTCGGGGCTGCAGGAGCCCGCAAGCAGCTGCGTCAGTATTTCGCACAGGCGAATCACAACGCGTGTACTCAGTGCCGCAGGCACGTCTTCGCTCACGAAATCCGCTTCCAAGGCAGGGTTCGTGCGCGAGGCTTGTGCAAATCGTGCGGCGCATCGGGCAAGCTCGGCAAGCGTTTCGCTTGACAGAGCGCCCTGAGCGATGCGCTCACAACGGTATAGGACGATGCGGGCTTCCACTTCGGGTTTGGGCCAATCGGCTGCCATATGCCAGAAGCGGTCGCACGTGCTGGCGTCCTGCTGGTTGCGAGAACTGTATGCCGACTCGGGCAGCGTACCGCAACGGTAGTTGTCGGTGACAATGACCCGGGTGTTGACGTGTCTGGGAATGCTCAAACCAGTCTTCTCGATCGTGATTGACTGCCCTTCGAAGATGTCGTTGGCGCCCACCCAGACTTCCGGGGGAGCGAGCGAAAACTCGTTGATGAGCAGTACGGCTCCGGTTTTCCACGCAATGGTGGCCGGTCCGTCGATCCATGCGAAGCCTCCTTCGTGCGCGCCCCAGCGGCCGACAAGGTCGTCCTTCACGAAGCGTCGGGAACAGGTCAGGGAAATGACCGGTACATGGACGCGTGCGAGAAACTGAAGAACGGAGGTCGTTTTGCCGCAGCCCGTGGGCCCCGCGATGTAGAGCGGGATACGGGTGTCGGGCCAGGTCCACCACAGCACGAGATCCTGCAGAAAGGATTCATCGAACACGTGGCAGGGATCGACCCGAACGATTTGGGCGGGCGCAGCACAGGAAAGCTGCGAAGCCTGAAACCCCGGGATCATTGTCTCGGACGCAAGTCCGAAGTCTTGAGCCGAAATGCAAGTTGTGAATGTCATTGGCATAGTGGTTTTCGCCTTTTTGAAAATCCATCAAAGGGAGCGAGCGAAAACCCACCAAAGACAAGCTGAGAGCTCCGTTGAGGGAGACACTCGAAACTTGCATTCACGCAGGCAAACGCCCGCGTCGGGTTGGTTTGTAGTTCAGGTTTGATCGGTCCGAAGACCACGGTAAACACTGAGAAATCCGTTTGAAGGTCGGAATTTTGCCAGAATGGCGCGGAATTGCAAGAAGTGAAATCCGGTACGACTGTCGCCGGCAGAATGCTGTCGGTCTATGCGCACATGGTTTGGGTTTGCTTTGCGTATCCGCTTGTCGGATTAGAACCTCAAGGATAACGATGCTTGATCAACGTTTCCGAGTCATTGCTGAAATTCGTTCGAATGGCAATGGCTGAGAGTGTCTGACGTTCGGACCGCCGGCAAGAACGACTATGGGCGGACAAGCAGATGTCGGAACGTTTTTGCCGGCGTCGGAAGCGTGAAGCTCACTGAGCGAGGTGGAACTCTCAGAGAGCTTCGACCGGGCAACCGGCAAACTCTTCGGTGAACCGTAATGGTTCGGATGCGAAACTTTAGGTAAACATGCCAAGAGATACCGGATGATCGTTTCCATAATCCTCCGGTATCTTGAGTCGTGTTCTTACGAGGAAGAGTTCAGGCACTCGTTGACAAATCTCTGTCACAGAATGGAAACCGATCAAATTCTCAGATCAACGCGGCGCCGGATCCAATGTCGAAAGATCGGATCCTCACTTTCGTAGTTCGGCGCCTTGATGACAAAACCGGTTTTCACACTTACAGCTCGGGCAAGAAAGATGATTTTTACGACATTTGTCGAGTAGAAGTACTCGCTGAAATTCGAGTTGTAGATTGACGAATAACATATTCGTCGTTTGCCGAATAATCTAGTTTCAGAATATCGAAAGTTCGCGGCGTAGTGTCCTATCTATTTTCCGTTATCCGGAAACCAATCATGTTGATTCAAGGCCTTGAGCTCGTTGGCATCGAGCGGAATCTGCTATTGTGGCCGTACAGAATCAACAACGCGACACGGGAGGCAGAAATGCTCTACAAAACAGTTGGTTTGGCAGCGGCCTCGGTCGTATGCGCGCTGATGGTCGGGTGCGCCAATACGACGACCGGAAAGATGGTCGAGCCGCTTGAAGTGATGCCGACGGAAGTCTGCATCATCCAAAATCCCAAGGTCACGATCGGTGAGGCCATTCCGTCGCTGCAGTCGGCATTCCAGCGCCGCGGCATCAAGACGACAGTGGTCCGGGATGCTGCGTCCTGCACGTCGGAATACCGTTTGAGCTACGTGATGCAGCGCTCGTGGGACGCAACGACCTACCTCGGTCTTGCGGAACTGACGCTCTATAAAAACGGCGCCATCGTGTCGACCGCCAAGTACAAGGCCGGAAGCATGACGCTCACGAAGTGGGGCAAGACTGCCGAGAGAATCGACAAGACGGTCGGCAAATTGCTCGGTGAGTCGGAATAGTTCAGATACGGATCTTTAAAAAGAAACATCAAGCGCCGCTTAAAGGATTTCCGAAGCGGCGCTTGTCGTATGGTGAGCCGATGATTTCTGTCCGATCAGAAGTGCTTCGTCCAGCGCAGAGAAGTGCCCCAGCGCTCGTCTCCGGAGTCCCCGGCTTCACCGTCGAGCATCAGCGCGAACTCGTGACCGGTTGACGATACCCAGCCAATCTTGCATTGCGCTGCCGCCGCGTGACGGTTGTCGAAGAATTCGACGTTGGTTTCGTCGCGTATGCCGGTCCATGTGTATGTCTCGTCGCCATTGACGTGAAAGCGATTGCGGTACGCAATGCGACCTTCCAGAAAGAGATTGCCTGTCGGGGAGGCGGCACTGCTGCGCGTCTTGAAAGCCAGGCCGGCTTCAAGTGCCGCTACGCTTAAAAGTTCATCTTCATATTCTTGTGCAACGCGAGAATCCGACTCGCGGACATCGTCTCGGTGAATGCCGTCCCAGCTGAGCTGAGCGTACGGCATGAACGAGAGCGCGATCTGATCGGGGGCAAATTTGCGGCCGATACCGATGGACGCGCCGAGACTGACAGCATGGGTGGTTGTATCGAGTCGTTTTGAAACGTCGAAGTCGCTGACGTATCTTGTGCGATCCTCAACTCCGTAGCCCAGAAGTGCCTGACCGAAGAGTCGCATGCCGGCACCGAATTCCCGCATCGCCGAAACGCTTGCAAAAACACCTTGCGCGTTTCCCTTGTCCGGGCCGGAGATTTCGATGTCGTCGTAATAGCCGCCGACTTTCCAGCCCAGCGCCCAGTCGCCGAAACTGCGGCGAGCACCGGCTGAAAGAATGGTACGGGTACTCTGGAATGATTTCGCGCCGTCCATATTTGCCCGTTCGACGACGAGCGAAGCCTCGGGAATGACATCCGTGGCATACAGATCGGTAAGCGGCGAGAGCGCTGTCACCTCACGCAGGCGAATGGATCGAGACATCGCGGCGGCATCGAAGGCCAGGTGAGAATCTGCCTTGGTTGAAGCAAACGCGTTTTCCAGGGTTTCAGCCACCAGCTGTTTGTCGCTTTCGGGGTGTCCCTCCCTCAGGTTTTCGGAAAGGATATCCACGGCGCTGACAAACTCGGCGGCGGTTCCCGAAAGAATGCCGTCGGCTTGAATCACAGCGTCCAGTTTTTGAGCTCGGCGCATGGCGTCTTGCGAGACTGAAGCGGTTTTGCCGACGCGCTGCATGCTGTTTTCGACACGGTGCATCTCAAAGCTGCCGTCTTGATTTGTGACGAACTCAAACGTAATGCCGCCGCCCCAGGAGAGATTTGCCTCTTTGACCTGCTCAAGGATTTCGTCGCCAGCGTTTAAACCGGGAAAAAAGAGCGTCGGGCTCAGGGTAATCGTTTGATCGACGTATTGCCCCGTGCGAATCGTGATGTTCAATGGGGCATCAGCATTGCTCTCTTGGCCGGATTTTGCCAAAAGTGTCAGGGACGATGTTTGATCCTGAGAAAGATTGCCCACGATTATTTGGTCGATCGTGTGTTCGCCGACATCAAGCACAAGCGATGAGCCCGCTTCTAGTTTCAGTTGACCTTTGACGTGAAACGTGCCGATTCGATTACCAGGGTTGAGATCGTCTCCGGGCGAGAGCGTGCCGCGGGATGTCAGTGACCCGACCACACCGCGTCCTGCAACGGTGGCCGTGGCATCGGACTGGACGTCGCTGTCAATGATGCCGTCAATGACGAGTGTGGCGCCGTTGATCACATCGGTGGAGCCGCTGTAGGAGGCGTGACCGCTCATGACGAGAGTGCCCGCTGAAACGATGCTGTTGTTTTTACCGAGCGTGCCGGAAACGACGAGCGAAACGGGAAGATCGGCCTGATCCGGAGCAGAGGTCTGATTGCTCGAACCTTTATAAGGTTGGCCGCTTTGGATTGCCTCGTTGTATGCCTTTAATTCTTCTTGGGTGGTGATGTGCAGCGTCGGATTCCAGCGCACTTCGTTGATGTCATTGATAAAGCGGCTCACGCCGTTGCCGGCAAGATTGAGCGTGTAGGCGATCTGATTTTGTCCGTTGAGCCCTGTCTGAACCGGCAGCGTCCACTTTTCGGCAGTTTCAACCCAACGCGCCATGCGGTTGATGTTGAGTTCGGCAATGCCGCCCACGGCAGAAGCCGCATCCAGCAACCCCGCGCCGATTCCGTATTCAACGATGGTGCAGTTTTTGATGAAGTATTCCTTCCATTCCTTGTATGCCTTATCTACCGCCTCAAGATAGGCATCAGGGTCAAGTTCCCATTCGTAGCCGTCGAGGATTTCCTCGCGCCACTGGGCAGCTGCCCGTTCGGCGGCTTCTGCCTTGAGAGCATCAAGGTTACCAAGCTTGGTGCCGGCACTGCCCCAAAAGACGATGGCGGCGGATTCTTTGTAGACGTTGGAGACGTATTTGTTTTCGTCCGGTGACCACGTGGGCGAGGCGACACGAAAATCCAGCTTGCCGCCGTACTGCAGGTGATAGTCCGGGTTGTTATGGTTTGGGTCCGCGCCTGTTTGTTCAGGATGCAGGGCAAGTACTTCGTAGACTCCTTCCTGAGGCTTGCGGGCGGTGGTGAGAACGCAGTCGGCCAGCTGCGAGGCGGTCATCCAGGGAAATGCCTGCTGCACGAGCGCAAGGGTGCCTGCCACATGCGGCGCGGCCATGGATGTACCGGTCATCTCAATGGAGCCGTTGCCGCTTCCCGCTTCAACGCTCACGATGTTGGTTCCGGGCGCGGCGACGGACCACAGAGAAGCAAAGAGAGCGCGGTTGGAGGCTTCGATGGCGCTGCTGTTGCCGTGAACGAATCCTTCTTCAAAGAGGTGGTCTGATTCGATATTGATGACGTTGATGAAGTGGCCGGCTTTCGAAGGGTCCCGCATGATCGGCAGAATCGGGTCGGCCGGCGCAAGTCCTCCTTGGTTGGCTGCGGCAAAGACCATGAGTTTGTCGTGTTCGACGGCGGAGTTGAAAACCTCATTGAAGGCTTTCGTTTCGTCCGGAATGTCACCGTAGCTGAACAAGCCGCGCACCCAGCCCCAGGAGTTGCTGTAGATCTTGACGTCGGCGTAGGTTTCAATGGCTTTTTTGTAGAGGTCTGCGACCTCATAGATCATGGTCGGACCTTGAATGGTCGAGTAGAGCAAAAGCAACGAGGCGTCTTTGGCTACGCCGTAGTTAACGGAGGAGTTGCCTGAAGCGATGCCCGCTACGTGACTGCCGTGACTTTGTTGGGTGGCGTTGACGCCGGTACCGAATTTCTCGAGATACTGGTCGCTGTAAAGCTTGATGATGTCTTTGCCTTCAAAGGCGATGTGGGTGGTGTCAAAGCCCGAATCGAGAATGCCGATGCGCACGCCCGCTCCCGTAAAGCCCTGAGCGTAGGCGCCTGCCGCGTTGATGGCGTCTAGGTTGATGTTGCCGGTGGGAGAGGCGCAGACTGACAGGGGCCACAAAACGGCGCAGACGGCCAGAGCGAGAGCTGAACGATGGTGACGAAAACGGTTTGAAGCGGGCATAAAAACCCCTCCCTATGACGGGAAGATCAAAAAAGGCACCCTTAAACGTAGTGTGACACAAAATGAGCGCAGTGGTTGGGTGCGGCCAAATCAGGTGGTAAAAATCGGCCAAATTGGGTGGCAAAAAACGGCCAAATTGGGTAGTAAATTCTGGTCGACTTGGGTGATGAGCATTTGTAGCGACCGTAGTATCGCTGTCTCGATATAAGTCATCACGCCGTGCGCCATTTGCCAATGGAAAGCACGAACCACTCATCGCTCAGAGTTTCGCCTCGAAAGGAAACCTGTAAGACTAAAGCGGGTGACGGTCCTGCTGCCGCGTTCAGCACGGGTGATGCAGGGCTTTTTGGGAATTTGCTGACTGCCGGAAGTCACCAAAGAAAAAGGGCCATGCAACCGAAGTTACGTAGCCCAACCAGGTCTCATAAAATTTCCATTATTTTTCGCTAACACGAAAGAGACCTGGGCATGCATCTTACTCAGACCAGGGCATTCAACTTCGGCGGTAAATACGTCTTCTAATTTGACTGTTTCAACGGTTGAAGTTTCCGCCTTTAGGAATTTCAACCGTTGAATTTTTTCTCCTGAAAATCCGAGCGCTGCGCAAAATCTTAGGAAAAACTCGCCTGTTTGACGCGATTGAGATAGAGCGGCTCGGTAGATTGGTGGATTCTGAGTTCTCGGGCTATAGCTTGCCGTGAGGCACCGCTCGGTGTTCGGTGCAGGATCTCCTGCACATCGAAAGTTTGCATAAGAGTCTTACTTCATTCACGGCTGATAGAAAAAATCCCTTTTCGAACAAAGGGGCAATTCATCCTGTTATCTAAGACTCGTGGCATTTCCCTCAGCATTGAAGAGCGTAACAGCAGCTTTATCGGCAGCAACCGTCGCTGGATGTGACTTCTTCATGCATTCAATCAGAGCAGCAAAGCGTTCCGCCGAAGTTGGCTTGTGTGTCTTCAAAGGAGATCGAAGTTTTCTGACGGATGGCAACCGTTGGATCTGAAGTCGCAATTCGTTCGGTTGGATCGACTGACGCTGAGGATTTGATCCTAACGATCGTTCTATCTATATCGGCTCCCGTGCCGTCTTCTGTGTCCCAATTCAAAGAAGGTTAATTCGTTGACCGAGGTAAGGGAAAACCCTCTTGCCGGGGGGGGGGATCGGCTAGTGTGTGGAAGTCTCGACACATATCAGACAGAACATTTTTGTCTTTTAAACCAAAGGGGAAATCTGATGCACAAGACAATTTTGGCTTCAGCCGTGATTCTTGCTTTTGCTCACACAGCAATCGCTGCTGAGGTGATATATGGTAATGATTCTTCGATAAAAACTGGATCTGTTACTCAGGATACGGTTGTCAATGTTACAAAGGAAAGTCTGACCAGTTCCGACGGTTATATGCAGGCAGCAACCGGAACGCAAGAGGCAGTCAATGAAGGGGTTACGCTGACAATTAATACCGCAGATCGTTTCATTGGCGTTTTAGCAGGCTCAAATGCAACATATACCAATAATGGCAAGATTATTGTGAATGGTGACGCAGCGAATTACTGGAAAATCAAGGCGATGGTTGCTGCGGGTGGCACAATTGAAAATGCCAATACCATCGATGTGACAAATGCCTACGGCATGCAAGGTACGGCAAGCTCAGGAGGCACCATTGTCAATTCAGGAACGATCATTGTTCGTGAGAATGCTGTCGCCATTGACGGAGACGCGAACATTGATAAAGGCGCAAGCACTTCAACCGAAAATAAAGGAACTATCGACCTGAAAGATGAAACATCAATCGGCGTGCTCATTGGCCGTGGTGACAGTTTCACAAATAGCGGAACCATCTCTGGTAGCGAAGGAACTGCGATTTTGGTTACTAAAGACAACGATGGTGATTCTCAAGAATCCTTGTCTATCACGCTTTCAGGTAATTCCAGAGTTGAAGGCATCTTCGACCTGACTAACTACTCGAACATTACCGTCACCGACGACGCTATTCACCAGACTGTGCGTCTTGCAGATGTCGCGGGAGTTATTTCCAACAACAGCTCCCTGACCATTGAGCAGGCAGATCCTTCCAAGGGTTTGAAAATTGCTTCGATCAAGACAAATACAGGTGCCACCACCGATATTTTGATGCACAGTGCCGGCACCGCAGACAATCGTGTGCTGGTCGTGGATACAGCAAGTGGGGAAGGATCAATTGCGGTCAGCTACTCCGGTACTGTTTCCGACAGCATCAATGCTGGGGAAACACAGGTTGCTGATCTGCTTGCCGGCGCAACCATTAACAATGAAGCCCTGACGGAGACGACAGTTGCTGAAGGTCAATGGGGCAACGCATTGAGTGTGTCGACAGACGATTCCGGTAATGTGGTTACCCGTGTTACCTCCGAAAACTCACTGCTTCGTTCTGCAAAGGATCTCGCAAAATCGCACGCAGTCGTCTGGCGTTCAGAACTTAGCTCCCTGACGGATCGCATGGCAACGCTGCGTACGCTGCCTGAATCTGTCGGCACCTGGGCGCGCTATACCGGCGGCAATTTGGAAGGTGACAATGTCGATTTCGATTTCAATTCGATCGAAGTTGGTTTCGATACTCGTGTGACTGATACCATGACAATCGGCGTGAGCTTCGGCTACACGAACGGTGATAACGATCTGGCAGCAGGCTCTGCAGAAACAGACGCCTACAAACTCGGTCTTTATGCCAGCTACATGAATGAGTCCGGCAGCTTCCTCGACGCCATGCTCAAGGTTGGCCGTATTGACGCTGACTTTGATCTCAACAATGGCTATGCCGAAAAAGGCGACTACATGTATTCAGGCGTAATCGCCGGTGTCGAAGTAGGCCATCACTTCAAGCTCAACAGCTTCTTCGTTGAGCCGCAGGTTCAGCTGACATACAGCTATCTGGCTGCTGAAACAACCACAACCAACGTGCGTACAATCGAATTCGATTCAATGAAGAGTCTCATTGCACGTGTTGGAGTGATGGGTGGCGTTAAGTTTGCAGAAAACCGCGGTGCCGCGTATGTAAGCGCACATTACAATCACGACTTCCTCGGGGATGTTGACGGCAGTTTCTACAACGCTTCTCAGCGAGTCAGTTTCGGTGAGGAACTCGACAGTGACTGGGGCGTCGTTTCTGTCGGTGCAGACTATGACTTCACGAACACTTTCAAGGGGTTCGTTGATTTGAGTCGTAGTTTCGGTGGAGACATTGAAGAAAAATGGCGCGTTAACCTCGGTGCTCGCTATATGTTCTAGTTAGCATACGGCGGTTCCGAAGTGAATTGCAATTTGTAAATTAAAAACCCCGGTAAGCAGTGATGCCCCGGGGTTTTTGCTGAAGCGGTATTTTGAAGTGGTATGGATTTTTTGACTCCTAGGCGGCCAAAAAATCCAGACCACTTCAAAGCACGGTACGCGCGTCACGTCCGTTCCCATGCAATGCAATGATTTTTGGCTTGAAACACCCGGTTAAGAAGGCAATCAGGGAGCGACTGATTGGTAGCCTTAACGGCATGGGTTTGGTTTTGCGCGATTGTCCCATTCGTGTTGTCAGACAATGCCGGCTTTTTAAATCAAGGAATACGACATTAGCTTGGGTCTTAAGTATCTGTTCTAGTTTTCGAAAAATCGCAGAGCGACCAGTTTCAGAGTTTGCTGTTTTTTTTCTGAAAAGAGTACGTCTTCACGAGAATTCATCTGGAGGGAACGATGCAATAGACCACACCGAACGATATTGATTTGGTTGCAGAAGTCTGGATTGGATTTCGGCAGGGGGAGAAAAATGTGCATTCGCTTCTTACGACAAAGCCGAAAGTCAAAGGATCTATCTACTGGGATCACTCGAAAAAGGGCAACAACAGGTTCGGTTCGCCCAAGTTCTACAAGGCTTTTCGTGCAACCGTCACGTACAACGGAAAAACCTATCGAAAGCGTTCTTTGGACAGGCACGACTGTGAGCTTTTTCTCGAAGAATTGGCCAGGCTGTACGCAAGAGGCGAGCTTTAAGGCGCGGGCTCGCTGTCCGGAGCGCGACTTTTCTCTTCATCTTCCTGTTTGTCTGCACTTCCATGGACAAAGATCGGGAAAAGCCACTTGAGTTCAAATTTGCGTTGTCCCGGTTTGCCGGATTTTCTAGGGCCGCTCCAGTAGCCGTGCCAATGGCCGCGCCGCAAATGACTGCGTACATGACGGCCGGTTGGTGCCGACGGCAGTTGATCCTCAGCCGTTCGAAGTTGTTGGCCTAAGTTCAAGCCGACATCATAGATACGCTCTTTTTCGGCAGGGAAGTATCGTAGTAGTCCGCCCTTAACCTTCTTTGGTTTGGGAAATCCCGGTTTCCATTCTGGTTCCCGACGATCAATCACGTCCGGTTTCTCAGTGCATAAGTACAGCAAAAGAGAAAGCATCTTTTCGATGAGCTGAACCGACTCCTGCTTTGCGCCGGAGAGGATCGTTGACATCTGGCTGGCAGCCATAATTGAAGCAGGCGACCGAGCAAGTCCTTGCAGTGTTTCATGCGCAAAGGCGTTGTAAGCCTCTTCTACGCTCCATTCACCCAGATGTATCGGGAATGTCACGAAGGACAACGGATCGGGCGTTTCATGTTCTACCAGCGACAATCGCAGTATTGTGCGGCCATTGGTTCGATCATCGACGAGATGAGCAAAAAATCCGTCAATCGCCGCTCCCAAAAAAGTCATGTCAGGAGTTTCCACAAAAACGCACCACTCGGGCAATCGCAACAGAACCTCGCTGGGAATTTTGGACATTCCTTCGGAACAGGCGACGACCTGATAAAACGTTTTGTCAAATCGATAGATTCCTTGAGAGTAGCGCCAGGTGCCGACAGCACTCAGAAAGTCTCCGAGTGTGCTTTGTCGAATCGGATTTGCCTCAACCGATTGAGCAATGGAGTTCCAGACTTCATGCGGCAGGAAGCACCAATTGGCCCAGTTGGTGTTTTCTCCGGCCTCTTTGTCTGCGCGCATGACGTCAACCATCGCGCTCAATTTGGGGATGGCTTTAAGCTGCTTGAGTAAAAAAGACAGAGAAGGCATGTTCGGGCCCGAATCGCAAAATTGCATTAAAGTTTCGCTGTTGCACCTCTTGATTGTACGGTTTTCCCATGCACGAAATGCCCCAAAAATCGGATTCTGCCCAAATTGATCCGTTTCGTTTTGCCCTGATCGGTGAGGTAGTTTTACTCGCTTTAAAGTCCGTGTCGCCATCAAAGTCGTGCACCGCGGACGCGCGAGCATAAACCGTTCCCTTGTTGTTCGGGAAGAGGAAACCTCCGCGCACCCCGATGCGGCCGATGAAGCGGTCGACATCATATTGCTCGATCTTGACGTCGTTGGAAGCCGTCAAATCGTCGCCCATGACGGTGCCGTAAGTGAGTTCCACTTGCGGTTCCACGGAGGCGAAATCGTTAAAGCGTAGATTCCAGCCATATTCGGCGCTGATACTGGCCTCTTTCGTGCAACCACGAACCATAGATTGCAAACCCGTACATGTTGCTGTTGGCACTGCCGTTATCCATGCTGGCGTCGGTGTAAGTTTACGAGAATGCTGCACCAACCTGAATGCTCGTATTACGGGGCTCGACATTCCTGCCAAGTTTTTTTGCGCTGCGACTAGCCTTGACGTGCTCTTTTGTAACTCAGTCAGCTTTCGCACTTGCTGTCGGGAATTTGAACAAATAAGGAAGGATTGGCTTTGAGATAAGTGCCTGAAAAGAGACGCGCTGCGCGCGATGAGGAAGGGCAGGAGACGGCCACGGCAATAAGCGCAAGCGCTTTCTCCGTGAAGAGAGCATTGAGAAGGACAGATCTTGTTGGTCGGAGGACTTACCGCCGATAGCGGAGACCACTGTGAAGACGCCCATAGGGGCGACCTCACAGGGTTCCTGACGTTTTAGAAAGAGTAACGCACGCCTACGTTGGCACGCCAATCTTCATCGAGCACTGCACCGCTTGTGCGTTGCAGGTCCGCCCACATATAGGTGGAGTCTGTCAGATGGAAGGTTGCGCCGAGACCGTATTCGTACCAGGTGTCCTGACCATCAATGCTGTATTTGCTACCGTTGCCGCCAGTGATTTCGGCATCGCCTGAGAATTCATGCACGACGGAAGCATGCACGTAAAGATCACCGATTTTGTCCGGGAACTGAACGCCGGCAGCAAAACCAGCTCGGCCAGTCAGGCTATTGACTGTGTCGAACTCATAAGAGGCCGAATCGATGTTGAGGTCATCAGTGCCAATGTAGGTGTAGGCTGCTTCAATCTGCGGTTCGACGTAGAACTGTTCTGTCAGGGCGAATCTCCAACCGAATTCGGCAGACAAGCTGTAAGCCATGGTGTCCATGGAACCGGTCTTGCTTGCATCGACCAGCATATCCGTATCGGCAGAGCTTACGCGGGCAACAATATCGACAAACTGGCCGCTTTCGCCAAGCCACATACCGTAGAGTTCAAGACCGTAGGCATCCATATCGGCATCGCCGCGAGCGTAGTCGACATCGCCGTTGGTGTAGCTGAAGCCGGCACCTAAACGCCACTGCCCAAGCTTGGCGTCACCGCCAACGTGAATGGAGTGGAAATTATTTTCCAGACCGTTCGAACCGGACAGCCGGCCTCCGTCATAGCGAGCCCAGGCGCCGTAATTGCCTTCGTCAGAACGAATGTCGCCCATGCGCTTGCGAAGATCGGTGAGCATGATGCGGTTCAACGCCAAGGGAGCTGCCGAAGCCAATTCAAGGTTGGACTGCATGAGCGTATTTTGCTTCACATGGCTTGATGCTACTTTGCCGTCTTCACCGTAGATCCCGGTTTGCTCACCCTCGTACATGCCTTCCGGCATATAGAAGGCAACGTCCTTGCCGCCATTTTCAATAGTCAATAATTGGTCAATGGATTGACCGCCTAAAGCATCGGTCACTTCCGGTGTAGAAGTAATGAGCAAATTGGTTGATTGATTGTCAATAACACTGGCCCGAACTGTTGTGCTTTGGATATTTACGGAGGAATCCGTACCGGCGAGAGTGGCGAGTGAATATGTGCCTCCAACTAAATTGACAGAGGCTTTATTGGCATTAATTTTGCCCAAGGAAGATGTTGACCCTTCAGTGCCGGATACGGTTAATTGACTTCCATTATTTAATGTCGTCGTTCCTTCGCTTTGCATTGAACTCGCTGCAACTGTAGTATTTTCCTGCAAGTTCAAGCTGGCGCTTGAGTCCATCACAATACCCTCGGTGTCGCCGGAAACGGTCATCGTGCCGGCAATATTCAATTGGCCATTGTTAGCTAAATTTAGCCCATAAGCTGTTTCACCAACAGCAACAATTGAAGTCGTTCCAGTTAAATTGGCAGAAGCTGAATTCGCAACATATGCTCCGTATGCAGTTGCCCCGTCTGTGCCCGTCACGGTTGCATTCAAATTTTCAACATCTACTGTAGCTGTTGAGTTTGTCGAGGTTAAATTATCAGCAAGCACACCATAGGCAGTGGCCGATTCCCCACTTGCCGTTACTGTCATGGAGGTATTGCCGGATAAATGAATGCCATCGTATTCATTGTTGATATCAACATCCCAACCCTCAGAAACCTGGTTGGCAATCCCAGCCACTAATCCATGTCCTGAAACATTAATAATTGTCGTGCCGACAATGTTGATAGATCCATACTGAACAGAATCATCACCGCCATATGTTGAGTTATAGAGTCCGAAGGCATCTAAACCAGACTGAACAATAATGTTTGTATGAGCATTGGGATTGGTAATATTTAACTGTGCTCCGTATTGTGTGCCTATGCCGAATGCAGCATCATTCGTTGCCTCTGTTGAGGCTTTAATTGTAATTTGCTCGCCAGTTAGGTTGATTTTTGCTGTGTTCCCAGAAGGCGTTAATGCCCATACTTGGCCTCTGCCGCTAATATCAATAGTTGTGTTTGTGCCATTAAAATTGACAACGCTTTCGTTGGGGGTGCCTAAATCACCTTCTGTGTTAACACCATAAACGAAGTCATTGTTTCCTTTAACTATAAGTTCAGTATCGCCATTGAGATTGACAGAAGATTGATAGGCATAAATACCTTGTGAATTCCCCTTTCCTTTAGAATTATCCAACGACAGAGTAATTTTGTTTGAATTAATATTCAATTCCGTATTTTCATGACCGTAATTGTTAATGATTCTTGAAGTTCCGCTGGTTGCATTGGACGTAACCGTAATGGTGGTTTCAGCACCATTAAAGTTCATTTCATGTTTCACGGCATCTTTTTGAATGTTTATGCCTATAACACCATTTCCAGCTCCTTGAACGGTCAAGTTGACATTACCGGTAAAAGTTGAATCTCCATCTAAACGTGCGGCAGTAGCTGCAGTCTCTGTATTTAGTTCAACAGCTAAATCACCATTCATTTCTAAGGTTGCATCTTTGTCGACAAAAATTGCATAGACATTTGATGCTTGTTCCTCTGTAATAGTTCCCGATACGGTTAGCTTTTCACTATCACCAACATTAATAACAATGTCTTTACCATCAGCGATAATGCCGCCAAGTTTATCGTCAGGTATAGCTCCATCTATCTGTATGGTCTCTGAAGTCGGATAGTTTACTGAATCAGATACCGCAGCAAATGATAATGTTGGGAAAAGTGCTGCAACGGACAAAGCTAAAGCAGTCTTTCGAAATGAAATGTGGGCATGCGAATTCATGGTATTTCCTCTCAGAAAGGGTGAATAAGAGCCATGCTACCCCCCCCCATCATTTCGTCAAATTTATTTTTCCTAAGCTCTAACTTTGATAAAAAAACACCAGAAGGCGTGTACGTAATGCCGTGGAATTCCTTACGCGTGAGCGCAGGGAGGCGGCATACGACAGTTTGGTTTATGTTTGCGGACAGCCTTGATGAACTTCTTATTATGTCTGCTGTTGGCAGGCGTTTTGTTGTATTTGCAGTTGCGCCAGCAGCTCGTCGGCTCGCATCGGTTCCACGCGCTCACCGTCCTGCAGATCCGCCTTGTTTAGGTCGTCCAGGAACATGAAGCTCGTTAGTACTTCCTTGCCGGATCTTACTTTTTTCCAGAAACCCAGGAAAACAAAATCTTCGCCGAATTCTTCGATTTCGATCTGCAGATCGTGAATCAGCTGAAAAATCGGGACAAGAGGAACTGTCAGCCATGATACTGCTCCCTGCATAGTGGAACTTAAAAACTCTTCAACGTATTGAAGAGTTTTATATCAAAAATCTTCAATGGACTGACGGGTTTTTATGCGGTTGAGGCCTTTTTAGACTAAGGCTGACAACTGGAAGACGCCCTGGATGACTTTGTGCCATTTGCGGAAATCGGGTGATTTTGACAGATTGCGGCAGGCATGCAGAATGTGTAAGACCACAGCACCTGTTGTGGGCAAAGTTGATAATGGACGACAAAAAAGTCGGCAACCGGTTCTTCGGCGCCGACTCTTTGAGGTTTTGCCTCGACAGGCTTTAGAAATTGTAGACGAGATGACCTGACACCATCCAGGCATCAAGTTGCTCGCCGCCGGCACTCTTTTCGAGATCAAGCTGCATCGAGAACTTGTTGGCGAATTGGTAATAGCCGCCTACGCCGAAGTTTGTCCAGGTGCCGGCATCTCCCCAATGCAGAACCTCAACGTCGTCAAGGTCACGGATGTGGCCGAACTGACCGTCGGTGAACTGATGCAAGAGATCGCCTCGAACGTAGATTTCGCCCGAGCTGCGTTCACCGGCAAAGTGCTTGCCGAGTCTCAGACCGGCACGTCCGACAAGCGCCGTTTCCTGTTCAACATCAACTGACATGTCGCGTTGCAGACCGTAGTTGTAGCCTTCAAGACGAGTCGCCTGCATCTGCAATTGAGGCTCGGCGAAGAAACCTGCCGCAGACTTGAGCGTATAGCCGTATTCAGCAGAAACGCCGAAGTAGTTCGTCGAGAATTCACCTTGGGTGGAAATCGAGCTGGCGCTTCTTGAAGATGAGAAGTCTGAGCTCAAGTGACCGAAGCGTCCCACGAAGTCCAAATAGTGGTTGCCGAAGGTGAGGGTATCGTAAACGGCGATTTCGTAGCGTTCCAGATCACCGCCTCCCTTCAGGTTTTCAAAGTCAGGACTGCCGTCCATGTAGGAGACGCTCACACCGAAGCGGTTGTTAGCAGAAGTCTGACGTTCGTAACCCACGTGAACGGTGGTCGTGTCGGACTTGTAGGCGTCTTCAGCTCCGAGCCTGCCGTATTGCATGCGGACCCATAGCCCGTCATTGGAGTTGCTGTCAACAAACGCGGTTTCACGCAAACGACGGTCGCGGCGGTCCATTTGCATGATGGCGTCGTATGCGGCCCAGCTGGCGTTATTCACGCCGATTGTTGCGGCTGACTTGGAGACGACCACGCGATCGATGAACCATTCGGTACCGCCCAGATAGTCTTCCCGATAGCTCTGGTCAGCAGAGCTGTCGTCATCGTCGAACTCGCCGAAGTCTGTGTAATTGGACTTGATCTGCTCTGCTAGTCTGGCTAGATCCCGTTTGTCAATCGTATCGCTTTTGACGTAAAGCTCGTAGTCATAGAGCGTTTTGCCGTAGATGTTCATCTTGTCGGCAAAGGTCACATTGTTGGCGTCCTTCTGAGTCAGAGCAAATGTGAGCGTATTGTCGGCTGAAACGCTCATAAGCTGAGATGGGTGATAGGGTTCGATCCAGTGGCGGGTCTGTGTTGTCTCAGACGTGCCCTCAATGAAGATCATGTCGCTTTCTTCGGGGTGGTCTGAATCGAGATCCAAACGGAAGATGCCGTCAGTGCCCTTGAGGTCACCGATACGGACGTAGTCGTGATTGACAACGGGATTTTCGAGCTTATTCGACAAGCCGATTTCGTTCCACTTGTGCTGGAGGTTTTCATCAAACAGGTTGATGATGCCACGGTTGCGAAGGGTGATGCTGCTGATGCGCTTTGGGGTGAACTGAATCGTTACATTTGATTCATATATTGTTTTGCTGTATACGTCGTTGACATTCAAGTAGGACCATTGTGCTCCATCTTCGAAGATTAGTTCAATCTTCTCGTGCTCTGTAGCAGCCTGTTGAGCTTTATTGAAAAGCTGTTTAATCTTTTCGGATCCTTCAACCAGTTTGACATTGAGCCAACTTTGTTCATCACCAAACCAATAGGAATCAGATCCGGAAAAAGTTCCCTTCACAATGCCAAATCCATCGGCGGGATTTTGGTTCGGATCGAGTATGGCATATGGAATCCCTAGAGTGTCTATGGATCCAACAAACATGTTGTGAACAGAATTGATTATGATTGTGCCTCCATTTTTTGCACTCAGCACATCGGGTTTAGCTGCCAAGACCCAAGCTCGGGATGTTGTTCCTTCGGAACCGATTTCAATAATTCCGCCCTCCTGTGCGTAAAAGCCATTAGCGCCGATGGCATCAAGCTGTTGTCCAGATGGAACGGCGTGAACAACGGTGATATCAATATCGCCTCGCAATCGAATTTCGGCTCCTTCCTTTGCGTGAAATGCATAGGTGCCAATATCGCCGTCACCAAAGATTGTGTTTGATACTGAACGGAGATAGGTTTTGCCCGTAATCTCAAGGGACGCATTTTCTCCTTTCACATCAACGAAATATTCATCCTTCTGGATGTAGGGTGAAATTTTTGCATCAATTTCGTCAAAGGAAGCTTGAGATGTAAGGTAGAACGAGTTTTGGTCTTTCCATTGGCCGGGATCATCCCAAGTCGCGTCATTAGGCGGAGTCAGAACGTTTGCCTGAGCGGAATTTAAGGCGAGAATCAGAGCGGAAGCGAGGAGGGTTTTTGCGTGGCGATTAAGGTAATTTGCCCCCCCCGAGGGTAATATCGTTTAGTCATGCTATCTCCTGGTTGCATCGTCAATAGGATATAAATGCGGCATTGTACGATTGAGTCTGCATGTGCCGCAACTTGTCCAGTGCCCAGAATTGTTGACCTGCAGCGAATTTTATGACACGAGTTGCAGGGCCTTCAGACCGTTAGGCAACCTGTTCGGAGTTTGTAGCGTTCTGTGTTGGCAATCGCATCACGACCTTGGTGATGGAGCAAGGAACGATTGCCGATGGATTGACCTACCAATAACCTACCACCTGCCGCTACTTGTTGGTAGGTCATGGTAGGTTCGCGGGCAAATTTGAGGGAAAAACAATGAGGCTTTTCTTTTGATGTTGGCTTGTAAGCCGTAGATTGATCCGAACTACCCGAATGTCTTTCGTCTGAGAACCGAATCAGTCACAGTGGTAACGACGGACCGTGGCCCGATGACTAAGAGTGAGCTGAAAAATGTCCGCACCTTCTCGGAGGGCAATTTAAAGGACGCTTGACAGCAGAAACACTATCCCTATGCAAAAAGCAGCCAAGAGGCTGCTTTATTGCTAACTGATTTTTTGCTCTACTGATTACTTGTCAAGCAATCGAGCATTTATACACTCAAGCTCAATGCTCATGAAGTCCTTATCGACTTCCGCAAGAATCTCCACCATCGCATCTTTGCGAATGTGGGACCAGTTGCGATCGTCATCGAGTTCCACAACAATCGTCTGTCCCTTAACGTCCGTAAATTCATATTTGTCTTTGGTGAGCTGTCTCGTAAAACGACCTTTGAGCGTAACAAGCTACTCATCGTACGCATTGCGCTTGAGCGTTGCAATGTCAGCAACTTCATTCAATGAAAAGCCCTGCGGCTGTCCGTACGCACCCGGACTATTTTCGAAACCCGCAGGTCCGGCAGCCATTGCCGTCGTGCTCATCACAGCACACAAGGCCGTCGCTATCAATACTTTTTTCATTTCTCTTCTCCTTTTTTCAATGTTTAGTGTTTGGACGGGTTTCATGGTATCGGACTCAAATTAGTCCTCCCAGAGCACCAAACTTAGCTTCCGGCTATGCAACTTCTATCTCTGTCATGTGCTATGCCGTATTTCTGTTCCAGCGCCACTGAAGTTTTTTCACCAAATCGGCAATGTCCTGTGCGCATTGATTCCATCGTCGGGTTTCCTCAAGTTCGGTCATGCCGCTGTCAAGCACCAGGCTGACAGATTCGAATCGCTCAACGCCCAATTCCTTCCACTTGTTTTGGAGATCTGCGAGATGCTCGGCTGCGATTTGCTTTAGCATGCATTCGTACATTTCCGAGATGGATTCCAGAAAAATCACAGTCTTGGTTTTGAGGGCGCTGTAGGCACGAACGGCGGACTGGTGCTGCATGTGACCCGAGCGCTTCAGCGCTGACATCCAGACGCGAAGGGGAAAGGGTACACCGTAGACGAAAATCGGGCACTCAAGTACGATCGCGTCGGCAAGCAGAACTTCCTGTGCGATTTGCTGCACGTCTTCGGGCTCGAGCGAGGGCGGATTGGCGGTGACATCGCGCACAGTGAGCGGAATGCTGAGGTTGTTGAATCTGCCTTCAAGTTCCGCGCTTATTTTTCGGACGTTGCGTCCCTGTCTGTTGTTGACGGACTTCGTCACCGGCGCAGACCGAATCAACAAAACTTTCGCCACCTTTTAGCCCCTTTCTTTCTTGTTATGCAGGTTGTTTTTGAGAGACGGTTGCCTGCCTCGCGCACGAAAATACAACCCAACCTTTCGAGGCGATGCAGGCAACCGAAAGCTTTATTAGCCTGAATTACTGTTCCACCTTGTCTTGAAGTATCTTGCCGGCGCGGAACTTCACCATCACCTTTGCCGGAATCACGACGGGAGCACCCGTAGCGGGGTTGCGGCCGAGGCGTTCCTCACGCTTTGAAGAGGAAAAGGTGCCCAGAGCGGGAATGCGAAGCGGTACGCCGGCACGGACTTCACGGGCGACGTGATTGCTTAGGGTTTCGATGATTTGCTTCACAAGTGTCTGAGAGCAGTTGGCGTCCGTTGAAACGGCTTTGATCAGATCGGTATAGGTCATCATTTCTCCTTGAAAAGTGAAAGTTTTCCGTGCCTGTTTCAACAGAGAGCTTCTTGCTACTCCGGTTGAAAGAGCACGGTGAGTGAAGAAAGGGGAAGAGACTTGGGAAACCCCAATCGAAGTCAGTTTCAAACCCCCGGAGGGAGGCTCGATTCACCCATCCGTGTCCGGAAAACGAAGCCCCTCGTTCCGGTATGTCGTGAACCGAGCCTCCCGACGGAAGATCAGAACTTCCAGTTGGCCTGGATCTGGCCGCTCACGCCGTTGCGAGTGCCGGCGTAGACGTTCAGACCCAACTCGGTCGAGAAGTTGCCGTCCTGGTACGTCCAGCCGGTCGACAGGATTCCGGTCGAACCTTCCAGATCGCTGCTGTTGAGATCAAACGAGCCCTGAGCATCCGTTGCGGTACCTTTGGCATCGGCCGAGAGGATTTGCTCGAAGGTGAGGCCGAGATAAGGACGCCAGGTGTCGCTCACGGCAAACTCGAACATCGAACCCAATTGCACGCGGTGAGCGTGAATGGCGTCGTAGCTCACGTGCGCTCCGCCCACGTCGCCTTCACCGGCAATGTCAAAGCTTTCATCGCCCTGTCCGTCATAGAAGTAAGACAGGAACATGCGCGAGCGAATGGATTGGGTCAGATCCCAGTCGTAGTGGGTACCCAGATGTGCGCCCCAGTAGACCCCGGTTCGGTCGTAGTCAACATTGGCTCTGGCAATGTTCGAGTTGAACTCGTTGCGAAGCAGACCGACCTTGAGGTAACCCGTGAAGTGCAAGCCTTCGATGGAAGGCATGGCGTAGTCACCGAAGACGCCCAGACCACCGTAGTTGTGGCTGCCGCCGCCCGCTTTGGTGCTACCCGAAATATGCGTACGGGTGTCGTAACTGCCGTGGCCCATTTCAATGAAGGCGCCCATTGTGAGGTCGTTCGAGAGCTTCGCACCGTAGCCGAGCAGACCCGAGACGATGTTGTTCTCGATGCGGGTGCGCGTGTCGTAGCTCCACTTGCCGCCGCGGGCAGCAGTAAAGAGACCGTCACGTTTGCCGTCGCGGCTTCTCAAGACGGCATCGACAAAGAGGTCGTCGGCTGCAAAGTGCGTGGTCATCGTGGAAAGGGACGACTCCATAAGAGCATCCGTTTCCGAATTGATTTCGCTTGAAGTCGACCCTGGGCCTTTGATGTCCAGCACCAGCGATTGATTTTCACCGGTTCCGTCAACGATACTCAGATCGTAGTCGTCCTTAGTAATCGTAGTTGTTTCCACACGGATGACTGAGGGAAGATTGTCACCAACCAAGTCTTGCTTGACGTCCGTTAAATCAGTCAATTCGTCCAGTTTGTTTCCATCGATGTCTACAAAGCCGGCCGCACTGTCGATCAATGTGTATGAGCCGCCGGCAGTCAGATCAAAGCCCGATCCGCCGATGGCGATCGTGGACATCTGATTTCCTTCGGTTTGGATCGTGACGGCGGAGCTTGCATCCGTATCCGTTACGGTAATAAAGGCACCGTACTTGAAGCTGTCCTGATTGAGGATGAAGTTGTAGTGCTGGAATCCATTGAGGACTTGCGTTTCAAATGAACTGTCAGTGGTAAGCGTATTTCCGTCGAGAGTCCCAGTTCCTTTGATGGCGCCTCCCATGACACGCGCAAAACGGGCTTGACCTCCGTTGATATCCGTAACGCCTCTCAATACGACATTGTTTTGAGAAGCAGTGGCTGTGTTCTCAGCAGTACCGGTTCTGCCGCCTATCAATATGAGGCCCCCACCAACCTTGGTGTCCAAGAGGTAAAGATTGTTGTTGTCAGCACTTTCGGCCGTATTCGTGTAGCCGCCATAGATTTCGCCGGAAGCATCAATGGTCGACTTTGAAATCAACACGGTGTTTTCAGTGGAGGTTCCCTCATTGGCAAGTGCGCCTAGAACTTGGATTCTTGTGGTTGAGTTCAGTACTGTGTCTTTGACAAGAACCACATTGTTTTGAGCACCTGATGCCCCCATGGCTCCCACAATGTTGAAAGTCATATCACCGTCAACGTTGATGGTTGATCGGTTAATTTCCACCCAGTTGCTCTCGGAGGCGCCGCCACCGTAACTGCCGTATATCCCGGCCGGAGTTTTGCCTAAGACATTGTCAGCGTTTTCGTTCGGCAAAAATGCACGAACCGTCAGAGTGCTATCTTCAATGTATACGCTGTTTTCATTGGATTGCACCAACGTGCCGGCACCCCATCCGTAATTCCAGACACCGGCAATCAGACTCAGTTCAAGTTCACTATTTCCTCTGATCCATACGGAATTTTGGTTTGTTGTGATGTTGGCTCCAGCAGCCAGACTATATGTGCGACCACCAGTAACCGACGCCACGTTTTTTTGGACATTCGACCCGTCTTGCGTCAGTGTGGTTGAGTCAATCACAGTCACATTGTTGCTGACGTCTTGTGTCGTCTCCACAACGGATGCACCTGAAATATGCCATCCAGCTTGTGTATTCGTCACAGCGTCATCCACGACATTGAAGTTTCCGTTTCTTATGAGTGTCGTATTGTTATTCGCCCCGCCTTTTGAGTTCGCAACAGCTGTCACCGTTCCACTAATCAGAAGCGTTTGATCGGTTCCGGTAACATCAACAGGAACTGTTCCGTCTTTAATGTCAATGACTAAAAGATTTCCGCTTGCTACATGTTCAGGCATTAGTGACGGAGTGAGGAAGCCGTTGTGATTGCTGGTTCCATAGATGGCACCATGTAAAGCAGTCACATCCGTCACGTAAACAGTTTTGCCGACTAATTCTTCTGATGATTGGGCAAAAAAACCTAAAGATTTTTGGGTTTCACCATCGTTTTCACCTGGATGATCGATGGTGGTTAACATGCCTTCGTCTTCTTGGCCGTTATATTCCTTACAAGTTGCGCTATCAGTGCAAGTTGGTGTCCATGGCAGGTTCTGCGGCCATTGATTGTCAATGGTACTTTCTTCGGTTATTTCACCGGTAGGAATTTGCACTCGAGTCTGTGCGGAAGGAAAGAACGAGGCTTCACCTATCGTATCCTGTAACGACGGCAACGAAGCGAATGTCTGGGAAGAGGAAAGAAGTGCGCTGATCAGCGCAGAGGCAAGAAGGGTTTTGCGATACGTTCGCTTGGAAGAACGATTGGAAGGATTAGCGGAGGCTGAAAGAGGCTTCAGCGTCGAGTGGGGCGGGGGGGGGCAAAAGGACTTTCATGTGTATAGACAATATGTTGGTAAAAGCAGAATCCCTACTCCGGATGGTGCCTTAAGTGGTTTAAGATCAAGCCTCTTCCGCAGACTGAAACTGCCGCGCTACATTAACCGAATGCGATTGGGGCGCGTGGTTTGACCTGAAGAGGTAAGAGTTGGCGTTTTAGCTTGAAAAATTCTTTTTAGCGAAAACGTTCCGATTTTATGACACTGGTAAGAGAAAAGGGGACGGCTCGAATCTCAGTTTGCTCCAGGACGGGGCACTGATTATTTCCTTGACTGTCAAAAATGTCAGTTCGTGGTTGTTGCTCGAAACGGCCCCTCACACTGTCACAAACTTGCTTCACCTACCTCCCTGTCGGCAAATACCCAACCGCAATCTGCACCTTCAGCGGATGCCGATCAATTGCTTTCTTCAAGGCCGTCGGATCAACCAAGCCTGTGGCGTCCGAAAGCGCCAACGCAATCTTGCTACCCGTGCGGTATGCAGCAAGCGCGTTGACGATGAACTGCGCGACGGCTTCCACCGCATCAATGGCTTTGGTGGTAGCAACAATCGTGCGGTGCTCGCGCGGCTCTGATTGCGGTTCATTTACAAAGAGTCCTTGCGGGAAAACATCTCTCGTGACGGCCTTGGCCGCCTCGAAAGCCCGGGCTTCGGTGACGACGTCAGTGGTCGGCGTCACTTTCGCCCGAAAGATCGCGTGATGCATCTTGGTGCTTGCACGCAGCATCGTAAAGCGAATGAGTTTCCCGCCGCGACGGCTCTCCGGTGTTTTTCCGTCGTCGGGCAAAAGGGAATATTTCTCAAAACGCATCGGCGTGAGATCAACAAACACCAGGCGGCAGTCCTTGCGATCTGTGGTGGCGCCTTTCTCAAATGCCGTCAAAGCCTCAAAAGTGGCGCAGAAGTGAAACTTGCAGCGACTCCTTATGCCTTTGATCTCCGGCGCGGTCATGGTGGAGCAAAAAAGCGAGAGAAAGTATTGCAAGTCGCAGGCGCGGGCGACCGTGTGAAAGCGGTCGTGGCGACAGTTGCCGAGAACGCGTACGGCGTTGGACAACACGGAAATTTCAAGAGGCTGATGAGAGCGCAGAACGGCCATTTGCAGGCGATCGATCATCGCGCTGCGGACGCCTCCTTCCACGTCCTCGAAGATCGAGGCGGCAAAGCGCAGGTCAAGGTCCTGCTGAACGCTCCAGCGTGTGCGGACCGGTGTTGGCCGCGGAGCGATGTGGTTTTTGCATGCTGAGACAAAGGTCTTCTCCTTAGCTTCAATTTGTTTGGTCATTTCAAACTGCTTTCTGGCCAAATAAGTAAGAGCGCACTTTGCGATTCTCAACCGCTCGATTATTCGCTTCGAATAAGCGCAACGGCCGTTCGATAAGGCGCTCGGAGTTAAGGTGGGTGTCCAATATCGGAACATCGGGCTGCTCGCGAGCGAGCGAAGGGAGGCAATCTAGGGAAAATTTACTGAAATGTAAATAGCCTGAAAAAATATTTTTTTCTGCAAGACGGATTGGAAGAAAATGCGGTCCTGAGCCGGACAGAATTCGCCGGCATCAACCGTCGATTGGAGAAAGCAGGGGGACAGTGCTCACATTGAGCACGGATAAAAATGAAAAGGTCAAGCCTAAAGAGATATTTCTAAATAGAAACAAAGAGTTATCAAAAGCATGCTCCGGAGAGCCCGGCAGCTGGGACGGCGGCCTTGAAAATCGGGATTCGGGAGCAAAGTGCTGTTATCCGATATTCAAACTTGAAAAACTACGGCAGAAATCAAATAGACGGGAATTTGCGAATGACCGTCAAATCACATGCGTTCTCGATTGGACATTCGAATGTCGGCGATCGACATATTGTTGCGGCAACGAAAAAACAAGACTGCGAAGACTACACGACTCGGGAGCACGTTGCGAATTTTTGATGAAAAGTTAGGGCCTCCTAACGCTTTTGTATGACCCGTTAAACCATTGACGGCATTGAAAATTCGAGTCGGAAACACGCCACGGAGCAACGAAAATTTTTGCGGCAAACTTTGTCGGAAACGCTCCAAAGCGTCCTGAAAAATTCTTGACGGCGCAGGCTGCTTTGCGAAGAATTCGCCGCCGTGCCGGGCGCGGGGACGTCTTTGCGCTCGGTACGAAGGACAACGGTCGGGACGGACAAACCGCCACCGATCGTTTTTTTGTGCAATCCCCAAAGGAGAAAACGATGTTTTTCACCATGTCGGACGAAGCTCGCCTGAAGGCATTCAAGTGGGGCTTCGTGACGGTGCTCGCCGTTTGGGCTTTGCTTTTGATGTCGGATCCGGCGCATGCCGCCGCCACGGGTGGAGCGGAATTCAAATCGCTCTACGAGCTCGTGTCGGGTTGGGCGCGCGGCTACCTCGGCAGAGCGATCGCAGTGGTCTTTCTGCTTGTGGGCCTATTGACGGGTCTGGTTCGCGGCTCCGTGGTTGCGGCGGTGACGGCAATGGGCGCGGCAGTGGCCTTGCTGATGTTGCCCGCGATCATCGACACGCTTTTTAACGGCGTTGGAGTCTAAGCAAAGACCTGTGCGAAAGAGGCCTGCATCGCTTTCTTGGCAACAGGCTCCTTTCGCACTAAACCCCCGACATAACCGAACAAAAGGAAAGACACATGCAGCCGATTCCCGTACCGAGAACGCTTGATGCGCGCTCCCGATTGCTTTTCTGGGAGAGCGACTATGTATTGGCCGCCATGGGCGGTTTGGTTGCCGGGCTTCTGGTTTCGGGGCTCACCGCAGGAATTGTCGGAGCATTTCTCTTTGCCTGGGGTTGGAAAAAAGCCCGAGGCGGGGGTTCCACCTCACGCGCGGTGGCGCTTGCGTACTGGCATCTGCCGGCGGATTTCTTCATCCGAGTCCCGCAAAGCGCCAGACGCCATTTCATCGGGTAAATCCGAACAACGTCAAACTCAAACCGAACAGACAGAGAAGACACAGGGCGATTCGAGTCGCTCGCCGTCAGTCAAACCGAAAAAGACCGTACCCATGCAGCGAATCATTCAGACAGTCTCGGCCGAAGCCGCCGCCCATCTGCAGATCCGACGCGCCATCGTGGCGGCCTTGGGCGTGAGTCTCGTCACCAATGCCGCCTTGGCGCTCACGCTTCTTACCAAAACCGACAACAGCCGCACGATCGTCTTGTCGCCGGCGGCCACGCAAACCTACATCGCCACCGACGATTCGGTGAGTCCCAATCTGATGGAGTCCTTTGCCTCGGAGTCGGCTTCCGTTCTTCTGACGATGACGCCGGCGACGGCTTCTTCCAATGCCGAAATCTTCCTGAAAAACGTCGCTCCTCAAGCATACGGCGCCATGGCAAGCGCCGTGCGCCGCGGCGCTTCTGAACTCGTTCGCAACTACGCGTCAAGCGTCTTTTACCGTCACGCCTCGGCCGTGGACGAAACCGCCAAGAGCGTATGCCTTACCGGCGAACGCCGCATGATGATCGCAAGCACCGTGACCGAAACGAGCGACGTAACAGTCTGCATGCGATATGTTGTAACGGCCGGACGATTGCAGATTTCTCAGCTCACCATCCGCCCGAGTCAAAGCTCGGATCCGGCCGCGGAACTCGCCGCCTTCACGCAAAGCGACGCCACCGTCGTTTCAGCTGAAACTCCTGATACGCCGAACTGACGCGCATCAATCACCCAAGCACGACAAACCCAAAACGCCGATCTGAGACAATTTTCAGAGCCAGAGGCGTCGTGCGTTTGAAACACTACTAACAGCTCACAAACAAACCAAATGAAGAACGCCTTTTTGACAAAGACGCTCGTCGGTGTCTGTGCGCTTGGATTTGCTCTTGCAAACCCTGCCTCTGCCGCCGATCCCGCCACGCATCCGCTCTCGCGCGATCACGTCAACCTCGTTCGTGTACAGGGACAGAAAATCACCGACGTCGTCTACGACACCCAGGCGCTGGAAGTCTCCGCCGACAAGCAGCGCGGGATCGTCTTTGTGAAGGCTAAGTCCGCTTGGCTCAATTCGGCCGCAGAGAACGTGACGTCGGCCTTCTTCAACACCGAAACCGAAAACTTCTCCGTGCAGTTCTTTGTGAGCGCCGTGCCGTCTCAGACGGTCGATCTGGTGCCGCAGACGGATGTGGCGGGCGCCGCCGACGATCGGCAGACGCGAATTGCGCTTGCCGCACCTCTGATGAAACTCGACACAGGAGACTTTGTGAGCGACTTGAAGCTCTTGGTGCAAAAAAGCGTCACGGCAGATATCGCTGACGACGTTCGTGCCGTGGGTTCTCTGACGGGCGCCGAGGACGACCGTCGCTTTGCGAGTCTTCCCGCACCCGAAGGCGCCGTTTACTGGGAAGGCTTCAAGGTGAGAGAAACCCGGGCCTTTCTCACCGCCGACAAATTGACCGAGACGCTTCTTTTTACACGCGTCTCACCCAAGGCGTCGGTGCCTGACGCTGCACGCCTGGCGGGCGTCATCCGCGGCGTCTTGGCCGTTGCTCAGGAAGTGCGCACCGGAGACCGACTGCAGACCGAAGTCACGATCATCCGTTCGCGAGAAGCGGCACTGCGCGGTCGCGATGTCTTTGAAAGCGCCTTGACCGAACTTTCGGGCGCCGTGCCCTCGCACTCCCGTACCGAGGAGCGTCGATGACAAACAAGCCCTTTGATTTTGAAGCCGAGCGCAACAGGATGGCAAAGGAACTGGGTCTTACGTATTCGGACAACGGCAAGGCCGTCTTCTGGCAGGAAAACATGCAAGCGCAAGAGGCCAAACGGGAGCTCACAGAGATTCTGGCAAACGAGCGCAAGCCCAATCGCACCTCGGCCTTTGAAGAAACCCCGAACTCGGCTCAGGAACCCGCACACGAATCGGGCGCCGCAGTCCGCGATTCCGATCAGACCCGTTCCTATCAGGAAGCCGACGACACGTGTGATGCCATCTACTCGCAGGGCCGCACGACGGAGTCTCAGAGCGAGCAGAGCGCAGGCGTTTCGATGGCCAAGGAGCATTCCAAGCTTTCCCTGAAACTGCGCATGAAGTCGATGTTCAACCGCTTTCAGGGCTTTGCGCAAAGCAGAAAGGAGCGCTCGCAGGCAAGCGGCGTTGCCGCACAGCAAAAGGAAAAGAAAAAACAGGTGCAGACGGCCGTTGCGGGACTAACCGTGGTGTTCGTGCTTGTGACGGGCGCCATGATCGTCGCCGGCGACGAGCGTCGGGCACGGCCCGAGCCCGTGCGCGTTTATAAGAGCGACTTTCGACTTGAGCCCGATGCGCTCGACAAGCAGAGCTATCAGAAGCAGTACGACGAAAAGCTCGCCGGCATGACCGAGCGCCTTCAGACGATCGAGGAACTTGCCATGCGGCTTCAAAAGGAGCTCGACGCCAAGGAAGGGAAACGCACCGCCGGCAAAAGTGATGCGGCGTCCGACACTTCGGTTCCCGTGACCGAATTGCCTCCGTTTTCCGCTCAGAGCGCGGACAGGGAAGCCCAAAGCCTGGGCACCGCAATGAACGCAGGTGCAGCTGCCGTTGTCCCGATCGACAGTCCCCGTTTGAAGCGCCTTGCCGTCACCGATCCCGTGAAGGACTTTGAAGCGATCCGAACGGCGGCCAGAGAACGTTTCACGCCCAAGCGAGCCAACGCGGGCGATACGCCGATTGCCGCCAATCGCGCCCGAAACGAAGCCGCCGGGACCTATCTGCCTGCCGGCAGTTTCGCCAGAGCCGTGGTGCTTGCGGGCGCCACGGTTTCCACGGGCGGTACGGCTTCTTCCAACCCCGTGCCGATGCTGCTCGAAATCAAGGACCTCGCGCGTCTTCCCAACGCCTTTCGCGCCAACGTCAGGGCTTGCTTTGTGACGGCCAACGCCACGGGCGACCTCTCGAGCGAACGCGTCTGGATTCGTCTGGAGCGTCTGAGCTGCATGACCCAAAGCGGCAAGGCTCTGGACGCACGCATCCAGGGTTATGTGACGGGTGACGACGGCAAGACGGGCGTCAGAGCGCGCCTTGTGACCCGAAGCGGTCAGGCGATTGCAAGTGCGCTTCTCACCGGTTCCATCTCGGGTCTGGGAAAGGCGGTCTCACTGTCGGCTCAGGACACCACGACCTATACGTCGGGAGCGGTCGGAACGACCGTGAGCGACAGTTTCCGCGCCGGTTTGGGCGAGGGGCTCGAAAGTGCGCTCGATCGCATCGCCGACTACTACATCCGCTTGGCCGACAAGATATTTCCGTGTCTGGAAATCGACTCGGGCCGCAAGGTCGATCTGATTCTCTCGCAGGGGCTGACGGTGGCCGTGGATGAAACGACGCCGCAGGAATCCGCAAGCCAAGCTATGCCGCTTGCAGCCGACGAAGGTGAAGCGGTCAACAGCTCCGAACTCTTCGGGCAGCAGATGAAGGCCGCAAGCGCTCTCTATGACTAAGAAACACATAAAGATTCAGATACGAACCATGAAGCGAATCAAACAAAAGACCCTTCACACGGCACTCGCTTTCCTGCCGGTCTTTTTGACGGGATGCGCGGGCAACATCACCGGACTCGTGGGCGCGCAGGAGGACTTCGGCTGCCCGGCTTCGGGCGGGGTCAACTGCACGACCGTTTCGGCGACCTACGAGCGAGAGCATGCCGACGACGTCAAGTCGGAAGCCAAAACGCTCACGGGTGTGGACTCAACAAGCACCAACGACACGCTCGGCCGGGAGCCGATCCGAAACGATCGCATCGCGGTGACGAGCACGCCCGTCGAAGCGGATCGGCGGCAACGACTACCCGTCAACGGCCCGATCAAACATCAGGACCTGTTCTCGCGCGCTCCCGAGCGTCTCGTGATGCTCTGGATTCTGCCGTGGGTGGATGCCGCAGGAGACCTTCATTCCGACTCGCGCGTGTGGATGCGCGTGCGTGATGCCGCCTGGAGAATCGAGTCGGTGAGAACGCGCGCCATACGAGTCGCTCCGGAGACCGCACCGTGACGAGACGCTCAAACCGGACCGAAGGCCTTTGGGGCAGGCTTGCCGACATCAGGGACCGTCTCAAGGACGTTCTTTTGCTCAAGAGCAACGTCACGGGCATGACGGGGCACGTGCACCGAGGCTCGGGCGTGCCCGTCGTGGACCGCTTCAGCCACGTGCTGAGCGTGCTTTACTACGCCGAGGATTCGGGCGTGTTTTTCTTGAACGACGGAGGCCAGACGCCGGTTTCCGCCGTCGGGCGCGTTTTTGAATTGACGCCCGCTTTGGCTGCCGACAACGCGTTGGCAGAAGGCCTGGAGCGAATTCTGTCTTCTGAAATGCCGGGTCAATCGGTCTATTCCGTGTCGCTTTTTGCAAGCTCAGCTTCCGTTCGCGAAACCCTGACGGAGTACGTCAGGAGCCGCTCCGAGGCCGAGCGTTTGCCCAAGGATGCCGCAGGGGTCTTGAAAGAGATGGCCGTGCGCCGCGCCCGCATGATGGATGAGCGCGCCAGAAGCCTTGCCTTTGAAACGCACACGCCCGTGCGGCACTTTCGCGTGTGGCTGTCGGTCGTCTGTGCGCCGGGTGAAGCCGAGCTTCTCCACATTCTCGAAGGTCGCTCCTCGCAGGCCCTGACGCATTTTCTGAGAGCGTCGCAGAGCATCGAGGTGGCCCTGAAGCAGTTCGGAATCTACGCCTACGCCTGGGACGCTCAGGACTGGATCGACACCGTGCGCGAAATCGTCAATCCCCAGAAGGCCGCCGCCGGTTTGCTGCCGGAGACGAGCCTCGCGGGGCATCGCGCCAAGACTGGGGCTGACGACGAAGCCCGCGTGCGCCCCGACGTTCTCAGAGCCGCGGCGGTCTTTCCCGACACCACGATCGATGTCGCCCGCGACGGGATGGTGTTTGCGTCGCCGACAGCCGAGGCCGACGCTCGGGAAAACGCCGTCGAAGCCGTCGGATTGGCCGTGACCGGGTTGCCCGCTCACACGCATCTGTCGCGATTGCGAATCGTGCTCGGAGCGGCAGCCGCGTCCCGAGCGCGCATCAACACGCCCTTCTTGTGGACGACGAGCGTCGAGCCTTCTGCACTCACGCAGGACCGTTCCGTGGTTGCCATGAAACACGCCCGCGTGCGGCAGCTCGTCAACACCGAAATCGGGCACTTTTTGACGGACCTCGCCGAGCGCGGACGGGATCTCGAGATCGCACAGAAGGCCTGCGAAGACGGCAGGGGGCTCGCGCGCGTCGCGCAGACCATGATCGTGTATGCGTCTGCGGGCAAAGGCATTGCCGCCGCGCACAACGCCGCCAACGTCCTCGCCGCGGCGGGTTTCCAGGCGCAGGTCGACCTGGGGCTGCAGGTGATGGATCTGATGCAGAGTCTTCCTTTGGAAGCGGGCGTGAGCTTGATGCGCGACATCAAGACGGCAGGGCGCGCCTATACGGTCACGCGCCAGGCGGCAGGACACATGCTGCCGGTGGTGGGGGAGTTTCGAGGCAGTCCGGCAAGAGCATCGGAAACGAAACGCAAGCCCATGCTGATGCTCGTGGCCCGCAGCGGAGAACTCATGCCCATCGATATTTTTGCCAACCGCAACGGCAACTACAACGCCGTGGTGGCGGGCACCTCGGGCTCGGGCAAGTCGGTGTTGACCCAGGAGATCGTCACGTCGGTTCTTGCCACCGGCGGCCGCGTCTGGGTCTTTGACATCGGCAAGAGTTACGAGACGTGCGTGGAGTTGGCCAAAGGTCAGTTCATCGACTTTGAAAAGGCCCGGGAAGCGGAACAAAAGCTTTGCCTCAATCCCTTGGACATGATGGGCGAGGATCCGGCCGAAACGCTCGATGAGGTCGCGCAGATCATCGCAGCCATGGCAAACGGCTCGGCTCCGATGGAGATGACCGCCATGGAACTCGTCAAGGTCAACATCGCCGCCGTGGTGCAAAAGGCCCGAACCGAAGGGCGCATTGCTCAGCTTTCCGACCTCGTGCTGCAGCTCATGGCAACGCGCGACGCGGCTCTGCACGACGTGGCCGTGCGCCTGTCGCCCTTTGCCGCGGGCGGACGCTTTGCCTCATGGTTTGAAGGCAAGGCCAACGTCAATTTCGAGGCCGCGCTCGTCGTGCTCGAAATGGAGGCTTTGGCCAACAAACCGGTCCTTCAGAGCGCCGTGCTTCTCATCTGCATCATGCGCATTCTGCAGGAAATCCGTACGCGTCCGAGAAGCGAAAAGAAACTCATCGTCATTGACGAAGCCTGGCGGCTCCTGACGGGCGAGTCCGGCGTCTTTATCGAGTGGGCCTGCCGCACGCTTCGCAAATACGGCGCGGGGATCGTGTGCATCTCGCAGTCGATGGAGGACTTTCGGATGTCGGGGACCGCCCGAGCGGTGCGTGCAAACGCCGACAGCGTGTTTCTTTTTCGCCAGAAAAGCGAGGGGATTGCGGCCTTCACGAGCGACCCGACACTGCAACGCACGCTCTCGGGCCTTACCACGGTGTCCGAAACCTATTCGGAAGTCTGGGCCCGCGTGGGCGATGCTCCGGGTGTCGTCGGTCGCCTCATTCTCGATCCGTTCTCAATGACCGCGTTTTCCACCCGAGCCGACGTGTTCGACGCCGTGCGACGGGAAAAGGCCAAGGGTAAGAGCGCCGTGCAGGCGATCGCCGAGGTGGCGCGCAAGACCTGCGCAGGCTAGGAAGTGACAGACATGACAGAAAACAAGACCGGCGTCTGCCGCCCCGTGAGCCCGAAAAAGCAAATGGCCGAACGACGGGCCCGCGAGAGCCTTGCCGCCGTGGCGCAGGGTTGGGGTGCCCCGCAGCAATCGCAGGCTGAATGTGAAGGCGTACGCAACGTGACCGAGCAGACCGGTGACTCTCCCGTCCTCGTGCGCATTCCCGAGGAAGAAAAGCCCGCCAAGGGTGAAACCCTGTCCGCAGCCGCACGACGCCGCATCTGGGAGCGGTCGCGCTACGAGTCGATGCGTCTGCAGCCCGACGCCATGGCCTTTCACGAGGAGGCGCTCGCTCGCGCCAGGCAGCAAGGGGAGTTTGAGAAGTTTGCCAAGGTCAACGGATTGAGCGAAGAGGAAGTCCGACGCGTCTGGGACGTGCATCAGGATCATCACCGCATCCGCGTCGCCGCTCAGGCTGCGGGTCGCACGGCGGAGGTGCCCGAGGTTGAAGACGCCGACTTTGACGAGCTGCAGACCGGGGAAGTCTCGGCTCGAGAGCCGACAAATGAACCTGAAGCCGATGTGCCCCGAGAGGAAGTTGAGGAACCGAGGGCCAGGGGCACAGAAGCTCCCGACCCTCATGCGATTTCCGTTACCCAACCCAAACCGGAACCGAAACCCATGGAACAAAGTCAAGCGCAGCCTATGACGTCCGAGACCGAAACCGTTTCCTGTCATCAATCCGAGCGGCCTCCTGTCGGCCGTCTTTCAGAGGCCGGACGCCGCATCAACGAGGAGGTGGGGCGCGAGGAGCATCTCCGCGCTCTGGCCGCGGCGCAACGTTTGGCTCGCGAGGGCGATGAGGCCATTTGGGAGGAACGCCTGCGGTTCATCAAAGATCGATTGCGTCGCACGGGCGTATGGACGGTTGCGGCGGGGGTGTGTCTGCTCGCCGGGATTCTTGCCGCCGACTTGATGGGTTTGCGCAGCAGGGCCATTGAATCGGTGACGGGTTTTACGGTCTTTGCTCCGCAGCCGGCCGTCGTCGACCGTCAGGCGGCCAGAAAAGCGCTTTTGGATCTCGCAGGGCGAGCCGCCTTGGAAGACGTGATCGTGGCAAGCGAAGCGTTTGACGACCTCTTTGTGTTGGCCTGTGCCCGAGTGGCCGCGCGGGAAAACCTGCTTTTGCTGGATTCGCGAGCGGTGGTGGCGATGGCCCGCGGCGGAGAGGATGCGACGGAACGCATCAAAGAAGAGATCGTGGATTTGGTGCAAAAGGGTGCCGTTGCCCGATTCAAGGAAATCCGTCGCGATGGGGAGAATCGATGAGAGGGACGCAAAAGCGAGCGCTCGCGGGGACCGATGTTCCGGCATCCGAGCCTCGGACGTCGAGTTCGACGGGCAAAGCGCTTGTCCGTTGGGGATGGGTGTCGGTCTTTCTGTTAGGAAGCGCACAGGCAACGGAGTGCCCCTCGTGTGCGCCATCGCTTGAAAAGCAAGACGGCGTTGATCTCAGAGTGGCCAACACCGCACCGATTATCGAGCCCGACTGGAAGCTGCTCCTGAAAACCCGCGTCGCGGAAGCCGACCGATTGGGGCTGCTCAGGAGTGAGCAGCGAAAGACCGCGGAGACGATGAAGCGCCATGCGCAAACGCCCGTGGACCTGAAACTGCCCAAAGCGCGCGTCGGCACGAAGCGCCGGATGGTGATTCTCGACGCCGACGCCGTGCGCTCGATGGCAACGCCCGTGAAGGACGTGCTCTCGGGCTTTACCCGCGGCTACGTCTTTTTCAACGCGGACGATCCCGTGCAAAGGAAGTTTGTGATGAAGCTGCCTTCCGTCGGTTCTGCCATGCGGCCGGTGGCCACTGCCGGAAACGTCTCGGAGGCGTCGCGTGCGATGAACCTGCGCCTGTACGCCGATCAGGGAGGCGTACTGATGCGACGCTTTGCCTTGAAGGCCGTGCCCACGGTCGTGGTGCTCACCTTTGACGGCAGGGAGCTTGCCGCCGAGATCGAGGAGGCGGCCTTGGAGGATGAGCTCGCAGACGCCCGGGCGCCTTGAGCGAAAGAACAACGACAACCGCAACGAATGACCGAGTAAAAAAATGACCAAATATCACAGCCGCGCCGAGATCAATCAGAACACCGCCAGGATGGACGCCGACGACAGGCGCGTTGCCGCAGGACGCATCGTGACGGATCCGGCCGCCGCCCGAGACTTCGCCGCGCATTCGCTTTGGGTGCCCGAGACGCAGGCCATGCCCGTGGGCACGGCCTCCGACATGGGCGTGCTCGCATTGTCGCTCGTGCGGCACCTCTTGGACCCGATCAAGGCGAAGGCCGCGAAGAACCACGAGCAGGCCCAAAACGACCTGGCCGCACTCTTTGCCGCCTTGTCCGTGCCGGATGCCAAGGAACTCACCGCGACCGTGAAGGATCTCAAAAGCCTCACCGCCGGGTTTCGTCAGATGCTTGAAGCCAAGCGCGGGCGCAACGGCTTGAAGCTCAACTCGCAATATTTCGGCGCATCGGTGAGCGCCTTTCAATCGGGTTACGACGGTCATTGGATCACGCGGGAGGCAGCCTTGCGACTGCGTCTCGTGCGCTACTACGAAAAGACAAGCGGAGAGTTTGCGCAGACCGTGCATCGCGCGATGGCCGCGCTTTCGCGCAACGGAACGGCCTATGCGGCCTGGAGCGCGGGCTGGCCCGTCTTTGTGTGCGACCTCAACAACACCTACGAGCGCTATGCCGCGCAGGAACTGCTGCGTACCTGCGACGGAGCCGTTGCCGTCGTCTCAAGATCGCTGTCGGTGCAAACGAGGACAATCCTTGCCCGTTACGCGCCCGACATGGCGGTTGTGACCGATGAAGCGGGGCTTCTGTCGGTGCTTTTGGGCAACTACGGCACCGTGATGCTCCTGGAAAGACGCATCGGCGGCTGGACCGTGACGTTTCCCGCGGGCGGGGCTTCGGAAAAAGACCTCAAGAACCGCAAGTATCCGGCATTTGCAAGAGCCTTGGCGCGCTGCGCCGTGCTGCCGGCTTCTTTTTCGCAGAACAGGGGCAACCTTTCTGCCGAGGCGTCCCGATGAAGGCGGTCGCTGTCAAGTGGCGCAATCGTTTGGCCGCTCTGCTTGCCGCCGCGGGGATGGGTTTTTCCGTTGCCGCTCAGGCCGCCTGTGAGGGCACCTTTCCCAATCCCGTCACGGACGTCTGTTGGTCGTGCATGTTTCCCATGAAAGTGGCCGGAGCTCAGTTGAGCAGCAACGGCGTGTCGGATCCAGACACCGATGCGCGCATCGTCTGCACCTGTCAGCGAGGACCCATGGTGGTGCCCGGTTTCAACATGAGCTTTTGGGAGCCGATCCGCACGGTGGAGGTGGTGCGGGAGCCCTATTGCCTGGTGTCCTTGGGCGGCATTTCGATGGATCCGGGGCTCGATGCGCCGTATCACGGGCGCAGTGCGTCGCGCAACGCCGCAGTCAATGCCTCCTTTGCGGGCAACGTCGGCGAAGACGGCATGGGAAGTCCCGAAATCGGCGCGGCCTTCTATCAGGCGCATTGGTACAACACGCCGTGGCTTTTCGTGCTGCAGGCAGTGGTCGACACCTCGTGCCTGGAAAACGCGCCCTGGGATCTGGCTTACCTCACGGAACTCGATCCTGTCTGGGGAGATTCTCTCGCGAGCTTTGTCCTGGCGCCCGAGTCGGCGATCTTTGCCAATCCCGTTGCGGTTGCAGCCTGCGCCTTGGACTGTACGGCCGCCTCGGTCATGCAGCCCCGCAAGGAACTCTTTTGGTGCAGCGGCTGTCAGGGAGGGCTCTATCCCTTGGCGGGCTGGATCGCCTCCATGACGAGCCCCCTGCAGGCCTGGCATCTGATTGCCGCGCGCATGACGGTGAAACTCGCGCGTGAGGGGCTGCTGTGGGCCGCGTACGGCAAGAAGGGGCAGTGCGGCCCTTACTTTGAGCCCATTCCGAGAAAGGACGTCTGGCGCACGCAATTGATCTATCCGACGGTGACGGCCTCGGGTTCGAAATGCTGTCGTCCTTTGGGCGCACCCACGATGAACTGGGGAGCGGGCAAGACCTTTCCCGTCTCGGGTGAAGACGGCGCGATTTTGCTCTGGCGCATGCGCGACTGCTGCGCTTCCAAAAACCTCATGACGGGCATGCCTTGAGGGCAGAGACGTCCGTTTGACGTCAATTCAACAAAGAAAAACACATGAAAGACACGAAAGCAAAACGCTGCGGGGCGTTGCGTAAGGCCGCCTTGAGTCTGATGACAGGCTTCGGACTTGCGGTTCTTCCCTTGTCGGCATCGGCCGGTGACGATTCTGACTCGATCGCGCGGCTGACCGATCGGGAGCTTGTGAGCGCCGCCATGCGTGCCGTGCAAGGTGCGGCGCAGGAGATGGCGGCAAACGGCTCCGAGGCGCAGCCGTCGAGTACAGGCCCCGCCAAAGGGCGAATCGGCGTGCGGCTGACCGCAGCCGTGAGCATGAGTCTGGAAAAGGACTATCGGCAGGCTCTCAAACACGATGCGGCCAAAGCGGGGATGCGTCTTGCCGTGCGCGGTTTGCCCGTGCCCGACGGGTTTGAAGGGCAGCCCTTCTTTGCGGCGCCGAAAGACAAGCAGGTTCAGCTCAAGGGCGAGATCGTGAGGGCGGCTGCCGCTTTGCATGCAGCCTTCGGGGAGATCGACGTCGATCCTGCGTTTTTCCGCGATAACGGCATTGAGGCGGCCCCCGTCTTTGTGCTCGAAGACGACGCAGGCGTCATCGCGCGCGTGCACGGAGCGGTGACGACCCGGTACGCCTTGGAAGTTTTGTGGAGCGAATTGACGGATGCGAAGTCTTTCGTCGTGAAAAAGGCGGGCAAGGTGCGTGTGTCTCAAGCCAAGGAAGCCGTGTTGAAAGCCGGTTGCGCTCTGAGTGCGGGAACGCTTGCGGGGTTGTCCTTCATGGGAGAAGCCTGTGAGTAGCAAGACCGCGTTTGTTCTTTTGTCCGCGGCGCTTGGTTTGGGGCTTTCGTCGCCGCCGGCAAACGCGGACGGCGATGTCCCTGCGGGTGTCGAGGATGCCGTCAACGCAGGCAGGAACATGCCGATACCGGAGTTTGACGAGATCACGAAGGGCGCGGACGTCAACGACTTCATCGCGTCGAATACCGGGAGTACCGCTGAAATGGAGGCTCTGCGGCAAAACGGCCAGGGCGTGCTCTATGACCCGGGCCGAAGCGAAGCCGACGCCTGCCGCAACCGCAACGATCCCAAGTGTCTGGCGGTGCAGATGGTCGACAAAGGCTCCGCCAACCGCCCCGTTTTGGATCCCGACGAGGAGGACAAGATACTGGGCGGTCGCAACGACGTGATCGACAACGCCGACGATTGGGTGGATGTGGGCGGAAACGGCAGCTCTGCCGGCAACTGCGAGGACCATGTCACGGTGATCCCGAAGCCGGAGGAAACCATGACCTGCGAAGTGCGCACCAACAGAGAACCCGGAGGCAGCAGGCAGGAGACCTGCGAGAAGCGCTTTGATGAGATTTTGTCGGAAACGAGCGTGTGGGCTTGCGAAAACAAGATGAAGGAAGAAAAGGACACCGTCTGTTCGATTCCAGTCGTGGTGCGTCAGGAGACGACGACCACGCTTGCCTGCCTTGAGGGCAAAAAGGATGCGACGGCCGAGACGTGTCCGGTGACCGTCACGCCCGGTCAAAAGGAAAAGCATTACGCGGCTTGCTTTAAGCCCGTCTACCGATCGGTGACGAAGACCTGCACGAGGCGCCTGGTGGTGACGGCCGAGGCCTCATGCCGCGTGGGCGAGACGCAAACCGCTTCCAACAGCGACTTCGGGGGCCTCGGGGAAGATGCGGTGCCCGGAGCCGACACATTGACGGCAACGAGCGTGTGTTCGGCTGACGGCCTGGAACTTCGATTGACCGTGAACAGTCAGCCCGAAGTGACGGTGACCGCACGCACCAACATCTTTGAGACGGTGGTGAACATCACCGGAGGACAGGCGCGCCTTGCCGGAGACGTCTCCTGCACGAAGGCCGACTGCATCGCACAGCTGAAGATGACCGTCTACCGAAGTTCGGGCACGAGCCACGTCTATCAGGGCGAAGTGTTTCTGCGCTTTCCCTTTGTGCGATTCATCAAGAACGCCGAGACGGACCATTGGAGCGAGACATGCACGGGTGTGTGAGTGTGAAGATCCTGTCTGCCGCTTTGTGTTCGATCTTGTTCTCGGCGGTTTCGGGTAAGACCCCGGCAGCGGACGCTTCGCAGGAAAACTGCATCGTCACCGGGCGCGTGTGCGTGGAAGAAGGCGGCACGCGCCTCATCGACGGCGTACCGGTGACGCGTGACTGCTGGAGCTATCGCGACACGTACGCGTGCCTTGCGCCCGATACGCAGTCCGTAAACGGCTGCTCGACACTTCAGGCCGATGCGGACGAATCGGGACCTGGAAAGTGCGTTTTAAAGGAGAGAACGTGTTCGGAAGAAGTCGCCGATACCGCCGGCAACGCGGTGTGTCTTTCCTACAAGGAAACCTGGGTGTGCGACAGGAAGATCAAACTGCCGCCGATCAACGCCGAGTGGACGAAGTCGACCGTGGAGACGGAGGACGACGTCGACGAGTCGGCCTGCGGGGATTTGCTCGATCGACAGGACTGCGTCAAAGGCGAGGTCAAGTGTACCCAGGCCGGTTGCGAGCGCGTCTTTTACTGCGGCGCGAAAAACGCGACGGGGTGCTCGGATTTGGCCTCGGGCGGCTGCACGATCACCAAGGAGCCGACCTGCGACACGGACTACGACCCGACGTGCCTTGTGAAGGTGGGTGAGGCAGTCTGCAAGGGAAAACTCCCGGAAGGCGTGGTGGAAGACGGAGACGCGAACATCGAAGACGAAGAAACCGTCAACGTCGGTCAGCCCACGCCCGACCTCGCCTCCTGCAAGACCATGACCGATGACTTTTTGGCGTCCGGCATGTCCTGCACGCAGATTTCTCAGGTGTGCGTCGACAAGGACCCGCCCGTACGCGTCATAAACGGCATTGCGTATCGAGCCTCGTGCTGGGGATATGAGCGCACGTATCGCTGCGAGCGAACCGAACCCGCCTCGACCTGCAAGGGGCTCGAAGCCAGTCCCGGCTGCAAGGAAGTCGAGCGCACGTGCGTCAGGCAGGGCGCGACCGGGTGCGAGGCCGAGCGCGTCGTCTACAACTGCGGCAAGGTCGAGGAGGTTGATCCGGGCGAGGCCGAATTGATTGAGTCGAGCGACGAGATCGTCGGGATCGTAGAGGTGGATACCTGCTCAGACTTGGAATCCGACTCGATCTGCCGCAAGACTTCGGAAGTCTGCACGCAACCCGGCGGCACGAAGATTGTCAACGGCGTGCCCGTCACCAAGGACTGCTGGGCCACCGCGATCACCTACACCTGCGGCTCTGGCAGCGGGGAGGCCGTCACCGACGACGGCTGCGAGGGACTCGAGCAGCGGGAAGACTGCAAGCTCACCGAATCCAAGTGTCTCGGGCGCGATGAATCCGGCAACTGCACGATGCTCACCAAGACCTTTGTGTGCGGTGGCGGCACGCAAGAGATCGTCACGGGCAAGGACTGCGACGGGGAACTGTGTATCGCGGGGATTTGCGAGCCCTCCAAACCGGAGACAAGCGAGGACTTCCTGGAAGGCATTGCCGTATGGGAGATCCTGCGACAGGCGGGCATCTACGGGGAAGTCGAGGGCGACATGATCTTCAAGGGGACCGACTCGGGCTGCACCGTCAAGATGATGGGCTTTTCGTGCTGCAGAAACGACGTGGAGGGGACGGCGGGCAGCATGAGCAATTCGGCGCTTTCCATCGGTCTTGAGGTGGGGCTCGACGCCGGCACCGAACTCATCAAGTGGCTCGGAAGTCCCTACGTCTACGACATTCTCAATTCCTTTGAGTTCACGCAGGGCGTCTTGCAGGCCCTGTACGGAAGTGCGGGCAGCGGCGTGTATTCGCCGTCGTTTTCCTACTACGGGGTGTCGGTGGGAATTTCGTCGGCCGGAAGCCTGACGCTTGAGTTTTCGCCGACGGCATTTTTGACCTCGATCGCTTTGGAGATGGCCGCCGAATACTTTTCCTGCACCGACGAAGACCGCATGCACGCCTTGAGAAAGTCCCGCGGGCTTTGTCATTACGTGGGCAGTTTCTGCGACAAGGAGTCGGGTGCGGGGTGCCTGGAAAAGCGCGAGACCTGGGTGTGCTTCAACTCGAAACTCGCCCGCACCGTGCAGGAGGAAGGGCGCAAGCAACTCGGAATCGGTTGGGGTACGCCCGAGGGCCCGGTGACGCGCGGTTTCACCTTGGAGGAGTTTCAGAGTCTGGACTTCACAAAGATGGATTTGAGACCGGTGGTCTCGGAAATTGCCGAGCAGTCGACGAAGGACGGCACGCTTGCCGGAAACAAGGTGAACATGGCCGCCGTCACAGAACGCGCCCGGGTGCGCGTGAAGGAGGCTGCCGCGTCGTCGGACCACTACACCGAAGTCAACACGATCGAAGGCAAATGCTTCATGGGCGAGACGGGCGCGGGGACGGACTGCACGGCCGTGTACGCGCTGATTCAAGGTTACGAAAAACCGATGAGAAGCCATAAAAAAGGCGAGAGATCGGGGCGTCGGGCCTCGCTTCTGCTGCCGGCGGGACTCTGACGCGACAAATGAAAAAAAAGAGAAATTTTCAAAGGAGACGAAGTGATGAAACGCAAACAACTGCTGCTGCGCACCTCCATTGTGTTGGTGCTCTCGGGACTGGTGAGCGTACTGATTTTTCCCGAATTCACCGCTTGGGCGGGCGGCGTGACGGGTCACGGCGAGTGTCGCGTTGAAGCGTCGGTCTGCGGCGCACGGGGAGAGGCGCCGTGATCGGGGTGCGGAAAAGTCAGGCGCAGGTTGCGGCGGTGGCTGCAGCCTTTCTCGGTTTGATTCAAGTGAGCCTGAGCGCGGGCGCAAGCGGCGTTTCATCGGAAGGTCCCGGCGCTTTGCAAGCCACGGCACGCAGCCCCGAGGGCTTCTGGACGCAGGACGTCTGGGCCGATCCCTCAAGGCCCTTTCTCTTTTACGGGGAGAAACGGGAGGATGAGGTGAAGTCCCCGACGGAAAAGAGATCGGATGAAAGGAAGGATCGGTCGAAGGCCGGCGGGGAAGTGAAGAAGTCTGCCTCGCACGTGAGCGACGGGCAATTGGCAATCTTTCCGGCCGACGGGCTCGATCGTGCCGCGGCGGGGAAATCCTTGACGCGCGAAGCGGAGGCCGCCGGTCTTGAAAAGCTCAGGAGCCTCAAGACGGTAAAGGAGCTGCGAGAGGAGGTGGACCGCCGGATGGATGCGGCCGTGATGAATCCGACTCCGGCCGCAATCGGTCTTTATCTGCAGGCCAATGCCTTTTTGATGCAAAAGGCCGGCGTCTTTGCCGAGAGCTGGAGACGAGCCTTGGTTGACAACCCGCAGTTTGACTGGACGGCCGTGAGGCCCGCGGTAAACGTTGTCTCAATGGGCATGTCGCGCGAGCGCGAGGGTCGGATCATGCGTGAGGTCAGGCTGATCGCCAAGGATCACGGCTTCATTTTCTTCGGTGACGACACGCTGAAGACCCGACACATGCTCGAACAGGTACGAGCCTTTCAGGCCGAGTACGGGTTTGACGCGGCGTTCGTCTCGGTGTCGGGCGCCGACAACCCTCTGATGCCTCAGGCCAGGGAAGACAAGGGCTTGAGCTCTTTCGTCGCGCAGGGCGTTCGGCAGTTTCCGGCTTTGGTGCTCGTGAGCCGTTTTGAAAAGGATTTGACGAAGGCAAAGCTCATTGCCACCGGTGCGGCCGACGCGATGACGTTGGTGCGCAACACGCATGCGGCGGCCAATGAAATGCTGCGCGACAGGGCCTCTGCGGCGGGGGATTCGGTTGCAGCAGGCTTGAAGGCGGGGCAGACCGCAGCGGAAGGCGCCTTGGGCGGTTCGGGTGAATAACGACGAAGGATAAAAAGAGTGAAAACGAAGAATTTGAGTAAAGGGCTGGGTTTGCGACTTGCGGCGGTCCTCGTTTTTTGCGGGGCGGTCAATGTTCACGCGGGTTTTGTGGACGATTTCTTGGATGAAGCGCAGGCAAACGTCAACGTGACGCAATCCGGTGTTCTGCAGGCCGGCGGCATGAATGTGGTCACGGGCGGGGGCTTTGTCTTTAAGGCGCCGAGAAAGGAGTTTTCGCCCTTTGCGATCACGCCGCCGTCGTTGCGCGCCAATTGCGGGGGCATCGATGTCTTTTTGGGGGCGTTTTCGATTCCGAGCCGCGAGGAGTTCGTGAGTTTCTTAAAAAGCGTAGGTACGGCTCTGCCCGGCGTCGCCTTTCAGATGGCGCTTCAGTACATGGCGCCGGACTTAAATGAGATCGTGGGTCGCTATTCGGATCTGATCCGAGGCTACACCAACCGCTATACGGATGCCTGCACCGCAGCGCAGTCAATCATGGAGGATACGGGGGCAAACGGCGCCCTGCAAAAGGCTGTCTTCGGAGCCAAGAACGCCTTGCGCGCAAGCGGCGCTGCCTCGGATCAGTCCGAAGCCGACCGCCAGGTGCGTGACGACGGCGAAAAGGCGATCGACAAGGCCCCGGTGCAAAAGGACGCTTCGGGTAACGTTGTCTCGGCTCCTGAAATCAACCTCACCTGGGCGCTTATCAACAGCGGAAACTTTTCCAAGGGCAACAGTCAGGAATTGAAGGAAGTGATGATGACGCTCGTGGGCACGACGATTCTGAGAAAGTCGGGCTCGGGCAAGGACGCCGTTCTGACGAGCACTCACTATGCGGGAGCGGATCTGCTGCCTATTCTCTTCGGGGAAGTACGGGGCGACGTCAAGATCGAACGGCTGCATTGCGACGAACCCAATCGCTGCTTGAAGGTTTCGCCCGCGGAAACGAGCGACGCTAGTCTCGTCGATCAACTGCACGACGCCGCAGCCAATTATCGCCGTGCGGTAAGGGAGCGAAACGCTTCCTTGGTAAGCGACCGGGAGCTGATGCTCTTGGGCGGCACGACGGGTGTGCCTCTGCTGCGAGTCCTGAACCTTGCCGCGACTTCCCGCTATCAGGGAATTGCTGACGACTTGGTGCGCATCTACGTGGATGCGGCTGCCTACGAATTGCTCGCCTCCGCTGTCAATTCCCTGGCGGGTGACATCAAGGCCGCATTGTCGGGGTCAAGCGCCAAGGATCATTCCGCACAGCATGTCGAACACGTGCGGCGTCTGGAAGAGAGAATCGAAGCCGTGCAGCAGGGTGTCTATCAGCGGCAGGACAAGCTCCTTCAGGGCATGGCACGCGCCTCGAATTTGATTCTCCAGCTTGAGCACATCGAAAAGAGTCTGGCGGTCAACCAAGTGACGCCCACGATCGAGGCGTGGCCCGAAAGCGCCAAGGAGTTCAAGTGATGGACGACGCGTTTGTCTTTTACGCCTATTGGAACGGCAATCAGATTCGGGATTTGTTCGAGGGGCTGGTGTCGGTCACCAACGGCTCGGGCTTTGTGCAGCTTGCGGCCTTCTTGGTCGTGACCGGCATGATCGCGTGCCTTCTGATCGGCGCGGTCAAGGGCGAAGGCAGAAGCGTGATTTCCTACTTTGCCTGCGCGGTGCTCTTTTGGTTTGTGGCGATCGTTCCCAAGGCGACGGTCGTCATTGAAGACGTCAGGAGTCAAACGGTTTACAACGTCGACAACGTACCCTTGTCAATGGCCTTTTTTGCGTCCGCTTCCAGCCGCATCGGGCATTGGCTGACTCAGGCCTATGAGACCGCGTTCATTCCGGCCGACGTGGCGAAGTATTCGAGTTTCGGGGCCGTCTATCCGCAGCGCGTGATGGAGGTGCTGCAGCGCACGGGTCCGGTGACTGTGCAGGGTCGTGAAACCCTGCAGGCGGTTCTCAAAAACTGCGTCTTGCCGGAAGTTGTGTTGGATGGCCGCAAGGCCGATGAAGCGATGGCTTCGAGCGACCTTTGGACGCTCATTAAAAGCGACGGCTGGGTCAATCCCGCGCGCCTTGCGGTGATGCCCGACGGTTCGGTACTCAAGTGCCCTGCCGCCGTTGCGGAACTTGAGCAGGTGCTGGTCAACGTCGAAATACCTGCCCTCAAGCGCTGGGTGCATGTAAAGCTCGATCCGCAAGCCGTGAATCCGTCGACGTCAATTGCCGCAAGCATCACGCAGACGGAAAGTCTGCTTCTGGGGATTTCGCGATCGGCCGAGAGCTCCTTGAAGCATTCGCTTCTGCTCACCGCTTTGCCCAAGGTGATGTCGGGCCACGCCGTGACGGTGGCCGGTCCTGCGGCGATGGCGTCCACCTTGGCCCGCGCTCAGGGAAATCTTGCCGGTGAAATCAACTACCGAACGATGGCAAAGATGGCCGAGGACGCTTTGCCGAAGATCCGAAACGCTCTGGAGTTTGTGGTGATTGCGATGTTCCCGGTGGTGGCGCTGATTGCCCTGGTGTCAGGCTCCGGGATGGCCGGGGTCGTTCGAAGCTACGTCACGCTCCTTTTGACCGTTCAGCTGTGGCCGGCGTTGTCGAGCGTCGTCAACTACCTTGTCATTGCGCATGATCTGCATCCTTTCACGCTGCTGGCGCAAAACTTCGGAGGCTCGAGCCTACAGGCCGCTACGCTCATCCGCGAGACGGGAGCAAGCTCTCAGGCGATAGCGGGGGCCTTGCTTTGTGCCGTTCCCGTGATTTCCTACGCGTTGGTGCGAGCCGGCGACATGGCCGTGGGGCAGCTTGTGGGAGGTTTGACGCAGCCCGCACAAAGTGCTGCGACATCTCAAGGTGCCGCAATTGCCGCGGGAAATATCTCGCAGGGCAACGTGAGCGTGTCAAACGTGTCTTCGAACAACGTTTCTTCCAACAAAGCCGATGCGTCGATAAGAAGCGTGGACACCGGCATGGCGGTGACGCAGTCCGGTTACGGTACGGTGACGCGAGCCGCATCCGGCGAAGTGACGGGGCTGCAGCGCACTGCCGTGAGTTTCGGGGTGGACTCTCAGATGCAGCAAAGTCTCGTGCGCGGGCATTTGGCTTCGAACGTGGGACAGACCTCGACCGTCTCCACCGATGCCGCGCGATTCTCTTTCTCGCAGTCGGCGTCAAGCAGCGACTCCACGCAGCAGAGTTTTGCGCATGCCTTAAAGGATGCGTTGAGTGAACAGAAGTCTCTTGCGACGAACTATTCGGATACGAGCGGGTGGGGCAATAGTGTGACTTTGACGAGGGCGTCGGAGATGGATCGGACGAGCTCGGTGAGTGAGGGGACGGATTATTCGAGCAAGTTTGCGTTACACGCAACCGGAAATGCAAATGTCGATGCGAGCATGGGTTTGAATTCGGGATCTTGGATCCGGTCTACTCCATCTCTGGGGGGACAAGCTGGATCGACAGGAACGATTGGAAGCTCACGTTTGTTGCCTGCGATTTCTGGAACGGATACGCCCACTTCGGATCCATCAATTTTCAGCTTGGGCGGCAGGCTGGAAAGCCAATTGGCGTTTAAAGACGCTCAAAACTTGGTGGATACAGCAACTGGAAAATTCGGCAACACAGACAGTCAGACCAGAAATAACAATTATCAAATTGTCCGATCGGCTGCAGAAAATGTCGCCAATAACCACTCAGATGAACGAGTGCGCAATTACGCTAGAGGCTTTGTCCAATCGTTGGATGCAACTCATTCGGCTGGTCGGGATCAAACGCAGTCGTATGTGGAATCGATGTCGGCTGTCTCTACGTTAAACGAGTCGGATACCGGTTCGGTGACGACGTCGGCTGACGCTTCGGTGCCGCTGATGAACTCTGCCGTTGAACGCTACGGCAGCGGTGAAGCTGCCTTGCGTGCGATGTATCAGCCCGCGGAGGTGGCCAGTTTTGCTGGAGAGCAGCATGTGCGAGCCGGTGGAGCCGTCTCGCCTGCGGATCGTTTTGGTCCAGGGACGGTTGTTTCAGCTGTTGATCGCAATGCAGACGTCTTTGAAGCGGGGCCAGCCAATGTGAAACGTATTGCTGACAGTAACGCTGCCAGAATCGATGAAATCTTCGGTTCGACTCTTAATGCCTCGACAGTCGGAGATGTAATGAATACCGGAGTGTCTGAAGGTATCGAACAGTTTGATGCCCAGCATGGGCAGTTTGTAGCCAGCCATCAGAGTAGCCAACAGACACGAGAAAAGCAGATGAACTTTGATCGAGGCGTGATGCTTGTTGCTCGAGAAGCCTACAACATGGAACACCAGGACAAGAACTTTGCTCTTCGCAATGCATTTATGGGTGGATGGGGTTATCGAAACGGTGACCAGATCCAGGAAGACCTGCGGTCGTGGGCTGCGAACAATCCGACGTTAAACAACAGGCTCGAACAAATCGGTGCCAGCGACCGGGATTACGTGTCGGAGTCGGATTGGGAGCATTTGGTGGAGATCGCGCGTCAGCCGAAGGGAATCAGACTGCCATGAAGATCTCAGTAGGAATCGAACGGATCTCTGTTGTGATGAATGTCTGGATCGGTGAAGGAGTCATGCCAGTCATAGGAATCCGGGAAAGGCTCGCAAAACGGACTACGAGGATCGAATTGATTGAAGTAGTAGTCGGGAAGACCGGAGTCAATTGACTCCGAGTCTGAAGACGAATGCCATTGTTGGAAATCAGAGCGTTGATCGTCGTCGGGCCACCATGGGGGCTGATGACGAAGACGCCGGGAATGCTCTGCGGCAAGCCGTTGGGAGGAGAAAAGTGAATCAAGCTTTTCTCCGACCGCGACCATGATGACACTGACAACTTCAAGGATTTTGAGATAGCTGTTGGTAATTGGGTTGAGTTTGCCCATGCGTTTTTAGTACCACTGCCCCCAGAAGCGAACAACCTTACGTAATTTCCTTTGTTTTTCTCTGTATTGGGCTAATTGAGAAGGGGTTAAATTTTTTGGGTACATATAGTCGTCGATTCGACCACCTACTTCAATCAGCAGAAAACTTATGAACTCTAAAACCTTCAAATACAAAGCCGTGATCGGATTGAGTTTGCGCATGGTGACACCTTTGACGTTAAATCAAATAAAAGAAAGGGAATGATGGGAGATTCGATGGAAAGGTGCCGTGTAGAAAAAAAGATGTATTTCGCATGATATCGACTCGGATGAAAAAGCAGATTGAGTGTTACAAAATCAAATAAATGACCTCTCGAGAGCTGCTTTTTGGCTAAAAATTACATAAGTTATTTTATTATATCTGGCTGATTTTGAAAATGGAAGAATCTAAGGGAAAAATTACAGAAAACAAATTGACCGTATTTCGATCGTTTGCACTCGAAGTCGGTTGTACATTAATTATTCAGGAGAATTTGCCGCATTGTCTTGATGTCAAATTGAAAAAAGGCTTACCCGGCGTCTATATTCAATTGCGAAAGCGAGGTGAAATCTATATCGGCGAGGCCTGCGACATTTTGGATCGACAAAAGGAACATTTGCACAACGGTGTCAAACTGGCTGCGCTTGCGATTCTTCCGACTGACATGATGGATATGCAGGGACGAAAGAATCTGGAGACGTCCGTGATTGCTTCGGCGCAGAAGAGGGGACTGCGTCTTGCGAACAAATCCAAGGTCAAGCTTGCCGAAGAACTCAATCGTCGCAAGGAATATCTCTCGATTTCTGCCGCCGTTCAGAAGCTCGATCGCATGGACGAGTACGCCGTTTTTCAGTTCGGCCAAGGAGGCTGGCTTGAAACGCTCGAGGAAGCCAAAAACAAAGCCACTGCAAGCGACTGGGAGCGCTACATGAATTTTCGCGAGTCTCGGTTTTCCCATGAAGCGCTTCTTCTGATCACGACCTACGTGCGGCGCGTGATTCCCGATCCTGAGCTCAATTACGGCAAGACTTGGTGTATCACACTGAACGAGTCCGGGTGTCCGGCTCCGCAGTGGATCATCGTCAATACCCAGGCCGGCTCGGTGTTTTGCGTGAACGTTCATTATCTCGAGGAGGGAGCCATTGTAAAGGCGGAGTTCAGGCTCGAAAAGCGTCGCCTGGATCTTCTGCTGGAGCGTTCCAACGGCAGCGATGAAGAGATGCAGATCATGCTTGGCATCACTCACGGCCATTTTGACTTGAAGCGCAACTACTGTGACTTGCAAAAAGATACGACGATCAAGACGTATCCGGTTTCGAGCGGCAAAGTCAGCCTCGAAATGGATCTCGATCAGGCACTGGAGTTCTTTCAATCGCCGATCGGCGTGGCCATGATCTCAGGGCGTGTCGACTCGATAAATGGCAAAGAAGTAGGAGAGGGATTCCGTCTGGGCCGCCTGTTTTTCTGACCTGATTGACGGTGCCGTCAGTTTTTCGTTTGCTTCGAGCCCGCTTGTGTGGCTGTTGGTGTCAGAGCGTATTCGGGACACTACTAATGGGTATACTGCGGGTTTCCGTTAACCGTGTAGAGGAAAGTTGTATCACATGACAAATAAGCGCACTTTGGCAGACTGGTTCCTGGCGACTCGCCCGTGGTCGTATCCGGCTTCGACAATGCCGGTGGCTTTGGTCCTTGCCTACTATTTCGCCGATGGTGTAGCCGTTGATCCGGTCAATGCCGGCTGGGCGCTTGTGAACATCGTCATTTTTCATGCGGCAGGTAACGTTTGGAGCGACTATTTTGACTTTCGGTACGGCGTCGACAACCAAAACACGTTGGGAGTTCGCCAGCTTGTCGACGGTAAGTTCGTGGCCCGGGAGTTTCTCTGGTTTTCAATTTTCCTTTTTGCCGTAGGAACGCTGTGTGCGCTCTTTCTCGTTTGGAGAACGGGGTTGCCGTTTCTGGCGGTGACTCTTGCGGGCATTGCGGCGGCGCTGGTGTATCCGCCCTTGAAGTATCGCGTCGGCGGTGACGCGGTCATCTTTATCGCCTATACGCTCACGCCGCTTTTTGCTACGGCGTGGATTGTGACGGGGACGTGGTCGCTTGATGCCATCTGGGCGGTGCTACCCACCGGAATTCTCACGGTCGGCATTTTGCACGCCAATAATCTGCGAGATGCTCAGACGGATACGGAGGCTGGCATTCGTACGCTTGCCTCAGTCTTGGGACAAAAACGGTCGGTGTGGCTATATCAGTTTGAGATGCTTGTGCCGTTTGCAATTTTGTTGGCAACTGTTTGGTTCGGGATTTTGCCGTTGACAGTGCTGTTGACTCTGCCTGTTGCCGTGGGTGTGATGGCCTTGTGCAAGCCGGTCGGACGATTTGATGGCGTCAATACGGAGAGCATAGCGACGTTGGATGCCTCGACGGCTAAGACGCAGCTGATGTTCTCAATGCTGATGGTGGCGGGGCTTATAGCCGGGCATTGGCTGACTTGACAAAAGCTGTCTGCGACAGAACGCTCGATTCTCGGAAGATGGGAGTCGGGCGTTTTTCATTCGTCTTCGTTCTTGATGTTGGAATTTTTAGAGCAAAGAAATATGACCTGAACTAAGAAGACACTTCTTTTACCAGCACGAGCGGCTCGTCGGACGCTCTGCGGAAAAGCTGTTCTAGAGCGCCTTCCAACGATGCAAAGGCAAGCGGCGGTTCGCTTAACTGGAGGCCTATGGTTGCCTGCAGAGCCGCCAGGTTCTGAGTCTCACTTGTTTGACGACATTCAAAGAACACGTACTGCAGTCCGCTGTGCTTGAGAGCCTGACGCAATAACTCACTCTTACCGACGCGGCGACGTCCGTACATCACTGCGAGAGAGTCCGGAGAACGATCTGAGAATCGAGAAAGCTGTTGAAGTTCTGCATTCCGGCCGATGAACCGCATGTTCCACCTTGCTAGTAAAACAAAACTTAGTAAAAAAGACTTTACTCAATTCGATTTAACTTTGCCGTAGCCCAAAGGCATATGTGGTAGACGGCATACTTTTGAGGCGAGTGTCGTCAGAAATGCCCGAATTTATGTCGGAGAGACGGACTGTTTTTGGTCTTTTTTTACGGTAGGGATAGCTGACAGGGTCAGGTTTTCTCAACGGTACAGCGATCTAAAGAATCATTTGTAGGCGGTCTGTCCGTCGCAGTGCGGTGTTGAAATCGTGTCAACTTGATGCGTCATAGATTGACGCTTTACTTTGTAAGCTTTCAGGGAATTCAGGAATCTTTCTTTATTTTGGATAGATATGAAGAAATATCCATACTCCCTGGTTGTTCGCAAAGTAATCTTCTGCGCCTGTTCCGATTTGTTGAGAAGACTCAGGCAGGCTCGTCCAGATGAGACGGATCACTACAAGACCGTACAGGTGGCGCCCATCAAGGGGACTGGACCGTTACTCATTGAATACAGTCTGAAAAAGCGTTGGCCGGAAAACGACAAGGATCGCCAACAACAGTACCTGGGTCGCATTTTGCAGCTACAAAACGGTGTCTCCATCGTGTTCCATAAGAAGAGCAGCTGGAGAATCGAATTCAGGGACGCCGCTGGAAACATCATCGACAGGTGCAAGCGAAACGACAAAGCCGAAGCGATTCGACAGAAAATCAAAAATTGCCTTGAGGACGCTTATCCGCACTACAAGAACTTCAATCTTTCCGAACGTTTCGTCGAAACGCTGATCAAGCCTTTCCGGGACATCTGGATGGACTTCGTGGACATCAGCAAGAAGGCGTTGTCGCCTTTGTGTAAGGGATCTGAATCGCAACAGCTATTTTGGGATTTAGGTGATCAGGTGTTTTTCTTCGACGGCGACCTGGAACTTTTTACAGCTCAGGAAAGCGGTCTGTGTTGGTTCTCTCGTACAAAGTACACCTTGGATTTTGAGTATTTTCAAGATAAAGGCCATGGTGACTGGCTGTGGCTTCACAATTGTTTCAAGGACAAGGGGTTGCATTTGAAGCCGATCAGATCTGATAATGAAATTGCAGATGTGTTGTCGAAGTGCGGTGCTTTCGAAATTATCTATAAAGGTAAACAGTTGGACGATGTTTGACTGATAAGGACGATGGTCTGCCGTCGATGGCGAGATGGTTGTTGAATTGAATCATGAGATCGCCCAACTTCAAGTGGAGTTTGTCCATCTTGGTTTCCTGTGGCGAAGACCATGATCTGGGTGTTTTCTGCAGTGGTTTAGATGGTTTTCTTGAATGGAGTCGCTACATCCATCATGTCGCTATGGCTGACCATGTAGAACTCCTTAGCCTAAGTGTCTAGTGTTTTGTGCTTGTGAGATAATTCAATTATGTTTCAGTCTGATGTTCAAGCAAGCCGGAAAGGTTGCATGGAGCCCAATCGAAAAGATTGAAATCTCGTTCTAAACGTAAATTATTTGCTGAGATCGTCGTGTTATGATTTACCATAAAGATCCAGTCTAGGTAATTAGATTTTGAAAAAAGTGGCAGAGGAAATTAACAGAATTTATAAGTAGATTTATGTTGAGCTTTCAAAGATCTATGCTTCTATTATCTGAAACTGGGACATAAACTAAGGAAGAAAGTATGAAAATCTATACCCCCCCACCCGAGTAGTCTTCATAAAGCCTCCAATCCTGAAATACGTATAAATAAAACTCACATTGCCAGTTTTGTTTCTGCTTTACTGGTTATTCCTTCTCTTGTTCAAGCATTCGACAGTGTTGTCGTTATTCCTCCAACTATAGACTGGGGCGATGAATTTCCCGAACGCCCCGTTGACCTTGAGTCTCCCCATCCAGAAGGATTTAAAGACGTTACACCAACCCAAACGTTCGGCAGCAATACTAGTCGTATTACATTAACGGAGTCCCGTAATTGGAATCAGGACGTGATGCTAAATTACGCTGATCCTATGGGCTGGGATGCGGTCGAACCGATAAAGTTTTCTAGAAAAAACGGCTCACTTGTGTTCAGGGATCACAAATTACGAATTTTGGCTCCTGATCTGAAAGATGGCTCGGCAATCAAGGCTGAGAATGGGGCGCAGCTTTCTTTCTCGGGGGCAGCTCTTGAAATTTATACAGACGATGCTCAATCAACTTTGCGAGCAACTAAAAGTGGGGCATCAATTTCGCTAGATGTTAACAACGTCTGGATTGAATCTTTAGTCAGCGTAAATCCAAGCGGACTTCTGCGAGCACAGAATGGTTCGTTAAATTTGAATTCCGATAATTTCGTTGCTTTCTTCAAGGGTAAAGTTGCTGTACTGGATGCGCCCAACAATGTTGGTAGCATAGCGGCCGTCATGAATGGCGGCAGACTTGAAGCCACTGGCGGGCGATTTTTTTTCGCAATGGATGTATCCGTTGAGAATGCTAGTGATGGTACGGGTATATACGCCACAGGTTCTGCGACTGTTGAGCTTGGGAAAGAGAACAATAAGTTGGATCTTTTGTCGATCACTGGGGTGGGTTACGGTCTGGCGTCCAGCTCTTGTGCCCAATTTGATGTCAGAACGGAAAATCTCTACATAGAGACCGTATCTCAAACAATCGATAATCATGGCACAGCGGTTTATGTGGTTGGGGATCAGGGAGACAGCAATTTTTCCATTTTGGCAGACAATGCTGTCCTGAAAGGCAATGTCGTTGTTGGCGGCGATACAGATTACCAGACTTCTTTCAGATTTGAGAGTTCCAATGCTGCTATTGCTGGGGATCTCTCGGTCGCCATGGCTCAAGCAGAGGTTATTGCAAACAATTTAACTGTTGATGGCAATATAAATCTACAGTGGGGAACAAGAGCAACAATTAATGTAGATGCAGCTATTGTCAACGGCGATATCCTCAATCAGGATTATGAAGAGTGTTCTCTTGACTTTGCATATAAACAGGCACTTGTGAATGGGAGAATTGTCGCCGGTCGTGACGGTAAATTTGATTTGACTAATCGTGAACTAGATGGATCTGAAGCTCTTCTTCAGGTAGTGAAAACAACAGCCTTTGATGGAGAGGTTGATAGATATACATCTGATCTGGACGCAGTTTTAGCAGGGGACTTCGCAAATGCACCGTATCTCGAAGGCTCTGCGGAAATAAATATTGAGACCAGCGCCGAGATATATTCTCACTCGATTGATAAGCAGAGGTATATTTCAACTCGAGAAAGCAATAGCCCTGTTGTTTCTGCGTTGCGTGCAAATGCTGATAGTGCAATTAACCTAAATCATTTCGGTTCTCGGTATTCTATTTTTGGGAATATCACTGCCGGTTTCGGGGCAACTCAGGATAAGGCCGAACAGATGAATGACTCGATTGGCGGCCAAGTCAACGTTGGTAGTGAGGGTGCAGTAGTTGAGGTTTACGGGGACGTATTTGCACTAAATGGCGGAACGATCAACCTTAATTTGCATAACGGTAGTGTTTTGGAAGGCCAGGTCGATGCATATCTCGACCAAGAATTTGCCCATCAAACAAACAGAAATGCAAAGTTTGTTGATTGCGATGGTAATTTGATTCCGGAATTCGATTCAGGCTCAACCAATCTTTCTATTGGAGCAGGTAGTCTTTGGGTGGCTCGAGGAAAAAGTCTTGTATCGAATTTGACGCTGTTTGAAGGTTCCAAGATAGATCTCACGAAAGACGCTGGCAGTTCAATTTTGGCGACCGAGATCTCCGGTTCAACTGAATTGACCATGAGGTTAAGTCAGACAGCGGAACAATCGTCTATGTTGTATCTCGGTAAAGTTACCGAAGGAACAAAGATAACTCTCGATATCGTTACGGATGGAATTGAAACGATTGACGATCTAGAAGGTGTTCGTTTTGCCACTATAAAAAACTCTGACTCTTCAGGTCTATCTGACGTTCAAATGCGAGACAAGGGTTTCTTCAACGTATTGTTCGATATTTATAGCGATGAATATGAAACTGCCGATGAAGAAAATGAGCGCTGGAACGGAACAGCGGATGGCACAGCTCTTAAGCTTGGTTCAGATTTCGTCGATGATTTTGTAGGGGAAGATAAAGCTCAGAACTGGTACATCGGTACAGAGCATACGTTGGATGTTTCTGATGCCGGTCAGGCTGTGATTGCGACCGCTCGTGGTCTCTACTACAACGCAGTTGAAATCGACCGTTTCAATCAACGTTATGGTGATCGTCGCTACGACGAGACAAACAATTCGTTGTGGATGCGTGTGCGTCAAGATCGTTGGGGTACAGCCGCGGGAGTGGGGGACTTCAAGAGTCAGAACACCACCTATCAAATCGGCTACGACTACACCAGCTTCGTCGACAGCGGCAAGATGATTTACGGCGCCGCGATTGATCTGATGGACGGCAACACGGACTATGAATCTATTTCGGGTTCCGGTCAGACCAAGCGTTACGCCGTGTCGGCTTACGTTACTTACATGAGTGACAACGGCTCGTACCTTGACATGATCGGAAAGGTGGGACGTCTTTCCAACGAATATGCCGTCAAACTTGACTCGGGTGCGGGCGTTTCTGCCGATTACATGAACTGGATGACTGCGTTGTCGATCGAGGCGGGTCATCAGCTCACAAGTGAAGCTTCTCAATGGTTTGCTGAACCGCAGATCCAGGCTCAATACGTTTTCGTGTCGAGTAACGACTACTCGAATGGTCAGACAAAGATTGATCAGGATTCGATCCATTCGCTGATCACGCGTGCGGGGTTCAGAGTCGGTCGTTGGCTTGACGAGGAAAAGAACGCCAACGTTTATATCAAGGCCGACGTGTTGCATGAATGGGCCGGTGATCAAGATATTCATGTGAAGGACAAGACAACTGCTGCCGGCGGTGAAACGTTTGAAATTAACAATCACGGAACGTGGTTTGACGTTGGCCTTGGCTTCCAGGCGCCGTTAGGCAAGAGTTTCTATGCCTATGGCGACGCCGAATATCGCTTCGGTAACGACCTGGACCAGACGTGGACTTTCAATTTCGGAGGCAAGTACGTCTTCTGAGGTTGAGTGCAGCGCGCGTCGTTTGCACGCGAGAGTCGCTGGCGTCTCGTTCGCCAGCGACTTTATGGAGTCCATTCAACTGTGTTCAAATTAGCTTTCAAGTCGGAGCCGAGAGGCACCGTCCAAACACCATTGGAATCTACTGTCAATTTGATGTCAGAACACGGTTCTTTTTATTAAACATTCTCGACCAGAGATCAGTGCAAACGGAACCAAAATCTGCTTTTTCACATTTTTCCTTCGGTTTTCGTGTAAATCCGCACGAAAACCGAAGGAATTCCGTGTAAGGATTTGATATAGATCAAAACGATCATTTGGCTCTGATTAGACACCAACGCACGAGTCCAATCTCGGAACCGACTGTTTGAAAAACATGACGGTTAGCTTTTGATCGGAAAATACTTCCAGAGACACTGCGGCACCAGACGCCAGACAAAGACGAGTAGCTTGTACTTCCAGTCAATGACTAGGACGCGCTTTTTCGTTTCGATGCCCTTGACAATGGAGGAGGCGACATCCGTGACGTTCATTTTGAACGGGTAGCTCTTACCGTCTGCGAGCAGATCCGTATCGACAAAACCGGGGCGCACATCGGTGAAGGTCATGGGGCACTTTCGCATCACGGACAATTGCTCGAGAGCGTCGAGATACGTGTTCTGAAACGCCTTTGAAGCCGAGTAGGCGCAGGCGGCTCCGAGGCCTTTGGTGCCGGCAATGGAACTGATGATGCACAGATGTCCGCCGCCTTTACCAAGTAAGTAGGAGAAGGCGCAGTCCACGAGCTTCACGAAACCGTCGACATTGGTTGCGACGATATTCAATTCAGCGTCAGGATTGAGTTCGGTGTTTTGGCATCCGATGCCGGAGCAATGGATGTACAGATCCATTCCTCCAAGATCGGCAATCAGAGCAAGCAGGTCACTTGCGGCATCGTTGGAGCGCACGTCAATGCGTCGCGTATGGATTTGTTGCGGTGCCTGGGCTTTGATTTCTTCGAGACGCTCAGTTCGTCTTCCTGCAATACCGAGTTCCCATCCTTTGGCAAGTAGCTGCAATGCCACTTCCTTGCCGATTCCGGATGTTGCGCCGACGATGATTGCCTTAGGCATGCTGTTTTTACTCCTCAAGTCTGTTTCAATCCGTAGCGTTTGTTGCCGCAGAGTATAGTTCTCAAGAGCGTAGCAAAGCGCGCTGGAGGTCAGTTATGGACTGGTTAATGCCGCTTCTGACGGATACCGATTCAATCGGTCACATTCTTTTGGTGTACTCGGTGGTCATTGCACTTGGCATGGCCTTGGGACGCATCAAGGTGTTCGGCATTTCGCTTGGCGTCACCTTCGTTCTTTTTGTCGCTCTGGCCGTGAGCTACGCCGGCATCACCGTCAACGGAACGGTTCTCAATTTCCTTCGAGATTTCGGGCTCATCCTCTTTGTGTTCTTCATCGGTCTGCAGGTCGGGCCTTCCTTCTTTTCGTCCTTCAAAAGCGGCGGCTTGCAGCTCAATTTGCTCACCTTGTTGGCGGTGGGTTTGAGCATTCTCGTGACGATCGCGCTCTTTCTGGTTTTGCAACGTACCGTGACGCTGCCTCAGATTTTGGGTGTTCATTACGGCGCCGTCACCAACACGCCGGGCCTCGGTGCGACGCAGGAAGCGCTCGATATGTTGGGCTACAAAGGTGAGAACATTGCTATCGCCTATGCTTGCGCTTATCCGTTGGGTGTGGTTGGCATCATCACGTCGGCAGTAATTTTGAGAAAGATGTTTCGCATCAATCTCAAGGAGGAAGATCGACATTGGGACGAAGAGGCGAGTGCAAACAGCGATGCTCCGATCTTCTTTCATGTGGCTGTTACGAATGCCGGCATCAACGGTCAGACGATGCTCAACATCCGTGACTTCATCGGACGAGCTTTCATCTGCTCGCGCGTTCTGCACGACGGCGTGATCACGAGTCCGAGTCCTGACACGCAGGTATTTGTGGGTGACAAGCTGAGAATAGTGTCTGGAGCCGAGTCTAAGGTTGCCATCGTTGCTTTTTTCGGATATGTAAAATAAGTGGTTGAGAGTTGTTAATTTATTGGTTGCGATTTTTCAAGGCCAAACCAAGGATTGCAACCTCAAACTTAACAAGAGCGATTTCGCTCCAATCAACCACTTATCTACCAAATTGAACTCTCACCTTCGAGCGGGTACTAACTCTCGAAAGCAAGGCGGTAGCCGTTACGGCTTTTACTCTTTGGTTTGGTTTTAGCTCTGTATCCCTGTTGCCGTTTCAGGCTAAGGCTAATACGTCAATCCTTGGCGTCTTCGGCGTTAAAGTCGTTATCCTCATCAACGTCTGAAACCGGCTCGGTTACAAACAACGGCCCGCGTTGGTCTATTCGTGGTCCAATCGAAAGTCCGTTGCTCGCGATAATGCGGTCGAGGTTTTGCTTTCTATAAAGCGTGCGAGCCCGTAAAGTCGCAAACGAATAACCACGGCCCTTCATGTCCGTTTCTTTAATGAGACGGTTAGCGCATTCCGTGTACCCGTTGGAAATGCGCGATGGGCATTCCCAATAGTTGAAAATGTACTCGCGGTGATTCTCCACTGTCTGGGCGAGCGCTCGGAAGGGATCAAACGACTCATCTTCGGGGATCGACTTAAGCCAGGCCTCGAAAGCCTCTTCAGCATCTTCTCTCGAGTTGGGGTGTTCGTCGTAGATGTTGAAAAAGTCCTCTTTGAGGTCGTAAGCGTCCATCAGTACCGCGTACTTCTTATCGCCTCTCAACTCACGCAGGGCCGAGGCTTCGCTCGCACTGAGGTCGCGGGGGCGTTTGCGTAGCGCATAGGCAAGGCCTTTCTTGAACTCCAGTCTTCCTTTTTTATCGAGTACCCCCTGTAAGGACTTACGAACTGTGTCCAAAGCCTCATTGGCACCTTTCACCACGTGGAAATGATCGATCACCCAAGTTGCATTGGGGGTGTGTTTCCCAAGGCTTTTCCAAAACGGTCGGTACATGTCGCTTGAAACCCACTGCACCCGTTCCAAGCCTTCGAGCTTTGAAAAATATTCGTCCAGGTCGGTTTGTTTTCTGCCAGGCAGCAAGTCAAACACCGTTCGGTTTTCGAGGTCGGTGATGACAGTTACCATACCGACACGTTTGAGGTGCTTTTCGTCAATACCAAGAAACGCGGGAACTTTAAACCTCAAGAGTTTCTCGTGCTCCTTGACGTAGTTCTCAAACACGTTTTTCACAGTGACGTGGGACAAAGGGTATTCCTCTGCGACTTCACGAAATGTCAATCGCAACGACTTTTGAGCAATATCTGCGTAAGCTGCATCGGTCATTCTGTGAGTTTCATCGACGCCCCCGATTTCAGGCCGCCAGATGTTGCTGCACGATGAGCACCGCAGACGCGGAAATGAAATCTTGAGTTTGGTTGAGGTTCCTAAGTGCGGAGTCGAAACGACAACGATTGTCCGAGAGCCGTGGCTACGCATTGGGGAACCGCAGACGGGGCACACTTTCGGTACTTTACCGCAATAAGAAAGTGAAAACGTTTGGATTTTTTGCCCTTTAACGACGGTCACTTCGCTTGCGTCAAGCGAGCAGTCCTGCACACCAAGCAACTGCGCTACATGTTCACTGGTTGACATACGCTATTCTTTGTTGAGGTAAGCCGCGAGTTGAGCGATGTCGTAGCGCTTGCCCGAGGCAATGATGTCGTACACCTGCGCCATGAGAGCAGGAATTGCCTGCGGATCATTCAGGGCTTTTTGAGCAAGGTCTCCTGCCTCATTACTCATCATTGTCATCAAGGCTCGGAGCACATTGTTTTTTAGTCTCCCGTTTGCCATCACAGCCTCTTTGGAGTTGTTGGTATTGGCAATCTGCGTGGTTGTGACAATATCGGCAGCGACAATATCACTCACAGAATTTACAGCGCGGGCTTTCACCACAGGATCACCCTCATCGCCCCATATTTGGTTGAGCCGCTCAACAATCTTTGCCATTGTGTCGCGTTTTGGTGCAGAGCCTTCTCGGCCGGGACCAATAGATTGCAGCGTTTTACCGGAAACGTCTTGCGGTAGGTTTTGCTGTAAGAGACGATAGCCCGAAAGCACCAGGCCACGAATATCAACCTCATCAAGCGATGTTCCTGCGATTCGATGCCCCAAGAGTTTGGCAAAGTTGTAGAAAACCTCTAGATCAGGGTCTTCAAAGTCAATCACTTGGATTAAGAACGTGTAGGCAGTGCAATATTTCGCGAGCTTCTTTCTAAACGTCCCAAGGTCGGCTAAGTTTTGAGCCGCCGTATCTGCGTTGAGTTGCGCTTGTTTGGCTTGCTCCTTGTCGCCCGAGGCCTCTGCGGCTTGTTTGAGCTCAAGCCACGTCAGATAGGAGTCTTTCGCGGCCATGAATCTCTTGCGGAATTGCTCTGCCGGAGCCGAAACCGCAGAGTAAAGCGCCACACGGTAAGCCTCGCTGGCTCCTTCGGCAGCAACGCCTTTTGACTTGTAGAGAATTTCCTTAAAGGCTTCGATTTCGCGCGTTGCATAAATATCGCACTGATCCAACTCATCCTTTAAGGTGTAAACAACGTTGGGGTCTTGCGCCGAGTCCATGACGGCTCCCGTGTCGTAAGTCTTAAAGGCCTCAAGCACGGTCTTTGCGTCGTTTATGAAGTCGATCACAAATACCTTTTCCTTGCCTGGATACGTTCGATTGACGCGGCAGTAGGTCTGCACAATTTCAATCGCGTTACCGAGGGGTTTGTCAACGTATAGGGCAACGAGCTTCTTTTGATCAAACCCTGTCTGGAACTTGTTGGCAACAATTAACAGGCGACTTTCGGGGCGATCAAAGGCCTTTTCAACCGAACCAATACCGCGCGGGTTGAGGTTTGCTTCGGTGTACTCGTAGTCTCTCTTTATGAGCGCAAAAGGATTGTCTTTGAGGTATTCGTCTTCGGGTAAGACGCATTTGTCGCCCGACACCTTTTGTGAGAAAGCCACTAGTGGCTCACCTGGCACTTTGAAGCGCAACTTTGCTTCCACCTTCGCGGGGTCAAGATCAGGTCGAGAGCGCAAATAGGCTTCCATTGCGTACTTGTAGCGCACCACTTCGGGCCTGCCGGAAGTCACGATCATGGCTTTTGCCTGTCCATCGAGCAAGGAGGCCACGTTATCGACAAAGTGGTTGATGATCCACTTGGCCTTTTCCATGACGTTTGTCGGATGCAAAGAGCGCCATTTAGCGATTGTTCGCTTGGCTTTACGCTCGTCAACCAACTTATTGTCGAGCTTGGAATCGTCAAGCGTCACAATCGTCTTAAGCGGAACGTAGCCCGTGAGGGGATCAATGATGTAGCCTTCTTCAATGGCTTGTCGCATCGGGTACAGATGGAAACTCCCCATAATGGGGTTACCCTTGCTGTCACTTTTACCGGTTGGTGTACCAAACAAGGTATGCGTTTCCGCCTTAGGCGTTGCAGTGAACGCAAAGAAAGAGACGTTTGAGGGCATGGCGCTACTTGCCTGCAACTGGGTGAAGTAGGCGTTTACCACGTCCTCATCGGTTACGTCTTCGTTTGTGTCGAAAATCGCCTCAAATTTGAGTTTGTCGGCAGCCGCATTGAGAGCGGTCTTAAGTGATGCGGCACTGCTGCCTTCTTGGGAGCTGTGCGCCTCATCAACGATGACCGCAAAGCCTGCGCCACTCAACTCAGGCAAGGTTGCAATATCGGGCCACGCGTAAAGGAAGGTCTGAATGGTGACGACAATGATTTCACGCTTTTGTCTCAGGGCTTCAATGAGCTGTGCACTCTTAGAACCGTCCGCAACCACGTCGCCTTTGTCATCACGGCCGATCATCATCACCTGTCCGGTGACCTTTGAGAGCTGAGAGATGGTCTTTTTGATGTTTTGATCGAGCGAGAGTCTATCGGTAACGACAATGACGCTCGAAAACATTTTTTCGCCGTCGTCTCGGTGCACTCGCGCGAGATCGTGCGCCACCCATGAGATGGTCTCTGTTTTGCCGGAACCTGCGGAGTGCTCGATCAGATAACGCTGCCCTGGCCCCTTAGCGCGAGCATCGGCAAGTAGCTTGCGCTCGGCATCGAACTGGTGATAGCGCGGGAAAATTTGCGTCTGTGTCTTACGGAAGCGCCCCGTGATATCCTGTTTGTCTTCCTCTTTTTCAAAGACAAAGCGCTCAAAAATCGAAAGCCAATTGTCGCGTTGGAGAATTGTGTCCCACAGATAGTGCGTCTTGTATTCGCCCTTGGGTGCATCAGGGTTACCGGCTCCACCGTCTCTGCCAAGGTTAAACGGCAAAAACCGTGGTCTCGTTCCCTTTTTCAGGAACGGCCCGAGATTTGTGCACATCCAAACTTCTTCCTCAGACACAGCAAAGTGCACCACCGCACCACGCTTGTACATAAGCAAGGGATTCTTGCGGCTCGTATCAGGCTCGACTGCGTGACGTTCTTCGGCGTATTCGTTAATCGCATCGTGCACGGTCTGCGTGAGCTCAGACTTCACTTCGCCAGTGGCAACGGGAATACCATTGATAAAAAGAACGAAGTCAAGCGATTTGCGCCCTGTCGTTTGGTAGTGCACTTGGTGCATGAAACGCAAGATGTTGGCGTTGTAGCGTTCACGCTTCTTGGGAATGCGCTCATCGTCGGGAAAGCCACCCATGCACTCGATAGTCTGATATCCCGCTAAGGCAAAGCCTTTGCGCAGAGTCTGGATGGTTCCGTTCTTTTCTAGCGAATGCACTAATGCGTTGCGTAAGTGCTCACTCCATCGCTCGCCCTTTTCACGGCGCAGTTTTGCAACTTTCTCTGGGACCGTGCTTTCAAGATAGGTTACGAAATCAACAAATACGAGGGCGTCTTTGGGGTCGAAACCCGTATCGTTGGCGGAGATGGTCCACCCCGAGTCACTCAATTCAGCAACTTTGCGAGAAATGTAGCGCTCAAATGGACTTTCCTGATGGATTTTCGGGATATAGGTCTGAGTCTTTGTCATCTCTATTTCTCTGTGCAGTCGATTTTGCCGGTGACAGCGTAATGGATGATTGACTTTCGGTATTCGATGAGCTTTTCAATGATTTGTTCTTGGCGAGTTATAGCTTCATCTACCGAAACACATTGCTCATCAAGCTTTTTAGCAATCATCGACTGAGTTTTAAGCGGAGGCAGAATTAAATAATCGGACTCAAAGTCTTCTTTATGCAAATCCCATTGCCCTTCTCTGATTCCATAACTGAGTGCGTTCCAACGCTGTGCATAGAGACTTGATCTAACTAAATAATGAAGAAAATGCTTATCAATTACTTTGTTATCAATCTTATAAACAAAGTAAGCAGGGCTCACAATACCTTCGTACATAGAAAGACCAAGTCCCCAGGAAGGACATATTTGTAGGTTGATACATCTTCTGAGGTTTTGTTGTGATTGTCGACCCTACTTGCTTTGGGGATGACACCGTATTCCCGATACAGAGAAAGCACTTGAAGCTCCCCTCCGGGATTTCTCTGCTTTGAAAAAGTCAAACACGACTTGACTTTAGCAAGGGTCCAATCAGAGGGAATCTTTCCAATCCACTCGACACCGCTGTCTTTCATTTCTGTATTCTGATCGAGTCCTTTTGTCACGGCATGCGAAATGAAAGATTTCTTGTATTCTTTGAGCTTTTCGATAGCCTTGCGTCGCTTGACAAGATCATCGTCAATGACAGCGCATCGTTTGTCGAGATAGGAAACGATGGCGTTTTGAGTCTTCACTGGGGGTAAAACTATGTAAGTCTCGCTCAATGTTATCTGATTTACGCTAAACAGTTTGACATCAACAAGATCGCGGCGAATTTGCCACCTCCAAGCGTCCGTAGTGAATAAATAGGCGAGGTACTTGCTAGCAAATTGCCGACGAGGGTTTAGAACGATGGTGTGATAACCACCATAAATTTCCCTACCACTGCCGTTACGAACATTTGCACCGCATCCATCAAGGTCTTCAGATGTATCAGCGAAGATAAAGCCTTCCTGAAAAACACGAGCGGAAGGATTGGCACTCGCTAATTCAACAGGAACACATCTATATAACGCGTCGCAAGTCTCCACAGACTTGTTTTCCTTAGAGTGAACCTGACCATAACTAATGACAGTACTCCCAATGGCAACAAGGTCTGATTTTGTAATTGAAAGCCCTTTGCTAAATCGGAACAAAGCAGAAACAGGGAGCATTTGCCAATCGCTTGGCAAATCACCAAACCAATGACTGCTATTGACTTCGGCCTGTGTCCTCATGCCAGGAACTCCCTCATAAATGAACCAAGGCCTTCCTCAAGTTCAAGAATCTCTTTGGCGATGACTTGAGGCTCGCGAGGTTTTTCGTATTTGTAGAAGTACCGATTAAAGGAAATAGACGTGCCAACCTGACCAACATTGCCGTCGGCTAATGGTCCCTTTTCGTCAGTCACGGTCTCATCTACCACGGTGTCCGGCGCGTACGTTTGAACCTCAGTTTTCAGATATTCGTCAATGTCCATGCTCAACGGGACATTTTCCGAGTCCTTTAAGTCAGGGTCGAAAACAACCTCATTTTTGGCGTTGACCGCAGGCTCTGTCGATGGATCACGCCGCCCAAACACTTTGAGGATCGAATCCATGAGCAATGTCTTTTGCGGCTTCGGCTTTTCCATCCGTTTGTGAAGATCATCAACTGCTGAAGCAAGCTCGGCATAGGTTAAGCGTTTGCCGTCGTTTGCTTTGAGCCAGGCAAGTAGCGCTTCACGGCTCTTTTCGGAGAGTTTCTCCATTTGTTTGCTTGAGCCAAAGAAGTCTTCAATCTTCGAGTCCGTTGCACTTGGCTCAATAACGACACGAAGCGGACGTTGCGTCACGATTTTTCTGTACATGAAGTCTTCGACCGGAACAAACACGGACTTGCCGTGATCGTGCCCATCAACGTACGTACGTACGATCCATGCCGCTTGCGCTTCGCTTATCTCGTATCGCTTATTACCTTGGCTTCGACGCAATGACGTTTTCTGATCGGAAGCGTCAATCAACTGGATGTAACCCTTGCGATTGTTGGACTTACGGTTGTTAAGAATCCATATATAGGTTGCAATGCCCGTACGATAGAAAATCTCAGTTGGCAACTTCACAATGCAGTCAATCAAGTCTTCCTGAAAAAGCCAACGGCGGATGTTTGACGGGCCGCTGCCTGCATCGCCGGTAAAAAGAGGAGAGCCAGAAAGCACAATCGCTGCTTTCCCGCCACCTTCCTCCAGCTCTCTTTCAGCGCTACCGCTCCCCGCGCGCACTCTATACCATTTGTTGTTCAGCTGCTACTTTTCTCTACATT
>OOCB01000345.1_pt1 | contig 77218 bp, 70 predicted proteins | sample 1671351 | NCBI WGS metagenome assembly OOCB01 (sample SAMN06348148, study PRJEB24527) | human gut metagenome | biome: human gut; feature: ankylosing spondylitis patient; material: feces | host: Homo sapiens | place: China | collected 2015-10 | reverse complement strand
GCGATCCAGCGGCCGGCAAACGTACCGTCCTGAATGTCCGCCAGCACCGCCCGCATCCGGGCCTTGGTCTCCTCGTGAGGCAGCACCCGGGGACCGGAAAAGTACTCGCCGAACTCAGCGGTATCGGAGATAGAGTAGTTCATCGCGGCCACACCGCCCTTATTGATAAGGTCAACGATAAGCTTCATCTCATGGATGCACTCGAAATAGGCGTTCTCCGGGGCGTAACCGGCTTCCACCAGCGTCTCGAAGCCGCACTGCATCAGATCCACCACGCCGCCGCACAGAACGGTCTGCTCGCCGAAGAGGTCCGTCTCGGTCTCATCGTGGAATGTGGTCTCCATAATACCCGCCCGAGCGCCGCCGATGCCGGCGATGTAGGCCAGCGCGATCTCATAGGCCCGGCCGGTGGCGTTCTGCTCCACGGCTACCAGACAGGGCACGCCCTTGCCGGAAACATAGGTGGAGCGGACGGTGTGGCCGGGGCCCTTGGGCGCCGCCATAAACACATCCACACCGGCAGGGGGCACGATCTGCTTATAGCGGATGTTAAAGCCGTGGGCAAAGGCCAGCGCGTTGCCCTCCTCCAGATAGGGGGCGATGTCCTTTTTATATACGTCGGCCTGCACCTCGTCGTTAATGAGCATCATCACGATGTCGCCCCACTTGGCGGCCTCGGCAATGGTCTTGACGGTGAGCCCGGCAGCCTCCGCCTGCGCCCAGCTCTTAGAGCCTTCCCGCAGGCCTACGCAGACCTCGCAGCCGGAGTCCTTCAGGTTCAGGGCATGGGCGTGGCCCTGAGAGCCGTAGCCGATCACAGCGATTTTCTTTCCGTTGAGATAGTTCAGGTCGCAGTCCTTTTCGTAATACATCTTAGCCATGGTTCTTTCTCCTTTTTCTTTCGTTTTTAGTTTTTTATCGTAAAATGCACAGATTTACAGCATTTTTCCCAGATTGAATTCCAGCGTTTCCTTCCGTTCGTCCTGAATGGTATAGCGGCCCCGCTCCAGCGCCACCATGCCGGTGCGGACCATTTCCAAAATTCCGAACTCCCGCAACAGGTCGGTGAGGGCCTCATTTTTCGACTCCTCGCCGATGACTGCCAGTGTCATGGAGGTGGCGGAGACATCCAGAATGGACGCCCGGAACACATTGGCAAGTTGAATCAGCTCGTTGCGGATGCTTCGGTTCTCCGCCCGGACCTTGCAGAGCACCAGCTCCCGGCGGATGGAGTGCTCGTCCGCCAGCAGTCGGACGGAGTGCACCGGCACCATTTTGGATAATTGGTTGCATAAAAGCTCCGTCTGGCTGTCATCGGTAATGACCTCCAGCGTCAGGCGGGAAAGGCTCCGGTCCTGTGTGGGACCCACCGCCAGCGATTCGATATTGAAGCCCTTTCTTGAAAACAGGCGGGAGATCTGTGAGAGCACTCCCGGCTCATTGTCCACCAAAACGGAAAGGGTACGCAGCGCTGTTTCCATCATTATGTCCTCCCCTCCTCAGCTCAAAAGAAATTCCGTAATGTGATGACCGCCGTTGACCATGGGGTGCACCATTTCATCGGCGTTGATGGCGCAGTCGATGACATAGCCCCGGCCCTGCGCGCTTTCCGCCAGCGCCTCGGTCAGCGCCTCGGCCAGTTCGCTGGGCTGCGTGACCCGCCGGGCCTTCAGGCCGAAGGCGTCCGCGAACTTCACAAAGTCCGGGCTGCGGTTTTCCAGCGAAGTCTGGGAGTAGCGGCGATCGTAGATCAGGCTTTGCCACTGGCGGACCATGCCGAGATTCCGGTTGTTGAAGATCACGGTGATGACCGGCAGCCCGTAATATGCCTCGGTGGCCAGCTCGTTGCCGTTCATGCGGAAGCACCCGTCGCCGGTGATGTGGATGACCGTTTTCTCCGGGTTGCCCTGCTTGGCGCCGATGGCGGCGCCAAGGCCGAAGCCCATGGTGCCGAAGCCGCCGGAGGTCAAGAGCTGGCCGGGATAGTCAAAATGAAGGTGCTGGATGGCCCACATCTGGTGCTGGCCGACGTCTGTCGCCACGATGGAATCCTGCGGGCACAGCCGGGCAATAGCGGAGAGCACCTGTTTGGGGGTCAGGACGCTCTCACTCTCGCCGTATTCCGTTTCCCGGGGAAACGAGAGCACAAAATTCTTCCACCCCTTATGGTCATACTGGGGCAGGCGCTCCAGCAGCAGCTTTAAAACCTGCTTGGCGTCTCCGATGATGTGGTGGTCCGTCTGGACATTTTTGTTGATCTCCGCCCGGTCGATGTCGATGTGGACGATTTTCGCCTGATGGGCGAAGGTCTCCGGCTTCAGCGCCACTCGATCGGAAAACCGGCAGCCCACGGCGATGAGCAGATCACAGTTGTCGCAGGCCATGTTGGAAGCCACGGAGCCGTGCATCCCGATCATGCCGGTGGTCATCACGTCCCGGCCGGAAACGCCGCCGCCGCCCATCACGGTGATGGCCACCGGGGCGTCGATGCGGCGGACAAACTGCCGGAACTCCTCATGGGCTCGACTGCGGACCACACCGCCGCCGCAGATCAGCATGGGCTTTTCGGACGCCGCGATCATCTCCACCAGCTTTTCCACATCCCCCAAGTCGGCCTCCGGCATCTTCAGGCTGCTGGTGTAGGCCCGGTGGATGAGGGAGGCTAAGTGCCCGGAGGCGGCGTGCCGCTCCAGCGGCAGATATTCATATTCGCACACAGCGGCGGTGACATCCCGGGTAATATCCACCACCACGGGGCCGGGGCGGCCGCTGCGGGCCAGTGCGAACGCCTCCCGCACGGCGTCCGCCAGCTTGGCTACATCCCGCACAAGATAGGTGGATTTTGTGATGGGCATGGTGATGCCGGTGATGTCCACCTCCTGAAAGGCGTCCTTTCCGATGAGGTTCTGCGGCACATTGCAGGAGATAAAAACTACCGGGGAGGAATCCATGTATGCCGTGGCAATGCCGGTGGTGAGGTTCGTGGCGCCGGGGCCGGAGGTTGCAAAGCACACACCCACCTTGCCGGTGCTGCGGGCATAACCGTCCGCGGCGTGGGCCGCGCCCTGCTCGTGGGAGGTGAGAATATGGGTGATCTCCCTATGGTCATAGAGGGCATCATATACGTTGAGAATGGTGCCGCCGGGATAGCCGAACACGGTATCCACGTTTTGTTCCAGCAGACATTCGATCAATATCTGCGCACCTGTGAGTTTCATGTCAATTACCTCCTGAAATGGGTCTGAACGCAAAAAAAGCGGCCCCGCCGAACCGGCGGGGCCGCTTGCTCCTTGTGCTTACGCGCTGAGCGGCTGCTTATTTCCACACCGGCCATATTCACTTGTGCCAATAATGCTGATAATGATAATCAGGCTGATAATCATAATAATGGCAGCAAAAATGGACGCCACGGCAGTGGCGTCCATCATGGCGGCGGTATGCGCGTTGGAGGCAGCGCAGGAGAGGAAAGCGCCTGCTTTGGCAGCCGCCATCATCACATGGTTCATCAGCATGGTCATCATCCTGTGTGCCTCCTTTCGTGTCGGTTTTTGTAAGTTGGGGTTACTGTAGCACGGGCACGGACAGTTGTCAATCCGTTTTCGACAGGTCGGCCTTTCTTTTGTCGCACCTGCTCAACCTTGCGGGAAAATATGCCGGGATTTTGTGGGTTCGGACAGTCCGTCCGTGCCACAGCCGCTCTTACAGGCGGCAGGTCCAGCCGTGGGGGTCCTCCGCCGTGCCCCACTGGATTCCCGTAAGGGTATCGTAGAGCTTCTGGGCCAGGGGGCCGGTCTGGAAGTTGTTGATGGTATAGACCTTATCGCCGTAGGTCAGCTCGCCGATGGGGCAGATGACCGCGGCGGTACCGACGCACATGGCCTCCTCCAGCGTGCCGTTCTCCGCCGCCTCAAACAGCTCGTCCACCATGATGAGGCGCTCCTCGGCGGGCGTCCCCCAATCCCGCAGAAGCTGGAGGCAGGACCGGCGGGTAATGCCCGGCAGGATAGATCCGGTGAGCATGGGCGTGACGATCTTGCCGCCGATTTTGAAGACAACGTTCATGCCGCCACCCTCTTCCACGTACTTATGCTCCACACCGTCCAGCCACAAAACCTGAGAATAGCCGTTGGCAAAGGCCCGCTCGCCGGCGCGGTTGGACGCGCCGTAATTGCCGCCGCACTTGGCCTCGCCGGTGCCGCCCCGGACCGCTCGGACATCCTCGGTTTCCACAATGATCTTTACCGGCTCCATGCCGTTATCAAAATAGCTGCCCACAGGGGAGAGCACCACGATGAACATAGCCTCGTGAACACCATGCAGGCCCAGCTTTGCGTCCGTGCCGAACAGGAACGGGCGAATATAGAGAGATGTGCCGGGCTCGGAGGGGACAAAGCGCTCGTCCACCTTCACCAGCGCCTTCACCGCCTCCAGCGCCTCCTCCGGGGGCACCACCGGCAAGCCCATGCGGATACAGGAGTTCTTCAGGCGCTCCATATTGTCCCACGGACGGAACAGCTGCACGCCGCCGTCCGGGCGGCGGTATGCCTTCAAACCCTCAAAAACCTCGGCGCCGTAGTGGAACACGCAGGCGGCCGGAGACAGGGAAATATTCTGGAAGGGGATGATGCGGGGATCGTACCAGCCCTTTTCATCACTGTAGTCCATGATGAACATGTGGTCGGTATAGTGGATGCCGAAGCCCAGCTTGTCCGAGGGGGTCAGCTCCATGGGGTGTGTTGTTTTGGTCACGCGGATATTCATATCTCTTTCCTCCCGAAAAATCGTAAATCAAATTAAAAAGCGGCCCCGCCGGATCGACGGAGCCGCCTTGTTTCTCATGAACGCCATTCAATGGCCTGTGAGATACGCGCTGTTCCGATGTCCGGCAAAGCTGGCCCGTACCAGCAGAATAATGTGCAAAAGAATGGACGCCGGCAGCAGACCGGCGTCCAGAAGCAGGGCAGTATTCTTTTCCGCAGAGGCGGCATGGCAGGAGAAAGCGGCACAGCCGCGCTGTGCAGACGTATTCACGGAAGCCTTGGCATCATGCGTCATCCGATTCTCCGTCCTTTCTCCGGGCAGACCGCCCTTTGATTGGCTGAAGTGTAGCACAGCGGAAAATGCAAGTCAATAGAAACGGCAACCCTTGTCCGCAAGATCGGTAGGATGCCCAAGAGGGCGGCTGCCGTATCCCGCAAAAATTGTAGGATACGCAAAGAAGATCCGGCGGCGGACGCCGCCCCTCGGCAGTGGGGATTGAATCGGCGGCGAAAATCTGGCATAATAAAAGAAAAACGCCGTACAGGGAATGAAACTTGCCATGAAAAATATTTGCATTGGGATTTTGGCCCATGTAGACGCCGGGAAAACAACGCTGTCCGAGGCGCTTTTGTATCGGGCCGGGGCTATCCGCCGTTTGGGCCGGGTGGATCATCAGGACGCATTTTTAGATACGGACACCATGGAGCGTCAGCGGGGCATCACCATTTTTTCCAAGCAGGCGGTGCTGGAGCTGAGCTCCGTCCGCGTGACGCTGCTGGACACGCCGGGCCATGTGGACTTTTCCGCCGAGATGGAACGGACGCTTCAGGTATTGGACTGCGCTGTGCTGGTGATCTCCGGCACAGACGGTGTGCAGGGCCACACCCGGACGCTGTGGGAGCTTTTGGAGCGCTATCATGTTCCCACGTTTCTTTTTATCAACAAAATGGACCTTGCCGGAACGGACCGGGACGCGCTGCTGGCCCACCTAAAGGAAAAGCTGGACGGCGGGTGCGTGGATTTCGGAGATTCGGAAACGCTGGCGGAGGAGGCCGCTGTCTTAGATGAGGCAGTGCTGGAGCGTTATCTGGAAACCGGGGAGGTCTCCAACGCGGCACTGTCCGCGCTCATCGCGGAGCGGAAGCTGTTTCCCTGCTATTTCGGCTCCGCCCTCCGGGTAGAGGGCGTGGACGCCCTGCTCTCCGGCGTGGAGCGCTATGCCCCCCGGCCGGTGTACCCGGCGGACTTCGGCGCCAAGGTATTCAAAATCACCCGGGATTCGCAGGGCGCACGGCTAACGCACCTGAAGCTCACCGGCGGCACACTGCGGGTCAAGGATGTTCTTACCGGCAGAGAGGGCGATACTCTCTGGCAGGAAAAGGCCGACCAGCTCCGGCTGTATTCCGGGGCCAAATTTCAGTCCTTGGATGAGGCAGCGGCCGGCGCCGTTGTGGCGGTAACGGGTCTGAGCCACACGTTTCCCGGTCAGGGCTTGGGAGCGGAACCGGACTGGGCCGGGGCCGTTTTGCAGCCGGTGCTGACCTACCGGGTGGAACTATCGGACGGCACGGACCCCCATACCGCCTTGCAAAAGCTGCGGCAGTTAGAGGAGGAGGACCCCCAGCTCCACCTTGTCTGGAGCGGCGGAGACATTCATATTCAGCTCATGGGTGAGGTGCAGATGGAAATTTTGCAACGGCTCATCCGGGAGCGGCTGGGGATGGAGGTCTCCTTCGGCGCGGGAACGGTCTGCTACCGGGAGACCATTGCAAACGCCGTGGAGGGCATCGGCCACTTTGAGCCGCTGCGGCACTACGCGGAGGTGCATCTGCTGCTGGAGCCGGGGGAACCGGGCAGCGGCGTCACCGTCACCTCTGTCTGCCCCACGGACGAGCTGAATCTCAACTGGCAGCGATTGATTTTAACGCATCTGTTGGAAAAAGAGCATTGCGGCGTGCTCACCGGTGCGCCGGTCACGGATATCAAGCTCACGCTGCTCACCGGCCGCGCCCATGAAAAGCACACCGAGGGCGGCGATTTCCGGCAGGCCACCTACCGGGCGGTGCGTCAGGGGCTTATGCAGGCGGAGAACGTGCTGCTGGAGCCGTGGTACCGCTTCCGGCTGGAGCTTCCCGCCGAACAGGTGGGCCGCGCCATGACGGATTTGCAGCGGATGAACGGCGAGGTCGAGCTGCCGGAAACGATTGGGGAAGACGCCGTACTCACCGGCCGCGCACCGGTGGCGGGTCTGCGGGACTATGGCCGGGAGGTAGCGGTCTATACCCGGGGCCGGGGGCGGCTGTCCTGCACCCCGGCGGGGTACTTCCCCTGTGCCGAGGCGGACAGCGTCATCGCCGCCATAGGCTATGACCCGGAGCGGGACACGGAAAATCCCGCCGACTCCGTATTCTGCTCCCACGGCGCGGGCGTTATTGTCCCATGGTTCGAGGTCTGCGACCACGCACAGGTGGAAAGCGGCTGGCAGCCCAAGGGCGCGGCACCGGAGCCGGAGACTTCGGGGCCAAAGCAGCGGACCGTCAGCGCCTATGCGGGCACCATAGAACAGGACAGGGAATTGCAGGCCATTTTTGAGCGGACCTACGGTACGGTGAAGCGGCGGGAATTTATTCCGCCCAAGGCCCCCCGACGGCCCATAGCGGACACCTCGGAGGAAAAGCGGCGGGAGCTGAAGCGGGCCTTTTCCGGCGAGGAATATCTGCTGGTGGATGGCTACAACATCATTTTCGCGTGGGATGAGCTGAATAAAATCGCCGCTGAAAATCTGGACGCCGCCCGCAAGCAGCTCTGCGAGCTGCTGTGCAACTATCAGGGCTATCGAAAATGCCGGATCATTCTGGTATTTGACGCCTACAAGGTCAAGGGCGGTCTCGGCAGTGTGGAAAAATACCACAACATCACCATCGTTTATACCCGCGAGGCCGAAACGGCGGACGCCTACATTGAGCGGGCTACCTACGAGATCGGGCGGCAGCACCGGGTCCGGGTGGCTACCTCCGATGGGCCGGAGCAGATCATCATTCTGGGCCACGGTGCCCTGCGGCTGTCGGCCTCCGCCTTTCATGAGGAAATGGCCGAGGTGCAAAAACAGATCGGTGACACGGTATTCCGCAACAATCAAAGCGAGGCGCGCACCGGCGCCCTCCGGGCCGCGCTGGAAAAGGCACAGGAGGGGAAAAAGTGACTTTGTTCATTGCGGCGGCGATTTTTGCCGCCTGTGTAGGGCTGCGGCGGTATCTGGACCGCCCGGAGCGGACGGACCGGGAATTTGGAAACGGTCGAATCCGTCTGACCGCCCTCTGGAATGAGGGTGCCGCCTTTTCCCTGCCGCTGAAGCGCGGATGGGTGGTGCTTCTCTCCATCCTGATCTTGCCGTTTGTGTGGCTGTTCCGCCGCCGCAGCCCCCTTGGCGCGGGACTGGCGCTGGGCGGCGGGCTCAGCAATCTGTGGGAGCGTGTGCGCTATGGACGGGTCTACGATTATGTCCGTTTTCCCAAGCTCCCCAGGCTATGGCGCTATGTCTGGAATTTGGCGGACTTCGCCATTGTCCTCGGCGGCACGCTGCTCGCCCTGCTGGACCGAAAGAAATAATTTCCGCATAGAAAAACACCGTTCTGTCATATAAGGCAGAACGGTGTTTTTGGTCTCTCAGCGCTCCAGCAGTTTACGCAGGGACTCGAAGGCCTCTCCCAGCTCCTCCCGGGCCTTTGCGGTGGGGTTGCCGCGGAGGACACGCAGCGCAGCCTCGTACCGTCGGATAGAACGGGTGCGGACCTGTTCCTCCTTGCGATGAACAGCGGCGATGAGGTCCTCCAGCTCCTGCCGGTGCCGGGCCAGCGCCTCCTCATCGGGGTCAATACCGTCATCCAGCGCGGCGCGGGCCTTTTCCAAGGACTGCGCGATAGTAGAGAGAATATCCAGCTTGCCCTCCACCCGGCGGCGGAACGCGCTCTCCACGGCCTCCCGGCGGCGCTTGCGGCGGGCCTGCTTTGCGGCGCGGTGGGCCTCCAGCTCATCGGAAAGATAGCTTTGCAGCAGGTATTTGTCCAAGGACGTCTTTTCCCGGAATGCCTTCAGTTCCTCTGCTGTGCGGGCCTGCGCGGCCTCGGCCTTTTCAGCCAGCCGCCGCAGCTCGGCGTTCTCCTCCGTGAGCTTTGTCAGCACCTCCCGCAGATCGATGGCCGCTCTGGTGGAGGTTACGGTATCGTATAGGAACGCAGCGGTGATGATACCCGCCAGCGGATTTACCAGCAGCGCCGGCAGCTTGTGGAGCAGCCGGTCAATAGGCGGGTGCACAAACCGCACCAGCAAAATAGAGAAGAAGCCCCACGCAATGGAGCTGGTCAGGCAGATGTAGCCGTGGAGATTAAAGGGCTGCTTCGTATAGTCCCAGTAGCGGACCTTAAAGAGCCGCTCCATTACGGCGCCCACCACGTATTCCAGCGCCGTGGCGGCCAGCAGGCCCAATATATACACCAGCCAGAGGTTATCCGCCACCGGCAGCGTTACAAACAGGATGATGATAGCGCCGGAGCCGTAAATGGGAAGCAGTGGGCCGTGGAGAAAGCCGCGGTTTACCCAATGGTGCTGCTTGGCGGAAACGTAGCAGGATTCCCACACCCAGCCGCAGAAGCAGTAAAAGAAAAACAGCAGAGCCCACTGGCCCGGAGAATAGACGTACAAGAGAATCATCCTTTCTTGTCACTTACTGGTAAGAATCTACCCGAAAATCGCCCCGGGCGGTGGCCTCCGCGCGGCGCTGCTTTTCCTCCGCCTGCGCGTCCAGCAGTCCGCCGATGATTTGATTGGAGACTAAAAAGCCCCGTGGCGTCAGGTGCCAGCGGCCTTTCTCCATAACGGCGTAGCCCGCTGCCGCGCACTTTTGCAGAAACGGCAGGAAGATCGGGTCGAACCGGCGGCGGAAGCGGTTCTCGTAGTCCTTGGGGGCCAGACCGTAGACCGTCCGCGCCCCCAGCATGAGCCATTCCACATCCCGGTCCCGAGGCGGGATGGCGGTGTTTTCCGAAAAGCGGAACACGCCGCCGTGGGCGGCGGCAATGTAGCTCTCAACATCCTTTTCGTAAGCGTATCGCACACCGCCGAAATCGCTGTGGGCGCCCGGGCCGAAGCCGGCATATTCCTGAAGCTGCCAGTATTTCAGATTATGCCGGGATTCAAAGCCCGGCTTTGCGAAATTGGAGATCTCATACTGGACGTAGCCGTACTGCTTCAAAAACTCCACCGTCTGAAGGTACATATCCGCCTGCTCCTCGTCTCCCGGGAGGCCGGCACTGTCCCGCACGGCATAGAGAGGCGTCCCCTCCTCCACCTTCAGTCCGTAGCAGCTCAGGTGCTCCGGGGCCAGTGCCACGGCGGCGGCCAGATTTTCCATCCAATGCTCCGCCGTCTGGTGGGGCAGGCCGTAAATAAGGTCGAGAGACACATTTTTGATTTTTGCCCTTCGGGCAGCCTCCACCGCCTGCTGTACCTGCTCCACGGTATGCACTCTGCCGATGGCGCGCAGCTCTTCATTGCAGGCGGACTGCATCCCAAGGGATATGCGGTTGAATCCGCAGCGCCGCAGGGCGCGCAGAGCCTTCCAGTCCCCGGCGGAGTCTGGGTTCGCCTCAAGGGTGATTTCCGCATCTCGGGAAATATGATAGCGCTTTTGCACCGTTTTCAAAATTTTGCACAGCCGCTTTTCCCCAAGATAGCTGGGTGTGCCGCCGCCAAAATAAATCGTATCGACCGTGTGGGAGGCCGCGTTGGGCGCCGCCTCTGTCAAATGGGCGCACAGCGCATCCGTATAGGCATCCATACGGTCCTCCGCATGGGGCAGGGAATAGAAATCACAGTAAATGCACTTCGCTTTGCAAAAGGGAATGTGCAGATACAGGCCCAGCGGCAGAACGGTTTTCATGGCAACACCCTCCCATTTTGCATCGTAGTGGCATCAGTTTACCGCTTTTCCGGCAAAATTGCAAGAACCGCCGTATCATTTCCCTATTTGGCGCAAATACTGTGAAAAATGTGTGAGGTGAATGCGCTATGGACATGACGCCCCAGGAATATCAAAGCTATGTACAGCAGCGGATGAAAAAATCCCCGCTTTTGAAGGATGTATGTCTATCCTTTGTCATCGGCGGCGCTATCTGTGTGCTGGGGCAGGCCATTCAAAACGGCTGGGCCGCCGCGGGGCTTTCCAAAGAGGACGCCGGGACCGCCACCTCCTGTACGCTGGTGTTTCTCTCCGCCCTGCTGACAGGCTTGAATCTTTACAACAAGCTGGCCCGCTTCGGCGGTGCCGGAACGCTGGTGCCTATTACCGGCTTTGCCAACGCTGTGGTTTCCCCAGCCATCGACTTTAAAAGTGAGGGGTTTGTCACCGGCATGGCGGCCAAAATGTTCACCGTGGCCGGACCTGTCATCACGTTCGGCACACTGGCTTCGGTGATCTACGGTGTGATTTTAATGCTTTTTCAATAGAACACGGCGATTTTGCCGCCAAGGGCATAACTGCGGCGAAACCGTCATAGGGTCTCCCAAAAGGGGCATCGCCCCGCCGTTTGCGGCACAAGCGGCAGAAGGGAGCAGCTATGACGATTCATGTGGTACGAACCGGAGAGACCCTTGCCGCCATTGCGGAGCATTACGGTGTGGACCCCGCCCGGCTGGCGGCAGACAACACCGTTTCCGGCGGGCAGTTGGCAGTGGGGCAGACGCTGGTAGTCCGCTTTTCCCGGCAGGTCCATGCCGTTCGGGCAGGGGAGACCCTTTCCTCCATTGCCCGGGATTACGGCATTTCCATCCGGCAGCTCTGGCGGAACAACTGGCCGCTTGGCGGCAAAGAGACTGTTTGGCCGGGACAGGTCTTGGTCATCTCTTATTTTGAGGAAAAGCTGGGTCCCGCCGTTTTCAACGGCTACGCCTACCCTAATATTTCTCCAGCGCTGCTGGCGGAACAGCTCCCCTATCTGACCGACTTAGCTCCCTTTACCTATGGCATCACATCAGAGGGTGCCTTGCTTCCTCTATCGGATGAGGAGATGATTGCCGCCGCCCGTCTGCACGGCACAGCCCCGGTGCTGCACCTCTCTACCCTGACGGAAAACGGCCAATTCAGCACGGAACGGGCGGAAACGGTCTTAACCGATGGGGCCATGCAGGCAGCACTGCTGACCCAAATCGCGGATACGGTCCGCGTCAAAGGTTTTGCCGGGGTGGATGTGGACTTTGAGTATCTGCCCGGCTATCTCTCCGGGGCCTACGCCGCGTTTTTGGAGCGTCTGCGGCGCATTTTGCGGCCCATAGGCCGCTTTTTGTGGGTGGCGCTGGCCCCAAAAACCTCCGCCGACCAGCGGGGACTTCTCTATGAGGGCCATGACTATGCCGCCCTCGACGCCGCCGTAGACGCCGCTTTGCTGATGACGTATGAATGGGGCTATACGGCGGGGCCGCCCATGGCGGTAGCGCCGCTGCCCAACGTCCGGGCCGTGCTGGACTATGCCGTGACGGAGCTCCCGGCGGAAAAGCTCCTGCTGGGCGTCCCAAACTACGGCTATGACTGGCCACTGCCCTTTGTGCAGGGGCAGACCCGGGCCAAATCCATTTCCAACCAGCAGGCCATTGATCTTGCCCTGCAATACCGCATTGCCATTCAATATGACCAAACGGCCCAGTCGCCCTATTTTCACTATACCGCCGAGGACGGTATCATCCACGAGGTCTGGTTTGAGGACGCCCGCAGCCTTTCCGCCAAGCTCCGCCTTATTGCCGAATACGGCTTTCTCGGCAGCGGTATCTGGAATCTCATGCGCCCGTTTTCTCAGATATGGCTGCTTGCCGACAGTCTGTACGACATCGCTTAGCATCGGTTTTCCATTCCGTATCGCATTGTCACCGCCCCGAAAGGCAGACCTTTCGGGGCATTTTTCTGTTTTCCCGCTCCATTTTGACAAAATGAACATTTGTTGCCGCGCAAAATTTCGGTGCATTTTCCAAAAATAAATCAATCTATTGACATGATAGGTTTTCAGTGCTACCCTGTGCACAACGAAACGAACCGGGACACCGGGGACAGGAAGGAGACGCACCGACATGATCGCTATTCGCTTTGGTATGGAGATGTGCATGATGGACATGGGAATGATGACCATGCCCATGTCTTTGTGCGTTTCCGCGAATAAGCCTCCCAAAATGTAAGCAGCCAAGAAGCTGTTTCGGGGCGGAAAGCGGCAACGCTTTCCGCCCCTTTTAGTTTGCCCGGAAAACGGAAAGAAGGATACGATGATCAAACTGGAGCATATCAGCAAGACCTTCGGCGGTCCCGACAGCGGCGTACACGCTGTCCGGGATGTGTCTCTTGAAATCGAAGATGGCGAGATTTTCGGCATTATCGGCTTCTCCGGTGCCGGAAAGTCTACGCTGGTCCGCTGCATCAATCTCTTGGAGCGGCCTACCAGCGGCACCGTCACTGTGGACGGTCAGGAATTGACAAGCCTTTCCGAGCGGGAGCTGCGGCAAGCCAGAAAGAAAATCAGCATGATCTTTCAGAGCTTCAACCTGCTGATGCAGAGAACGTGCCTCAAAAATGTGTGCTTTCCCATGGAGCTCTCCGGTGTGCCCCGAGCGCAGGCCGAGAAAAAGGCGCAGGAGCTGCTGGAGCTGGTAGGGCTGAAGGAAAAGGCCAATGCCTATCCCTCACAGCTCTCTGGCGGACAAAAGCAGCGGGTAGCCATCGCCCGTGCGCTGGCCACGGACCCAAAGGTTCTCCTGTGCGATGAGGCCACTTCCGCGCTGGACCCCACCACCACCAATTCCATCCTCTCTCTTTTGAAGGAGCTCAATCAAAAGCTGGGCGTCACGGTGGTCATCATCACCCACCAGATGAGTGTCATTGAGGAAATCTGCACCCGCGTTGCCATTTTGGATGGCGGCGCGGTGGCCGAGGAGGGCAGGGTGGAGGACATCTTCGCTCATCCCTCCACGGACGCAGCCCGGCGGCTGGTGTATCCCGGCGGCGTCAGCGTCAAGCAGTACCCCACCGGCACCCGGGCGGTCCGTGTTTCCTTCAACGGCGGCACAGTTTATGACCCCCTCATCGCCTCCCTTGCTATTGACTGCGGCGTGAAGGTCACGATTTTAGGTGCCGACACACGCACCATCGACGGAAAGGCCTTCGGAACCATGCTTCTGCTGCTGCCGGATGACCCCAACGAGGCCGCCAAGGCCCTGAGCTATATTCGTTCCCAACCAAACATCACCGCTGAGGAGGTGGAATACCATGCTTGATACCATTACCGTGTTCTGGGCTAAATACGGCAGCGATCTTTTGAAAGGCACATGGGATACGCTGGTCATGACCGGCATTTCCACCATCTTTGCGTATCTCATCGGCCTGCCGCTGGGTGTGATTCTCACCATCACCCAGCCCAACGGCATCCGGCCCAATCGGGCTGTCAACCAAATTCTCGGCTGGATCGTCAATGTGGGCCGCTCGCTTCCCTTTATCATTCTGATGGTGGCCATCATGCCCTTTACCAAGCTCATCGTCGGCACGAAGATCGGCGTGAAGGGCGCCATCGTTCCCCTGATTGTTTCTGCCGCTCCCTTTATCGCCCGCATGGTGGAAACCTCCTTGGCGGAGGTGGAATCCGGCGTGGTGGAGGCCGCGCAGTCCATGGGTGCCTCCACGTTCCAGATCATCTGGAAGGTCTATCTGCCGGAAGCCAAGCCCTCCCTTGTGCTGGGCGGTGCCATTTCCATTGTCACCATTCTGGCCTATACCGCCATGGCCGGCTCCGTGGGCGGCGGCGGACTGGGTGACATCGCCATCCGCTACGGCCATCAGCGGGGCATCACCTCCGTCATGTGGGTCACGGTGGTCATCCTTATCGTGCTGGTCCAAATCGTCCAATCCTTTTTCAGTTGGCTGACGAAAAAAATCGACAAGCGCCAGCACACAAACCAAAGCGCCGATTTTACTCCGCTTCAGTTCCTCGCGCATTTTACCCACACAAAATAACCGTTTTTCAAAATCCGCTTTCATCGCCTGTCCCGTAGGATCGGACACCCCCTCCGTGCACAAGAGGCGTGTCCCGGCAAGCGTTTGAAAAATAAATGAAATCAAATATTATATTGGAGGAAAAGAACCATGAAAAACAAGATTTTTGCCACTCTGCTGGCCCTGTCCCTCGCCCTGTCCCTGACCGCCTGCGGCAGCAAGTCCAATGACGCCGCCAACAGCGACGCCCAGACGGAGCAGCCCGCCGAAAATCAGGAGACCGTGACGCTGAACGTAGCCGCCTCTCCCACGCCCCACGCCGAAATTCTGAAAGAGTGCGTTCCCATTCTGGCAGAGCAGGGTATTGACCTGCAGGTCCATGAGTACAGCGACTATGTGATCCCCAACACCGCTGTGGAGGACGGTGAGGAGGACGCCAACTACTTCCAGCACATCCCCTATCTGGATGACTTCAACGCCCAGCGCGGCACCCATCTGGTGAGCGTCACCGGCGTTCACATTGAGCCCATGGGTATTTACGCCGGCAAGACCGCCACGCTGGACGAGCTGGCCGACGGTGCTTCCGTAGCCATCCCCAACGATGCCACCAACGAGGGCCGTGCCCTTCTGCTGCTGGAGGCACAGGGCCTTATCAAGCTGGCCGATGACTCCAACCTCTCCTCTACCCCCAAGGACATCACCGAGAACCCCAAGAACCTGACCTTCATTGAGGTGGAGGCCGCCAACCTGCCTACCACTCTCTCCGACGCCGACATTGCCGTTATCAACTCCAACTATGCGCTGGGGGCCGGTCTGAATCCTGTCACCGATGCGCTGGCTCTGGAGTCCTCTGACTCTCCCTATGTGAACGTGCTGGTCTGCAAGGAGGGCAACGAAAATAACGAGGCCATTCAGGCTCTGGCCGAGGCGCTGCATTCCGATACCATCAAGAATTTCATCGCCGAGAAGTTTGACGGCGCCGTGATCGCTGTTGACTGAGCATTTGGCAAATCATTTATCTGCGGCAGCCGATTGATTAAAAACAGGAGCGCTCCTACTTTGGTAGGAGCGCTCCTGTCTTATTTTGTGTTGTCTGCACCTTACTCGTCCAGCTTCAGCACAGCCAAAAACGCCTCTGTCGGCATCTGCACCGTTCCCAGTGCCCGCATCTTCTTTTTGCCTTCCTTCTGCTTTTCCAGCAGCTTCTTTTTGCGGGTAACGTCACCGCCGTAGCACTTGGCAAGAACGTCCTTCCGCATGGCCTTCACAGTCTCCCGGGCGATGACCCGGCCGCCGATGGCCGCCTGAATGGGAATCTCAAAAAGCTGGCGGGGGATGTTCTCCTTCAGCTTTTCGCACAGCCGCCGGGCACGGGGGTATGCCTTATCCCGGTGGGCGATGAAGCTCAAAGCGTCCACCTGATCGCCGTTAAGCAGCAGGTCCACCTTCACAAGATCGCTGGGCCGATAGCCGGAGAGCTCATAGTCCAGAGAGGCATAGCCCTTGGTGTTGGCTTTCAAGGCATCAAAAAAGTCATAGATAATCTCATTTAAAGGCATCTGGTAATGCAGCTCTACCAGATGCGTGTCCAAATACTGCATATCCTTGAACTCACCCCGGCGGTCCTGACACATGGGCATGATATTGCCTACATACTCGTTAGGGGCGATGATGTTCACCTTAACATACGGCTCCTCCGCCCGCTCGATGACAGACGGGTCCGGGTAATTATGGGGATTATCCACCTTCACCAGATCGCCGTTGGTCTTATAGACATGATAGATAACAGAGGGGAGGGTTGTAACGAGGTCCAGATCAAACTCCCGCTCCAGGCGCTCCTGAATGACCTCCATGTGGAGCATTCCCAAAAAGCCGCAGCGGAAACCGAAGCCCAGCGCCGCGGAGGATTCCGGCTCGAAGCTCAGCGAAGCGTCATTTAATTGCAGCTTTTCCAGCGCGTCCCGGAGGTCGGGATACTTGGAACCGTCCTCCGTATAAATGCCGCAGTAGACCATGGACTGTACAGGACGGTAGCCCGGCAGCGGCTCCGCCGTGGGATTTGCCGCATCGGTAACGGTATCACCCACCCGGGTATCGCTGACGGTCTTGATAGACGCTGTGAAGTAGCCCACCTCACCGGCGGACAACTCCTTGCACGGCTCCAGCCCCAGCGGTAGCAGATGTCCGCACTCCACAATCTGATACGTCGCCCCGGTGGCCATCATTTTGATAGTCTGGCCGGTACAAATCGTTCCCTCCATAATGCGGAAGTACACCACAACACCCCGGTAGCTGTCATACTGGCTGTCAAATACCAGCGCCTTCAGCGGCGCTGCCGGGTCGCCCGTGGGAGCGGGGATGTTCTTCACCACATCCTCCAGCACGGCCTCGATGTTGATTCCCAGCTTGGCGGAAATCTCCGGCGCGTCCATGGCGGGCAGGCCGATGATGTCCTCCACCTCCTGCTTGGCCTTGGCCGGGTCGGCGGCGGGCAGGTCGATTTTGTTGAACACCGGCACGATCTCCAAATCGTGCTCCATAGCAAGATAAGTGTTGGCCAAGGTCTGCGCCTCCACGCCCTGCGTGGCATCCACCACCAGCACGGCGCCCTCACAGGCCGCCAGAGACCGGGAGACCTCATAGTTGAAGTCCACGTGTCCCGGCGTGTCGATGAGGTTCAGCTCATAGGTCTCACCATCCTGCGCCTTGTAATTCAGCTTAACGGCCCGGGCCTTGATGGTGATGCCCCGCTCCCGCTCCAGGTCCATATTGTCCAGCAGTTGATTTGCCATCTGCCGCTGGGATACCGCGCCGCAGGTCTCCAACAGCCGGTCCGCCAGCGTAGACTTGCCGTGGTCGATGTGGGCGATAATGGAAAAATTACGAATGTTGCTTTGTTTGGTCATACAGGTAAACCTCCGCAGAGCTTCATGAATTGTTAGGCGTATGGAACTGATACCAGTAATGCTCGTCCCAGAATTTTTCGTAGTCATAGTTTACCACAAAATCCCGCCAGTTGGCGAGAGTTTTCCGGTAATTTTCCTCCGTCAGCCGGTCCGCGCCGGAGCTCAGCTTCGCCAGCACCAGCTCTCCCGCCTCGGCGGAGTGGTGCACATAGTCGCAGTAATAATCCAACTGCTCAATGATGTCCCGGTCAAACAGCAGTCCGTGGAGCGTTATGTTCTCATAGGGCAGCAGCGTTTTGCAGGCCAGCTCCAGCGCGGCGAATACCGCGTCCGTTTCCCCCATGCGGTCGATCTTATCCCAGTAGAGAATACTGTAGGGAGAGAAAAACAAATCAAATTCCACATCGGGGTACCGGGTCGCCCAGTTCGTCACCACCGCCAGATTTTCGGCGGTGTCCGCCAGCAGCGCGCCCGCCGGCATAGGGACCGCCGCTATCTCCGGGCGTTCGTACTCGTCCAGCGCCTCCATGTGGTTCCACCAGACCGTGTCATCCCACATAAAGCCGGTATCCAGCGTTTCCCCCGCATTCCAGCGCTGGCTCATCAGCGCGTAGAGGCTATAGTACAGCGTGTCTTTATTCAGAAGATAGCGGGCGTCATTGAGAGAATCGTCATCGTAGAGATAGTCCGGCATGGCGCCGGTGACACCTGCCGGGGAGCGGGTGAGGATATTGGCGTCCATGGCAAAAAGCACCCGCTCCGGCGGGTGCGTCCGCATCAGCAGCGTCATCACCTCATCAAACTCGCTGTAGTAACCGTCCGGAATCGTCAGCCGCAGGCCCGTTCCGCCAAATACTGCTCCAACCTTGCTGCCCCGGTAGTTTGCGGTCATGGATGAGCCCAGCAACACAACGTCCGCTGCATTGTTGCGGATAATGCCCGCCGTTTGGTACCGCTCGCTGAAAAACACCGGGGCGCGGTCCTTCGGCATTCGGTAATAGAAGCAGGGGTCCACCCAATATACCACGGCGGCACAGGCTCCCAGCACCAGCAGCAGCGTCAGCAGGAGGCCGCAGCTCCACCTTTTATATGCGCGGTCGCTCACAGAGGCTGCCTCCTTTCTCAGAAATTGGAATAGATAAACGTCACCACACCGGTAAAGGACAAAATCGACCATGCCGCCAGCAGCGCCGTGGTCAGGCAGCTTCTCACTGTCGGGCGGAACACCTCCATCTGCCGGACGGTGTTCCGGGGCCACAGGGCGGTCAGCAGTCCCGCGCCCAAGATCAGCGCCACCCGCAGGTACGCCGTATAGGGCCGCACAGCCGGTGCCAGCAGCTCCAGTGCGCTGAATTCCCGCCGGAACAGGCCGTTCACAAGCCATGGACGAATCCCGCCAAAGCCCCCAGTCACAGCGGTTTTCAGCAGCGCTGCCGCCGCCGGCATATCCGGTGCCCGGAAAAACACCCACGCAAGGTTCAGGAAGAAAAACGTCATGACCCAGCGGAGCCATTTCGGCAGCGCGTCCCGCCTGCCGCCCCACAGGCGCTCTGTGACCTGCGCCGCGCCGTGGAGCAGTCCCCAGACGATAAATGTCCACCCGGCCCCATGCCAGATGCCGCTGATGAGATACACCACCAGAATGTTCAGATACGTCCGCCCTTGACCCCGGCGGCTGCCGCCCAGCGGGAAATAGACACATTCCCGCAAAAACGCGGTCAGCGTCATGTGCCAGCGCTTCCAGAACTCCGTGACCGAGAGGCTGCGGTAGGGCGAATCAAAGTTCACCGGCAGCCGCAGTCCCAGCAATCGGGCACACCCGGCGGCAATGTCACAGTAGCCGGAAAAATCAAAGTAGAGCTGAAGCGAATACCCCAGTATCACGAACCACGCTGTCATGGCGGTGAGGCCCGATAAATTCTCCCAGCCGTTGTTCACCAAAATCCCAAGATTATCCGCCAGCAGCACCTTTTTGGCAAGGCCCCGGCTCACGGCGTACAGTCCCGCCGCCGTATCATGGCCGGTAGGGGAGATGGGCGCTTCGATTTGCGGAAAAAAGCTCTGGGGCTTTAAAATCGGCCCGGAGGAGACTGTTGGGAAAAACAGGCTGTAGGTCAGGTAGTCCGCCGCCGGCGGTACTTCCGCAAACGCGCCGGTGTACACCTCATGGAGATACCAGAGCTGCTGAAACGTAAAAAAGCTGATGCCCATGGGCACAAACGGTACACGCACCGCGCCGCCGCTTAAAAAGCCGGTGTATTTGAAAAGCATCAGCACCGCAAGGTGCCAACAGGCAGCCGCAGCCAATACGCTCCGGCTGCGTTTTTTCCGCAGAGCGTTCGCCGCCAGCAGCGTCACCATGGCGGAGCAGGCCAGCAGGCCGCAGCCCCACAGCGCGTCGGACGTACCGCCCCACAGGTAAAAAATCAGACTGGCCGCCAGCAGCAGCGTGATCTGCCATTGCCGCCCCCACCGGCCCGCCATGCGGCAAAGGCACACCGTTCCGGTGAGAAAAACCAGAAATGTCAGGGATTGTACGTTCATCGCTCTGTCTGGTTCAGATGGCTGAGCTGTCCGTCCGCCGTGCTGAGGACCTGAATAAAGCCCTGACTCCGGCCGGGATAGGCGGCGTTTACCGCCTCATGGGACAAGTCGGGGAACTCCGCCTTCTCTCTTGCTCGTTCCCGGATAGCCCGGGCATATTCCGCCTGCGCCAGCGAGGCACCGGAGGCCGCGATTCCCGCTGCGCAGTCCTCCTCCGGCAGTGCAAAATAATCCGCGCTGCCCCCCGCCGCCCGGTGGAGCTGGCGGTACAGAAGGTAGATCTGACAGCTCAGGCTGTCCGCTGCGGCGTTGATGGCAGCCTTGTCTCCCAGCTTTCCCAAAAGCCCGAACAGTACGCCCACAGCGCCGGTAAGGAGCTTGCTCCGCAGCGTAGCCAGCACACTGCCCTGCAGAATATTCCCCGGCTCCGCCATGTCCAGAACCTCCTCCGCTGTCAGCATACTGCCATCCCGGGCCAGCGTCCGGCCCAGCATATAGTCTGCGGAGACATGGTAGTAGTCGCACACCCGCACCACAAATGCCAGTCCCGGCTCCCGGATGCCGTTTTCATAGTGGCTCAAAAGCGCCTGCGACACCCCAAGGTCTCCGGCGGCGGTCCGCTGGGAGATGCCCCGTTCCTTTCGCAGCAGGGACAGCGTTCTGGAAAATTCTGTTGCCATGGATTCCCTCCGTGAAACAGCCGGGGCAATGCCCCGGCCGAATTAGTCAATACACAGTGTATAGTTTAGCAAACAGGATACAAAAAGTAAAGAATTTTTCCGCAAAATCCCCCATGTTTTCGCTCTCGCTGCTGACCAAAAAATTTTTAACAAGCCGAAGCGGCAGCGGTTGCCCGCTGCCGCTCTCATTATTCCGTCAAAACAGCTCCACCTGATTTGGCAGTTCGCCCTTGCCGATGCTGCAGAGCTGGTGGGTATTCGTCTCCAGCAGCCGGTCCGTAATGGCCATGCGCTGCAAAATATCCTGCACGGTGCGGTCCAGCTCCGTGCCCGCCCGGTAATCCGCCGGGAACATGAAATCCACCCGACCGTCCGCCAGCAGCTTTTCCACTCCCTGCCGGTTGCCGGACTGATATACGGCGATGGCCTGTCCGCCATAAGCCCGCATCATTTTCATGCAAGGGACATCGGAAAGTCCGTCCCCAATGTAGATCATATTGGTAAACGGGACCCGCTTGGAATCGTCCGGCATGGAGTCATTGAGCTCCTTATCCCGGGAAACGTCCAGAATGCCCTTGTTGATGCGGTAAACGAACTGCGTTTTGTTGGTGAAGTTGACGTCCAGCTTCGGCCAGCAGGCATCACCGTTTCCGTTGTAGTAAAATTCACAGGCATAAATCTCTCGGAACTCATGGGCGATGCCGCTGCCCTCGATGATCTCCCGCAGGCCGGAGGAGATGACATAGTGCTCCACCTGCACGCCCAAACTCTTGGCAAAGGCGTTGATTCGCCCAAACCACTCCCGCACACCGGGGAACAGTTGAATCGACGCTCCGCAGCGGTTGAGGAAGGCCCGGTCCAGCTTGATGCTCTGGGCGGCACACTCTTGAATCATAGTGTACATATAGGCCAGCAGGCCATCCATGCGGTTGCTCCAGCCAAAGCTGTTGGCCTTGGCCCAAAACTCCGCTGGGGTGTAGCCCAGCGCCGGGATAAAGGCATAGTCCTCCATGTCCGTGGTGCACAGGGTCTTATCAAAATCGTAGAGAAAGGCGATAATGGGCGTCTGCTTGTCCATAAGCTCCTCCTTTATGACAAAAAACGGCTTTTCAAATTGAAAAGCCGCTTTTCTCAGTCATTGTTATTGTAATTACGGCCGAATTTCAGTTCGTCCAGATTGATCTGGCGGGTGGCGGACAGGTCCGCAAAGGGGTCTGCCGCTTCCGCAGGCGCCGCAGACTCCGCTTCCGGCTCTGCGGGTGCCTTCTCCTCCGCTTCTGCGGGCGCCGCCTCCGGGGCGACAGGGTCGCCGGCGTTGAACGCCGCCATCACATTGTCCTCGATCTCCTGCACAGAATCCGCGGCATCCGCCGCTTCCGGCTCCGTTTCCACCGGCAGTTGGGGAAGCTGCTCCAGGAGCTGAATCTCCTTATCGCACACAGCCCGGACCGCAGCGGAGAATTTTTCCAGTTCCTCCTTGCCCCGGCGCAGACGCTCCTCTGCGGCGATAGCCTCGTTTTTCAGGCAGTTGATCTTCAGCTTCGCGTCGATCTCCGCCTGTGTCATCATCTGATCCCGCTTCTGCTCGGCCTCCTTTACAATGGAGTCCGCCATCCGCTGCGCGGTGAGCAGGGTAGCCCGCATGGAATCCTCGGTGGCGCGGTATTCCTCCACCTTCTCCACCAGCACCTTCAGCTTGGCCTTCAGAGCCGCGTTCTCTTTATAAAGGGCGGTATAATCGTCCGTCAGCTCGTCTAAAAATTCGTCCACCATGGCCATATTGTAGCCGCCGAAGGACGCCTTGGAAAATGAATGGGTAGAAACCTCCTGAGGTGTCAGCATATCCGATGTCCTCCCCGCTTAAAAATACAAGCCGTTGCTTTCCAGCTCATCGATGAGATCACCCTCCAGCTCCACATGGTAAGGGGTGATGATATAGGTGTTGGCCGCCACCTTTTTGATCTTGCCCTCGCCGGCATAGGCCACACCGGAGAGGAAATCAATGAGCCGCCGGGCCACATCCTTGTTGGTGGACTCCAAATTCAGCACCACCGTCCGCTTGTCCTTAAGCTGGTCGGCGATCTCGGACGCATTTTCAAAGCGGTCCGGCTTCACCAGCACTACCTTCAGTTGTGTAGTAGCGTGGATATTCACAACCTTATTGCGGCGATCCTCCGCCTTGTTGCGGCGCTCGTCAAAGGAGCGCTCACGGGGCTCCTCCAACTCCTCATATTCCTCATCCTCATCGTCGTAAGGATGGGTCAGCTTCTTCAGCTCATCCAAAATGCCCATGACGGAACCTCCTGAAATCAAGTGGGATAATGCCGGGCGCCGAAAATAGCGGTACCCACGCGGACCATGGTAGCGCCGCTTCGGATGGCATCCTCAAAATCGCCGCTCATTCCCATGGAGAGACATTTTAATTTATTATGGAACATTTTTTCGTTGATGTCAACAAAAAGTGCCCGTACCTCCTGAAAATACCGCATATTTGTCTCCCGGTCGCTGTCTGCGGGCGGAATGGTCATCAGACCCCGGACCCGGATATGCGCCATCTGCAGCGCCGCCTCCGCCGCGCCGGTCAGCTCGGCGGGTGCAAAGCCGCTCTTGGCCTCCTCACCGCCGATGTTGACCTCCAGCAGAATATCCTGCACAATGCCCTGCTTTTCCGCCTCTTTTTCAACGGCCTCCAGCAGCGGCAGGGAACCGACGGACTGAATCAGCGCCGCCTTGCCGACCACCTGCTTGACCTTGTTGCGCTGAAGATGGCCGATGAAGTGGAGGGGGGCGCCCTCGTATGCGCCCTGCGCCAGCTTTTCCGTCATCTCCTGCACCCGGTTTTCACCCAGCACATCAATGCCTGCGGCAATAGCCTCCCGGCAGGCGGCAGCGTCATTCATTTTGCTGGCGCCCACCAGCGTGATCTCCTTTGGGTCCCGCCCGCACTCCGCACAGGCTACGGCAATCCGCCGGCGAATCTCCGCGATATTTTCCTGAATCGACATAAACGCTCCTTCTTTCTCTCTTTATGATGAAGTGATGACCTTTCCGTCATACAGGTCCCGGGCCGCCACAATGACCTCGTCCCCCGGACGGAGCCTCAGCTTCTCTGCCTCGGCGTCCGCCGTGGTTCGCACCACCGCGTAATCCTCGCCGGTATAGAGCACCTCCACCGGCTTGAATACGGCCTTGGCGCCGGAAACGCAGTATACGCCGGTGACGCTGACCTGCTTTGTAGTTTCCTCTTCTGTTTCAGGGTCCGTCTCCGTCACCTCGCGGACTGCGGACCGCAGCGCCGCACGGGGGACGCGGATACCGTCCGTGCTGTCCAGCACGATCTCCGCGCTCTGGCGGCGCAGCAGCGTCAACTCCTGCAGATATGTATTGCCGCGGAACACCGCCACACAGCGTCCGTTTTCCTCCTGTCCGATGGATACCAGCTCTACCTCTAAATCACGGTCCACATTTTTCGTGAACCGGAGGTACAGCCGCTCGCTGCCCGTCATGTGGCTGCTGCGGTTCTTCAGTGTTTCCGCGTCCTTGGCGGACAGCGTCCCGGCATAGTACCAGCTATCACCCAAAATCAGTTTTCCGGTATTGGCGGGGATTTCCCCCGCTGTCAGAGTGTCCAGTCCGGAGGGCGTCAGCGTGTCAAGACTCTCCGGCGTCAGAACGCTCTCATACCCATCCACCACGGCGGAAAACAGCCCGGAGCGCGGTGACTTAATGGTTTTTACGGAGCTTGCCGCCTGCTTTCGAAGAGTCTGTAACTGCGTCTTCAGCTCGCTGATCTGTCCGCTGAGGTCCTCGGTGCCGGAATAGGTGTAATCCCTCTTCAAAACAAGGGAGCGAAGCTCCTGCCCCCGACCCTCCGCCGCGTCCAGCCGCCCTGCCGCCAGCGCGGCGCGGTAATCCAGCAGCGTCCGGGAGATCTGGTTGTCCAGCTTCAGCGTGACCTCCGCGCCCAGCATGGTCTCCTGTGCGTATTCCAACTGGGCAATTCGGTCATTCAGCGTTTCCATCTCGTTCTGCCGGTCCAGCGACGCTTGATCGGCATAGACCGAGGCAATGACGCCGCCGGTGCTGACCCGCTCCCCCTCGTTTTTCTGCAGGCGCATCAGTCCCCCGGATTCCCCGGTGAGCACCTGCTCCTGCCGGACCATATAGCCGCTGATGTCCAGCGTATCCTCCACCCGGTAGCTGTAGACCAGCGTGGTGGAGAAGGGATCGTCCACATAGCGGTAGATCTGCACGCCGAAATAGGCCAGGACCCCCAGCGTCAACGCCGCTGCCAGCAATTTACTTGTAAGCGAGCTGTTTTTCATGTGACCTCTTATGTATTACGGTACAGGCTCCTCCGCCTCCCGCAGCTCCACCGGCCGGATGGGCACAATGGTGGAGATAGCGTGCTTATAAATGACCTGCTGTTTACCGTCCGTGTCCAGCACCACCACAAAGGGGTCATACCCCGTGATAATGCCGCGCATCTGAAAACCGTTCATCAAAAACACGGTGACGTTCAGCCGGTCCCCTCTTGCCCGCAGGAGAAATAGGTCCTGTAAATTTACTTTCTTTTGCATCTTGATCCGCTCCTTCTTTATATTTGGGAGCGGCAGTCCGCCCCCGGTTTTATCCTAAACCAGAGGCAGCCAAAATTTCTGTTGAAATCTGTAGTGCGCGGGCAAAATCCCGCTGCTTTCCCCATTCGATCCAATGAATGTCTTGATCGCGGCGCAGCCAGGTAAGCTGCCGCTTTGCATATTGCCGGGAGCGGAGCTTTACCAGCTCCAGCGCCTCCGGCTCTGTCAGCGTACCGTCCAGCACGCCCAAAAACTCCTTGTAGCCGATAGCCTGCATGGCGGTGGCGTTTTTTGGCAGGCCCCGGTCCAGCAGGGCGCGGACCTCCGTCAGCAGCCCTTCCGCCGCCATTTTATCCACCCGGCGGTCAATGAGCGCCTTCATATCCTCCCGGTCCGCGAACCGCAGCCCTATTTTTACGGCGCTGTAGCGGTCAGGCATCGCCTGTGTCGCCGCATTGTGGGCCGTGATGGTCTGTCCGGTCTCCCGGTAGACCTCCAGCGCCCGCAAAATCCGCTTCGTGTCGGCAGGGTGGAGGCGCACTGCGCTGTCCGGGTCCACCTGCCGCAGCTCTGCGAGCAGCGGCTCGATACCCTCCTGTTCGAAACGGGTCTCCAGCTCCCGGCGGACTGCGCCGCCGGCACTGCCCTTGGCAAAGCCGTGTCCACGAAGCAGAGCGTCCATCCACAGCCCCGTGCCGCCTACGATCACCGGCAACCTGCCCCGGGCCAGAATATCGTCCACCACCGGCGTAGCCCGCTGCACATATTCCGCGGCGCTCCACTGCTCCGCCGGATCCGCCACGGCGATCATGTGGTGCGGTACACCCTGCATCTCCGCCTCCGTGGGGGCGGCGGTGCCGATAGTCATGCCCCGGTAAATCTGCATGGAGTCGGCGGAGACCACCTCGCCGCCGTATTTTTTAGCCAGCAGAACGCCCAGCGTGGTTTTTCCGCAGGCCGTTGGGCCGACAACGCAAATCACCTTCCGTCGCTCCACAGGTGTTCTCCTCTCCGTGCTCAAAGTGTCCGTGCCAGCGTCTCCGCAAGGCTCCGGGCGGCGGCCAGCGTCTCTCCGGCGGTCTCCGGGTGCGCGTCCAGCCCGCCGGCAAACACATAGTCAAATTTCGGAATACCGAACATGGCGGCTAACTGCCGCCAGTGGAGCACACCGATGCTGTCCTCCCGCTCCACATCGCCGCCGCTGGTGAGATACACCAGCCATTGCGCGGCGCAGTCGCCGCAGCAGCCCGCCTCGGTATAGTGATAGGTCAACCCAACGGCGGAAATATACTCGATATACGTCCGCAGGGCCGCCGGATAGCTGAGGTCCCAGAACGGCGCCGCCACCACAACGGCGTCCGCCTCCCGGAACTGTCGGGCCAGCGCATACACCGGGGCGTCAAAATTCCCGGCCTCCGCCAGCGCGTCCCGCTTTTGCAGCAGCGCCGCGTCAAATGGCTTCAGGGTCAACAGCGTTTCCGGCGTTATCTCCTCCACCGCCGCGTCGGGATGCGCCGCCCGGAAGGCGGCCAAAAACGCCTCCGCCAAGGCATGGGTACGGGAGCCCGCGCCCCGGCGGCTGATACAGCAATTTACAAACAGCAGCTTCATTTTTGTTTTCCTTTCAGCCATTATGCGCGCTTGAACAGCTTCTCCAACTCGTATTTGGAAACCTTGACCACCACCGGCCGGCCGTGGGGACAGTAGCGAACCTCGCCGCTCTGCACCTTCTCCACCAGCACCCGCAGCTCGGCGAGGTCGCTGGTCCAACCGCCCTTGATGGCGGCCTTGCAGGCCATGGTGTGCAGCAGCGCCTCCCGCTTTTCGTCCGGGCTCTGGCCGGAGCGCAGCTTTTGGGCCAGCTCCTCCAGCGTGGCAGCGGTGTCCGCCGCGTCCATATCCGCCGGGATCTCCCGCACGAGAATCGCGCCATCGCCAAAATCCTCGCACCCAAAGCCGAGCTGCTCCAGCAGCTCCAAATTTTCCAGCAGCAGAGCGGCATCCTCCCGTCCCGGCTCTACAGCGATGGGCTGCAAAAGCGTCTGCCGCATGGGCGGCTCCTTGGCCGCCATCAGCCGGTCAAAGTTCACCCGCTCATGGGCGGCGTGCTTATCAATGAGCCAGACATGGCCGCTCTCATCCTCGCAGACGATGTAGGTGTGCAGCACCTCGCCCACAATGCGCCACGGTGCCTCGTGGGGCAGCACCGTTTCCTGACCCGGCAGCTCCATGGACGCCTGCGGTGCGGGCGCGGCGGGAATTGCCGGTACAAAGGGCCGCGGCGCAGGCAGCTGTTCCCGCTCTGCCGCCGCTGCCGGGGCGGTCACGGAGGCCGGCGCCTTCCCCAAGGCGGAGCCGGGGGCCTTTGCCATTCCTCTGGGCGGCCAGACCGGCTGCACGCTGTCCGACACCTTGGCGGCGGAGCGCCATTCCGTGTTCCATGTGGGCCTTACCGGCTCCGGCGCGGAGATCGGCTGCGCGCCGAAGGCGGCCCGGCTCTCCGATTTGGATGGCTGAGGCGTGGGGGCGGGCTTTCCGCCCTGCTCCCGGTACGTCTTGACGTCCATGGACTGAAAGAAGTCCTGCCTGGGATTTTGCACCTGCTGCGGCGGATTTGCCGGCCGCGTCACTGCGCCGCCCCGGGCCTCCAGCGCGTCCATGACCGTGTGGTACACCGCCTCGAACACCTCGTGCTCCCGGGCGAATTTCACCTGCGTTTTCGCGGGGTGGACGTTGACATCCACCGCCGTGACCGGCAGCGTCACCTCCAGCACACAGCCGGGGAAGCGGCCCTTGAGAAGCTGGTTGCGGTAGCCCTCCTCCAGCGCCGCCGTTAAAAGCTGGGACTTGATGAACCGGCCATTGACAAAAAACACCTGCATGGAGCGGGAACCCCGGCCGTTTACCGGCGCGGTGACAAAACCCTGCACCGTAATGTCGCCGCCCCGGCCCTCCACCGGCACCAGCGTTTTGGCAAACTCCCGGCCCAGCGCCGCGTAAACGGCGGACTCCAGCTTCCCGTCGCCGGGCGTATGCAGCGTTTCCTGTCCGTCCTTGATGAATTTGAAGGAAATATCCGGGTGGCTCAGCGCTAAATGCTGCATGAGCCCCGCCACGGCGGCAGTCTCCGCGCTGTCCTTTTTCATGAATTTCAGCCGGGCCGGCGTGTTGTAAAAAAGGTCCGCCACGCGAATCGTGGTGCCTGCGGGAGCGCCCTCCTCCCGGACGGGGCCCATCGCGCCGCCCTCACCGTGGATGGCCGCGCCGATGGCGTCCTCACTCTGCCGGGTCAGTACGTCCACCCGGCTGACAGCGGAAATGGCCGCCAGAGCCTCGCCCCGGAAGCCCAGCGTTCCGATTTTCCCCAAGTCCTCCTCCGTGCGGAGCTTGCTGGTGGCATGGCGCAGAAACGCGGTGGGCAGCTCGTCCGGGGCGATGCCGCAGCCGTTGTCTGTGACCCGAATGAGGCCCATGCCGCCCCGCTGTATCTCCACCACAATGGCGGAGGCCCCGGCGTCAATGGCGTTTTCCACCAGCTCTTTAACAACGGAGGCAGGCCGTTCTACCACCTCGCCGGCGGCGATGAGGTCAGCGACATGGGATGATAATTGTTGAATATGCGGCATAGTGTTCTCCTTACATGGACGCCCAGACACTCAGGGCGTTGGCTGCTGCGTGGAGCAAAACGGAGCTCCACAGCGTTCCGGTATGGTCATAGGCCCACGCCAGCACCAGTCCCGGAACCAGATATTGTACCATCAGCAGAAAATACGTAATGTCCTGCCGCTCCACGGCAAACTGCCAGACATGGAGCAGGGCAAACAGCAGACAGCTTACGGCATAGGCGACAGCGCGGCTCTTGTGCTTCAGATTTCCGAATACCAGCCCCCGGAACAGCACCTCCTCCACAAAGGGCGCCAGAAAAATCACGATCAGCAGCGTGACCCGGGGCGCATCGTGAATCTGCGCGGAAATGGTGGAGTCATTGAGATTGGTATGGTTGTTCACCAGCAGCCGCGTCAGGCGGTACACCAGCTCATTGAGGCCGTACAGGGCGATCAGACCCACCACAACGGCCTTGCAGGCGTTTCCCAGATTATCGGCAAAATTCCGGGTGGTGCGGCCGATAAAGCCGTGGAAGATCAAAATCGTCACGGCGAAAAGCGTATAGTAATAAATGGCGTTTTGCAGGGAAGGGGAGATGCTCACCGCCAGCAGCCGCTCCGCCAAGCGGAACAGCGGAGCCGTGGCAAAGGGGAGCACCACCAGATAGATCACAAAAAACACCGTACCGGCGATCTGCTCGCCGGGGGACATATAGGGAGAGGATTTTCGCTTTGCCATTGCAGGGCTCCTTTTTTGATTTTCCCTTTCAAGGGGGCGGGACGATATCCCGCCATACGGCCGTGAAAGCGGCTGTTACTTGCTTAGCTTTTGCTTCAGCTCATACAAAAGCCCCATGGCCTCGATGGGCGTCAGCGTATCCGGCTGGCAGCGGCGGATGGCGTCCAGCACCTCACCCTCGCCGATGGCATCCAGCGAGACCTGATCGGTTTCCTTTCGAGCCGCCACATACTGTACGCCGTTTTCCTCCTCCAGCTCCTTGAGAATAACCTTGGCCCGCTGGACCACCTTATCCGGCAGTCCCGCCAGCTTGGCCACCTCGATGCCGTAGCTGCGGTCGGCGCCGCCGGGAACGATTTTCCGCAGGAAAATGATGTCCTCGCCCCGGCGCTTCACCGCGATGTTGTAGTTCACCGTACCGGGGAGGGTATTTTCCATTTCCGTCAGCTCATGATAATGGGTGGCAAACAGTGTCTTTGCTCCCAGCGTCTTTTTGTCGGCGCAGTATTCCAATACCGCCCGGGCAATGGCCATACCGTCAAACGTAGAGGTGCCCCGGCCGATCTCGTCCAGAATCAACAGGGAATTTTTCGTGGCCTGATGGAGAATATCGGAAACCTCCGTCATCTCCACCATGAAGGTAGACTGTCCCGCGGACAGATCATCGCTGGCGCCGATACGGGTGAAAATGCGGTCCACCACGCCGATGTGGGCGTACTTGGCGGGAACAAAGCTCCCCATCTGCGCCATGAGCACAATGAGGGCCACCTGCCTCATATACGTGGATTTACCGGCCATGTTGGGACCGGTGATGATAGCCACCCGCTCCTCCTTTTCGCCCATAAACGTATCGTTGGGAACAAACAGGCTGTCCTTTAAAACCTTTTCCACCACCGGATGGCGGCCCTCCCGGATCTCAATGACCCCGGACTCGTCCACCTCCGGGCGGCAGAAATTGTTGTGGACTGCTACGGAGGCAAAGGAGCACAGCGCGTCGCACTCCGCCACCGCCGCGGCGGTTTTCTGGATGCGCCCGGCGTTGTCCGCGATCTGCTGTCGCAGGGCGAAGAACAGCTCATATTCCAGCGCCACCACCCGCTCGGAGGCCGTCAGGATCTCGTGTTCCAGATCCTTTAGCTCCTGGGTGATGAACCGCTCGCCGTTCACCAAGGTCTGCTTGCGGATATAGGTCTCCGGCACCAGCTCCTTAAAAGCGTTGGAGACCTCGATATAATAGCCGAACACCTTGTTGTAGCCGATCTTCAGCGTGCGGATGCCGGTTTTCTCCTTTTCCTTGGCCTCCATCTCAGCGATGACACCCTTGCCGCTTTTCAGGATATGCCGCAGGCGGTCCACTTCTTCGTTGAAGCCATCCCGGATGATGCTGCCTTCCCGGACGGAAAACGGCGGCTCGTCGCAGACCGTGGCGGCGATGTCGCCGCCGATGTCATCCAGCGTGTCCATGGCCTCCGTCAGCTCGGTCAGGCGGCGGTCGGAAAAGGCAGAAAGCTGCTCCTTCAAATTCGGCAGCTTTTCAATAGCAGCCCGGAGGGATACCATGTCCCGCCCGCCGGCGGTGCCGTAGACAATGCGGCCGATAAGCCGCTCCATGTCGCCAAGGCCCGTCATACCGGCGATGAGCTCCTCCCGGCGGATGGTATCGTTTACCAGCGCCGCCACGGCGCCGCTGCGGCGGTCAATATCCGTCACGGACAGGAGGGGGCGTTCCAGCCAGCCCCGCAGCATTCGGGCGCCCATGGGCGTTTTCGTCTTGTCCAGCACCCAGAGAAGGCTGCCCTTTTTCTCCTTGCCCCGTAGGGTCTCCGTCAGCTCCAAATTGCGCCGGGACGCCAGATCCAGCTCCATAAACCGTCCCTGCCGGTAATAGTCCAGCTCCCGGATATGGGACAGGTCCGTTTTCTGCGTTTCGTAGAGATAGCTCAAAAGTCCGCCCAGCGCCATGGCGGCGGCAGGCTCTCCGGCAGGCAGGCGGGAGAACGTCTCATCGCCGAACTGCGTGCGGATGCTCTTTTCCGCCTCTGCCAGACGAAAGCGGCCCTCGCCGCCGTTTTCATAGCGGCAATGGAACTTATCGGCCAGAACGTCCGTCAGGGCCTTTTCATGGAACGCTCCGTCACTTAAAATCGCCTCGGCGGGCTGGAAGCGGCCCAGCTCATTGATGATGTGGGTCACAGCGTCCCGGCCGGAAAAGGCGGTGAGGTGCGTTTCACCGGTGGACAGGTCGCAGAATGCTATGCCGCCCCCCTGACTGTCCAGATAAATACCGCAGAGGTAGTTTCCGGCCCGGTCATCCAGACACGCAGCGTCAATGACCGTACCCGGCGTCACAACCCGGATAATATCCCGCTTCACCAGCCCCTTGGCGGTGGCGGGGTCCTCCATCTGTTCGCAGATGGCCACCTTGTAGCCCTTGGCGATGAGCCGGGCAATGTAGGACTCGCTGGCGTGATAGGGGATGCCGCACATGGGAACCCGCTCCTCGGCAGGCTTGGCATTTTTGCCGTGGTCCCGGGAGGTCAGGGTCAGGTCCAGTTCCTTAGAGGCCAGCTTGGCATCGTCGGCGAACATTTCATAAAAGTCCCCCAGACGGAAAAACAAAATGGAATCCGGGTTGTCCTTCTTGATTTCCAGATATTGCTTCATCATGGGGGTAAGCTCCGCCATAAAAATACCTCTTTCTATCAGCGTGTCGAAAAAGTCTTTTCTCCCCGCTGAGCCAGTTTTCAGAACTCTATAAAAGTTCTGAAAACTAAGGATTTCAATGGCGCAGGACACCCTTCTTGGGTTTCCCGCGCACACCCTTCCTTACCGTCATGGAGAATATACTGCTTTATCGACAGTCTCTTTCTATCTCGTTGGTTTAATGTTTTGCCGCACCGCGGCGGCAGGGAAATACGGCTTTCAGCCGCAGGGTGGGGGCGTTATGCGGTGCGTCCGGCAGGCAAAGTCCGCTTTATACCGCCTCTCCGTAGAGCGCCCACGTATTGCTGTCGGTGATTTTTACATTTATGAACTGCCCGATGAGGTCCTTGTCGCCCTTCAGGCGCACCAGCCGGTTGCCCTCGGTGCGGGCCGTGAGAGGGAAGCGCTCGTCATCGCTCTCACCGTCCACCAGCACCCGCAGCGTTTTGCCGACATAGCCGGCATGGACCTTTGCGGAATGAGCGTTCTGCACCTCCAGCAGCTTATCGAACCACTTCTGCTTTTCGGCCCGGGTGGCGGGGTCGGGCATTTCCGCCGCCCTTGTGCCGGGACGGGGGGAGTAGATAAACGTAAACAGCGCATCGTAGCCCACCTCTTCCACAAGGGAAACGGTGTCCATGGCCTCCGCCTCCGTTTCGCCGGGGAAACCGATGATGATGTCGCTGGTAATTACCAGTCCCGGCATCACGCTTCTGGCGTAGCGGACCTCCTCCAGATACTTTTCCCGGGTATAGCGGCGGTTCATTTCCTTGAGCACCCGGTCATTGCCGGACTGCACCGGCAGATGGAGCTGCTTTGCGACATGGCTGCATTTCGCCATGACGTCGAACAGGCGGTTCGTAGCGTCCTTGGGATGGCTGGACATGAAGCGGATGAGATACTCGCCGGGAATTTTATCAATGTCCTCCAGCAGATCCGGGAAGCGATAGTCCCCCTCCAGATCGTTGCCGTAGGAGTTGACGTTCTGGCCCAGCAGGGTGATGTCCTTATACCCGGCCTCTACCAGCTCCCGCACCTCCCGCAGCACATACTGTGGGTCCCGGCTGCGTTCCCGGCCCCGGACGTAGGGCACGATGCAGTAGGAGCAGAAGTTGTTGCAGCCGTACATGATGCTGACCCATGCCTTTACGCCCTTTTCCCGCACCACGGGAATGCCCTCGGCAATGGTACCATCCTCATCGTCCGTGGCAAAGACCCGCTTCCGGGTCTCATACACCTGCCACAAAAGCTCCGGGAATTTCCACAGGGCGTGGGGGCCGAACACAAGGTCCACATGGCGGTAGGATGCCTTCACCCGATTTGCCACCCGCTCCTCCTGCGCCATGCAGCCGCACAGGCAGATGACCTGCTCCGGGTTCTCCTTTTTTGTATGGGTCAGAATGCCCAAATTGCCGAACACCCGCTGCTCCGCGTGCTCCCGGACAGCGCAGGTATTCAAAATCACAAGGTCTGCTTCCTTGGCGTCCTCCGTGAACGTAAAGCCGCAGTCCGCCAGCATTCCCATAAGCATCTGACCGTCCGCCACATTCTGCTGACAGCCGAAGGTGTCCACACAGGCAACGGGATGGGCCTCCCGCGCCGCGAACATCGCCTTGATTTTTGCCTCAAAGTCCCGCTGACGCGCCAGTGCGTCCTCAGATACCAGTACATTTTCCCGCTTCAAGTGGTTCTTCCTCCAATTATCTGATAAAATGCGTGGCGATTCTCGCCTCCTGCTCCGGCAGGCCAAAGTGCTCCTTCCCCAAGGCGATGCTCCGCATCAGGAACGTCATGTTCCTTGCCAGCGTCCGCATGGTCTGGCGGCCCTCCCCGTCGACCTCCGCCTCACCGGGGGTACGGCCGTGGATACTGTTCCAATACTGACTGGAGGCCACCGGCATCCCGGAAATGGTGAAGTATTTGTTCAGCTCATCAAAGGTGGCAGAGCAGCCGCCCCGGCGGGCGCACACTACGCTGGCCCCTACCTTCATGGTCTTATCAAAGGGCGTGCTGTAAAACAGCCGGTCAAGGCACGCGATAAGCGTTGCGTTGGCCGAGGCGTAATATACCGGACTCGCGACCACCAGACCGTCCGCCGCCTCAAATTTCGGGGCCAGCTCATTGACAGCATCGTCAAATACGCACTTTCCGGTCTTGGCGCAGCCGCCGCAGGCCACACAGCCCCGAATCGCCCGGTTCCCGATAATGACCGTTTCTACTTCCACGCCGTTTTCCCGGAAAACTGTTTCCATTTCCCGCAGCGCCACGGCAGTATTGCCGTTGGGGCGGGGACTGCCGTTGAGCATCAGTACCTTCAAAGTCTCCATTTCGCGTTTCTATTTCCTTTCAGCTCTCCGCGCGTTGGGGGACACGCGGAGAAATTTCGATATTCTCACAAAATAATTATAGCACAAAGCCCCGGCGGATACAAGAAAAAGGAGGACAGACGTCCTCCTTTTTCCGAATATTACGAAAGGTAGTTCAGCGGGTTTTTCGCCACGCCGTTATAGCGTACCTCAAAATGGCAGTGGTTGCCGGTAGAGTTGCCGGTGGAGCCGGCCCGGGCTACCTGCTGGCCCTTATAAACGTGCTGTCCCACGCTGACGGTCAGGCTGGAATTGTGGCCGTACCGGGTGACGTAGCCGTTGCCATGGTTGATCTCCACAAGATACCCGTAGCCGCTCATCCAGCCGGCGTAGGTCACGGTGCCGCCATCGGCGGCATAGATGGGCGTCCCTCTGGGGACAGCGATGTCAATGCCCTTATGGTTGGTGGAGCCGATACCGCCGGGGGATTTTCGCCCGCCGAAATACGAGGTGATGCGGCCGCTGGTGGGCCAGCGGAAGCTGCCGGTGGGGAGCCATGTGGGCCGGGCCTTCGTGCCCCGGAGGCGATACTCCGTCACCGGCTCTTTCAGCGTTACAGAGGAAAGGATGGTGCGCTCCGTCTCCTCGCCGTTGACATACGTGGCCTTGGCCATAACGTCCGCCTTGCCGTATTCACCCTTAGAGGTGACCTTATAATCGCCCTGATAGAGATTGGCGCTGTCGGTATACTCAATATCGTAGGAGACATCCTCCAGATACCGCTCCTGCTTTTCCACTGTCATCGTCAGGTAGGGGACAGAGGCGGACAGCGTCAGCACCTCGCCGATCTGCAGCTTGTTGATGTTGTAGCCGGGGTTCAGCGCCAGCAGCTCGCCGGAGGTCATATCGTTCCGGGCAGCGATCTGGGACCACGTATCGCCCTTTTTCACCTCATAAGTGACCTCGGCGGTCTTGGTGCTGTACAGCAGCTCCGCGATGTAGCCCAGATTCATGATCTCGCTGGTAGGCACATACTCCTGCCGAATCTCCACATCCTCTTTAAATTTGCAGGAAATGGTGTCCTCATCCGAGGCCGCCTTCTGAAGCTGCACCAGCAGCTCGTCCAGCGCCCCCTCATAGGGCGTGGTGCCGATGCGGTCCCCGTTGACATAGAGGCAGTACGCCTTTGTCACAAGGCCGATGCAATCGGACAGCTCCGTTTCGTAGGTCTCCTTATCCTCCAGGTCCTGCCGGAGCATCCAGCCGGAATCGTATTGCAGCAGAGAAGCATCAATGGCATAGGTCTTGCCCAGCGTCTGCGCGGTGATGGCCTCCAGATCCTTCCGGGCGCTCTCCGCCTCCTTTTTGGACGCCACCGCCCCCAGTACTGTTCCATCATAGGTCACTGTTGTGCCAATGGTGAAAAACGAGAAAAACAGAATGATGCCCGCCAATACGCAGCTTCCGCCCAGAAAAATCAGAGAGTGCTCCCGCTTCTTCTTATCGTCAAAGCGGGACTCGATCCAAGCCGCCAGCCGGCCGGAACGGCGAATCTTTTCCTTGCGGCGGCCCCGAATCTTTTCCGCAAGGCCGCTGGCTGCGGAGGGCAGCAGGCCCCACAGCATCAGCAGAAATTGCAGCGGCAGACGGTTGGATTCCGGAAAACGCTGCGCCTTGGCCTCCCGGATGACGCGGCGGCTGCGGCGGCCGAACCAGCGGAGCTTTTTCCCGGTGCGGAAGCGGAGCTTGCCCCAGAAGTCCGAAGGCTCCTCCGGCACATGGCGCTTGCGGCGGCGGGGCCGGGGCGTCTCCGCCGGCTTTTCCGTTTCCTCGGGCCAGTCCGGCAGCTTGTAGGTTTTATCGCTATCGTGATTCATAGTTCTCCTATATAAAAACCCGAAAAGGTCAAAATGGTTACAATTTGTTACCGAATTATTTTACAGCCTTTCGCCCTATCCGTCAAGGCACATCTGCCATTTTGCAGGTTTTTTATTGATTCTGACGGTGGTTTTGTGTCGATTTTTAACAGGGAAGCCCCAAAACTCCGCAAAAATTACCCCGGAATTTGGCACATTTTTTATTGACCAAACACAAGGACCGTGTATAATAAGGAGTGGAATTGTAAAATTCATTCCCTGAATCCAAAATTGGAGGAATCATCATGTTTGAGTTTCTGATCAACAAGCTGAAGGCGCATCCCCGCAAGATCGTCTTCACCGAGGGCTCCGATCCCCGCATTCTGGAGGCTTCCGCCCGTCTGCTGTCCGGTACGTTCCTGACCCCCGTTCTGGTGGGCAATGAGGCCGAGATTCAGGCGGCCGCCGAGAAGGCCGGCTTCAACATTCGCGGCGCCATCATCATCGACCCCGCCACCTTTGCCGACATGGACAAGATGGTGGCCCTGATGGTAGAGCTCCGCAAGGGCAAGATGACCGAGGAGGACTGCCGCAAGGCGCTCTCTCAGGCCAACTACTTCGGCACCATGCTGGTGAAGATGGGCTATGCCGACGCTCTGCTGGGCGGCGCTACCTACTCCACCGCCGATACGGTCCGTCCCGCTCTGCAGATCATCAAGACCAAGCCGGGCAACAAGATCGTATCCTCCTGCTTCATTATGGTCCGTCCCTCTGCTACCGGCGAGAACGAGGTGCTGGCTATGGCCGACTGCGCCATCAACATCAAGCCCAACGAGGATGAGCTGGTGGAGATCGCCGTTGAGACCGCCAAGACCGCCAAGGTCTTCGGCATTGACCCCAAGGTTGCCTTCCTGAGCTACTCCACCCACGGCTCCGGCAAGGGCGAGGACGTGGACAAGATGCGCAACGCCTGCGAAAAGGCCAAGGCCGCTATGCCCGACGTCCCCGTGGACGGTGAGTTCCAGTTCGACGCCGCCGTGTCTCCCGTTGTGGCCAAGACCAAGCACATCGACGGCCCTGTGGGCGGCCACGCCAACACCTTCATCTTCCCCGACATCAATGCCGGCAACATCGGCTACAAGATCTGCCAGCGCATGGGCAGCTTCGACGCCTACGGCCCCATTCTGCAGGGCCTGAACGCTCCCATCAATGACCTGTCCCGCGGCTGCAACGCCCAGGAGGTCTACTCCATGGCTATCATCACCGCCGGTCTGGTGGACTGATTTCCAAAACCGACAAAATCGCCCTGTTTCGCTTGAAACAGGGCGCTTTTATTGACGTTTGCGAAAAAACGCGGTAAAATAAAAATTGCCCCGAATGGGGCGGGCGCTGTTGCAAAAACGGCGGTTAGCCACTCCCTTGCGAAAGGGGGTGATGCGGATGGGACACGGGCGATGGACGAAAGTCCTTCGTTTTCTGATTTGTTTTCTCATGATCCTTTGGGTCATGGCTTACATAGCCCCAAAAGCGTGTTAACCGCCCGGCGGCCACCGAGCGGTTAACATAGGAAACTTTGTTTAACTCTTGAGGGCTAACCGTCGGCGACAGCGCCCTTTTCTATGCTCAATTATATAAGCCGGGGGCGGAAATGTCAAGCCCCAAGGGAAACGCGGAGCGCGCGCCGGGAGGCGGGCGCCATTTTTTTGCGGAAAATTTGAAAAATTTTCGCGGCTGTTGCACGTTTTCGTGCAACAGGGGGCAAATGGGCGGCGGTGTTTGTAAGTGTTACGATTACATTATAATGGATAGAAACAATGCGAAGAAAATCGCAGAGATATGAAGTATGCTTCGTGGAAGTGTGCTTCTTTAAAGCGTAAAATCTTTGTATCAGATAAGTATACGGAGGTTTTGTCCAGTGAATGACTACAAATTGTTGCTTCGAGAGCAATTTTCCGCACAGATAAAGGCCTCGCGGAACGTGCGGAAACTCACGCAGGAGGAAATGGCCGAGAAGCTGCACATTACATCCCGCGCATACAGTGATCTGGAGCGCGGCCGCAGCTGCTGTTCGGCGATTGCTCTGCTGTTCTTCCTGCTGATGCTGGAGACAGACGAATTGAAAGGCTTCCTCGCTCAGATGCGAAAGCAGTTTCGCATTCAGGAGCAGAAGGAGGCTGCATAAAGCGGAATATCGTTCTTCATTTCACAGCTTGCACGTTCTGAAAAAATTGGGAGGGGGAGTTGCACAATGAAGCGTTGCAAAACCGTATTATTGGCTGACAGCAGCTGCGAGTTCCGTTGGCTGATGTGGAGAATCGCAAAAGAGGATGGCCATTTCTCCATGATGACTGTCGGGAGCGGCCGGGACGTCCTGCTGAGTGTGCAGAAGCGAATGCCCAATCTGCTCCTGCTGGATGTTGCGCTGCCGGATATCAGCGGATTGACCGTGTTGGAAAAACTGCGCCGACAGGGGCGCGTTCCGAAAACGATTTTTCTCTCCAGCATCGTGTCCGAGCGCCTTGTGAAAGAAGCGCTGGCGCTGGGGGCTCTGTACTTTGTTCCCAAGCCGTTTCATACCCGCATCCTGTTCGATAAGACTCATGGCCTTTTGCATAACTGCCCGCAGCACCCTCCCTTATCTGCGGTCATCGCGGCAGGGTAAACAGACTGTTTTCCGCTATTTCCGGCAGCCACACACCATCCGGCGATTTGCGGAGCACAGCGCTGCGGGGAACGCCCGGAAAGGCAGCATCTTATTTTGATGAGACCGGCGGTTAGGGCAGCATGGTCAAACGTTGCAGAAAATTGATATATGAAACAAGCATGAAAGACCCGCTCCTTTCGGAGCGGGTCTCTCGTTATCTCAACTCAGATGAGATTAGGCCGTGAACACTACATACTCAATGAGGGCACCCTTGCTGTCGCGCAGCATGAAGAAACCGTCATAAGCAGCAATGATGTCGGCAATGGTAGTGGTGGAGCCATCGGCAACAACCATCTCATTACCATTGATGCTGAAAGCAACCTCGGCAACACCATCGGTAAAATTCTTCAGGGCGGTAGCCTTGAGAGTTTTATCGGTGAGAGTGCAGGTCACAACACGAGCAGGAATGGTGTCAGAACCAGTGGTCTTCTCCTCAACCTTGGTGGAAGTCATACCCTTAGGAGTATCAACAACCTGAGTACCGGTCACGGTGTGATCCTTCACGGTCACGCCGTTGGGCATGGTGTAGCTCCAAGAAGTAGTCTTGCTATCATAGGTGATATTGGTGCAGCCAGCGTTGGCCAGAACAGCATAGATATCATCCGTGGTAGGAGTAATCAGCTTACCAGACTCCACAACATAAGTGAAGGTACCAGCATACAGATCGACACTCTTAACAGTGATATCATCACTCAGAGTGGGGGTAGAGGGAGCAGCCTTATCCTCAACTTCCTCGATAACCAGGGTCTTCACCAGGTAATCCTCAATGATGGCGTACACCTTGTCGTTGGCATCCTGATAGATAGCCTTGTAGCTGGACTCGGAGATGTTGCCGTCCTTGTCGACGAAGTAGATCTTGGCGTTGTCATCAACGGTGATGACAGCATTGGGGCCCTTGGTGGTGCCCAGAGTCACAGTGTACTCCTTGGAGGTCTTGGCAATGCCTTCGCCAGTCAGGTACTCCTTGGCATCGCCGGCATCCTTACCAGCAGTTGCACCATAGGCAACATAAGCAGAAGTGCTGGTGACATAGCCCTTGTTGTTGGTGCTGTAGTTCTTGTACAGGCCGTTCAGCTTAGCAGCGTTGGTGGTGGTATCCTTCACCTTGACGGTGGTGATCTTACCATCCACGATGGCGTTGTACTCGAAGTAGTCGCCGTCCTCATCGTGGATCAGGTCGGAGACAGACTCATTGGCAAAGAACACGGAGTTCTTAGCATCGTCCTCAACAGTAGCGCCGGAAGCGGGCACCACGAACATGACGGTGACCATGCTGTTGGACTTGCAGTAGTAGTACACCTTCACGTTGCCGCCGGAGACGGAGGGAGCGTTCTTGATACCGGTGTAGGAGGTCCAATCGTCGATGTCGGCGAAGTCAGGAACAGTTGCGGTGCCAGAAGTCTGGGTGCTGGCATTGTAGGTATTGGTGGTCTTGCTGGTGAAATCGGAGGCAGTCAGCTTATCAGCCACCACAAACACGGAAGCGCTGTTGGCGGTGACAGTGGTACCAGTCTCAACAACGATACCAGCCTTGTCGTTCTTCATAACGAACTGAGTCTTGTTGCTGTTGGTCTTAGTGCCGCCATTCTTGGTGACAGCCTTCAGAGTATAGGTGCCGTCAGAGTTCTCGCGGAAGGTGACGATGGTGTTATCAGAGATGGTCTTGGAACCGCTGTGATAGTTCTCGTCAGTGGTGACGAACTTGGTGGTGCCGTCGGTCAGCAGGAGCTGAGCCTTGTCGCCGATGAAAGAGCCCTTGTTGGCAGTAGCCAGCAGCAGAGCGTAGTTGCCGATCTCCTTGATCTCCTCGACATAGATGATGTAGCCGTACTGATCCAGATAGACGGTGTAATCGTTCTTCACGGACACGTTGCCCAGAGCGTCACCAGCGTTGGCCTTGGACATCTTATAGTCAGTGCCGGCAATGGTCATGCCATTGTTCTGATCCAGGTCATTGGTCTTGTTGATGGTCTTGGAGACATAGCCCTCGACCTTCTCAGCGGCAACCACGGACTTCACCTCGTCAGCCTTGAAGCTGTAGGTGTACAGAACATAGGTATCATCGTCAAACTTTTCATCAGTCTCGAACTCAAGGTTCTTGTACCGATCGCCGTTCTGGTTCACAGGAGCAGAGACGTTACCGTTGGCACTGGTCTCCGGAGTCAGAACAACATAAGCGTCCTTCTTGGCGGTAGCCTTGACGGTCTTGTTGATCTCGCCCACATAGGTCACGATCTGGGTGATGACCACAGAATCATCGTCCTTATCGTAGAAGACCTCGGTCAGAACGCCGTTGCCCTTGGAGCCGGTCTTATCGCCGATGGCATCCTCGCTGCCCTTCTTGATAGCAACCTCGGCAGCGGCAGCCTCTTCGCCGTTGACATACACGGAAACGTTCTTAGCGGAAATGGTGTTGCCCAGATCCAGATCCTTGTAGATGTCGCCGGACTCAACCTTCTTGGTGTAGGTCAGGTCAGCGGTGTCGGTGTACTTGCCGACTTCCTCGGACTTGATCTTCCACTGGGTAGCGGGACGATAGAAATCATCAGTGCTGTCGAACTCCTTCAGATCGGTGAAGTACTTCTCAGCGAACTGCATCTTGCCGTCCTTGTCGATGTTGCCATCGGTCTTGCCGGTGTTGGCCATCTCCTTAGCGGAGGAGGTGTCCTTGATGGTGATGTTGCCAACGGTGACGGTGGAGTTCTTGTCATACTCGACCATGGTAGCCTTCAGGGTGTTGAAGGCATACAGGCAAGCCTCTTCACGGTTGACAGCCTTGACGCCGTTGAACTCGCCGACCAGATCATCGTCCAGGCCGATGTTCAGAGCGCGCTTGGCAACGTTGATGGACCAGTTAGCGCCGGTGTAGCCCTCGTTCTCGGCCTTGTAGCCCAGAGCGCCCAGCAGCATCTTCATGAAGGCATAGCCGGTCAGGGAGTTGGCGGGCTTGAAGGTGCCGTCAGCATAACCGGAGATGATGCCTTCCTTCTGGCAGTAAGCAATGTAGCCAGCGAAGGTGTGGTTGGTAGGAACGTCCTTGTAAGGAGCAGCATCAGCCACCAGGGCGGATGCGGTGGTGGGGCCAAGGATCAGGTTGCAGATGATCTTGGCAGCAGCGCCACGGGTCAGGGTGGCGGTGGGATTGAAGGAACCGTCGGCATAGCCGTCGATAACCTTCACGGCGGACATCACGTCGACAGCTTCAGCGTACTGGATCTTGGTGCTGTCGGTGAAGTCCTTGGCACCGGCAGAGACGGTGACCAGAGACATGGTCATCACCAGAGCCAGTACCAGAGAAAGGAACTTCTTCATGGGGTTTCCTCCTTTTAGATTCTCCCGCGTGGGGAGTTGATTTACAAAACGAGCGTCCCTTTTCCGCGCCCCGATTTACATATCGTGGCTAGCCTACCCGGTATCTGAACCGGGACGGTTCATATTTCTGCACGTTTTGTAATGCTAAGATAACATTTCAATTTTTAAATCGCAAGAGGTTTGGTTCATTTGTTACACGGTTGTAACATTGATTGCCGATAGTGGCGGTTCCTTTCCCAAGACGCAAAAAACTCCCCGCCGCGCAAAGCGCGACGGGGAGTTTAACGGCAGGGCCGTTTTTTTACTTCTTGCAGACAGCGATGATCTCGACCTCGCAAAGCAGCTTCTTGGGCAGCTCCTTCACGGCAACGCAGGAACGGGCGGGCTTGCCGGTGAAATACTTGCCGTACACAGCGTTGAACGCGGCGAAATCGCCCATATCGGCGAGGAAGCAGGTGGTCTTGATGACGTCCTCGAAGCCGAGGCCGTTGGCGGCCAGAATTGCCTTGATGCTCTGGCAGCAGCGCTCGGCCTGCTCCTCAATGGTGGTACCGACAACCTCGCCGGTGCCGGGCATCAGCGCGACCTGACCGGAGGCGAACAGGAAACCGTTGGCGGAGATAGCCTGAGAATAGGGGCCGATTGCGGCGGGTGCATCAGGAGTGCTTGTGTAATTCATAATGAGATACTTCCTTTCATATTATAATGGAATCAGCCTTGCTGAAAATGCATCTCCCGCTCCGCAAAGGACAGGGGGCGGGGACGCGTCCATATATCAAGTATAGCATTTCGCGCTGCGCTTTTCAACAGGCGTTTGGAAAAATCCGCCGCCCCTCCCACGAGGAGCGGCGGATTTTATAGAACAGATCAGACCAGCGTATCCAGAACAGACTTCAGGTCGGCGATGATATCCTCGGGGTCCTCCAGACCGACGGAGATACGGACCAGACCCTCGGAAATGCCGGAAGCCTTCAGCTCCTCGGGAGTGTAGGTGGAGTGAGTCATGGAAGCAGCGTGCTCGACCAGCGTCTCGGCATCGCCCAGAGACACGGCGATGGTGCACAGCTGCAGCTTGTTCAGAGCGTTGGCAACGGCGTCACGGTCGGCCTTCAGCTCAATGGACATCATGCCGCCGTACAGCTTCATCTGCTTCTTGGCGATCTCGTGGCCCTCGAAGTCCTCCAGACCGGGATAATAGACCTTATCGATGGCGGGATGATCATGCAGGAACCGGGCAACCTTCATAGCGTTGGCGCTGTGGCGCTCCATACGGATGTCCAGCGTCTTGAGGCCGCGGGCGATCAGGAAGGCGTTGAACGGGCTCATAACGGCGCCGGTCATATCCTTCAGGCCGAACATACGGCACTTGCCGATGAACTCAGCGTCAGAAATCACGAAGCCCGCAATCACGTCGCCGTGGCCGTTGATGTACTTGGTAGCGCTGTGGACAACCACATCGGCACCCAAGGACAGGGGCTGCTGGATGTAAGGAGAGCAGAAGGTGTTATCCACGATAACGCGGATGTTCTTGTTGTACTCGTGAGCGATCTTGGCGACCTCAGCGATGTCAACCACCTTCAGAGTGGGGTTGCAGGGGGTCTCCAGATAGACAACCTTGGTCTTCTCGGTCAGAGCGGCTTTCACGGCAGCGAGATCGGCGAAGTCAACGAACTTCACGCTGACGCCGAACTTGGTCATGCCATGGTTCAGCAGAGCGAAGGTGCAGCCATACAGTGTGTCGCTGGCAACGATCTCGTCACCGGCCTCAACAGAACTCCACAGAGCGGAGGAGATAGCGCCCATGCCGGAAGCGGTAGCCAGAGCAGCCTCGCCGCCTTCCAGAGCAGCCAGCTTCTCCTCGACCTGAGTCAAAGAGGGGTTGCCCAGACGGGAGTAGATGTAGCCCTCTTCCTGACCGGCAAAGCGGGCACCGCCCTGCTGCACGGTATCAAACTCGAAGGTAGAGGTCTGATAGATCGGGGTGCACAGCGCGCCGACACCGTTATCGTGCTTACCGGCGTGAATCTGACGAGTAGCAAAGCCCATGTTCTTGCAATCCATAAATATGCCATCCTTTCTTTTCTCGGCCGGCAATGCCGGCAATTATTGTTATCGTTTTTCCCTTTACCGAAGCGGGGACCGCTGCCTTCCGGCGGAGAGAGAGGCCAGAGAATGAGGAGAGATGTACATGCGGGTTTTCTATGTGTACAATGCCGTAATTCATCGGTGACCCGCTCGGTGCTTTTGTTGCTTTCTACTATTAGAGTACCACAGTCTGGCAAAAGGTGTTAGTAACTCTTTTTCGCAATCCATTCACAGTTTTTTTAATAATGGATTGACTTTTCAAAATACGGTTCCTATAATAACATTAAGTAAATTGGAAAAGGTTTCCAGCGCAGGCGGACTTTTTCGTGCCGTTTGTCTCTTGAGCATGGATTTTCCGTTGGGAACCGTTTTCTTTGATTTTTGGAGGGGAGGGAGTCCATGACATTCCAGCAGTTGACTTATGTGGTCGAGATCTCCAAGTGTGGCTCTATCAATAAGGCCGCCCACAAACTGTTCCTTTCTCAGTCCGGCATTTCCACAGCTGTCCGGGAGCTGGAAGAGGAGCTTGGCATCCGCTTTTTCGTCCGCAGCAACCGGGGCGTGGAGTTTACGCCGGAGGGCAAGGAATTTTTAGGCTATGCCGTGTCGCTCCTGGAGCAGAAACAGCGAATTGAGCGGCTGTACGGCGAGGCCCGCGCCACGGCGGCGCCGGTGCATTTCAGCGTATCCACCCAGCGCTATCCCTTTACGGAGGACGCCTTTTTGGAAATGCTCCGCCGGGCGCAGGATAACCGCTATCAGTTTACCATCAAGGAAACCGGCATGGATGGCGTCATCGACGATGTATATGACCACCGGGCGGACCTCGGCGTGATTTTCCTCACAAAGCTGACAGAAAAGATTATCTGCCGCCTGCTGGACGCCCGGGAGCTGACCTTTCATGAGCTGGCAGCCGTTCCGCCCTGCGTCTTTGTGCGGAAGGGACATCCTCTCACCAAGCTGGAGCACATTACGGAGGAGGATTTGGACGGATACCCCTACAGCTCCTTTGAGCAGGCACAGGGCGTTGCCGTGGATTTCGCTGAGGAGTGCCAAATGGTCTCCATGCGGAAGCCCTCCAAGTGCATCATTGTCAACAACCGCTCCACCGCCATGAACGTCCTCGCCAATACGGACGCCTTCAGTACCGGCAGCGGCCTTCTGGTCAAGGACCTGTCACCTGCCGGTGTAGTGACGATTCCGCTGGAGGCCAAGGATCCGGTCCGGTTGGGCTGGATTGCCCTGAAAAACGCAAAGCTCTCTTCCCACGCTGAGGAGTTTGTTCATCTGCTGGAGGCATCAATTCAGCGCTCTATCGCCTATACCTCACAAGTCCACGAACAGCTTTCCGCCGAAAAGGGCTGACGCATCCAACATTTTTTATAATGAAAAAGATGGCCGCTGCAATACGGCCTTAAAAAAGCGCGGTACCGGCCATTTGGCCGGTACCGCGCTTTTGAGAGTAGGAGAGTCGGAGTATAATCGGGGGAGAGAATAGCCTTTACAGACTTTACTGCTTTTTTTACTGGTTGGCCTCAGCGGCTTCCTTTTCCATAAGGGCCTTCTTGGCAGCCACGTTGGACTCAGCGCAGTCATACTCCCAGTTCCAGGGGTCCTTGCGGCAGACGCCATCGGCAAAGGGGATAAAGATGGACAGGAGGCCAAAGGCAGCCAGGAACCAGCAATACCACAGAGAGCCAAGGATGTTGGCGCCGCTGATAACGGAACCGTTGGTCACAGTGGCATTGCACAGAGCGGCAGCGGTCAGAAGCTGTGCGCCGTAGGGGATAATACCTTGGAACACACAGGAGAACACATCCAGCAGGGAAGCCGTGCGGCGGGGGTCCACCTTGTACTCATGAGAGACCTGACGGGCCATGTCGCCAGCCACGATGATAGCCACGGTGTTATTCGCAGTAGCGCAGTCGCAGAGGGAGACCATAGCGGCAATGCCCACCTGAGCGGACTTGTTGCCCTTCATAACATTGTGCAGCTTCTGGATGATCCACTCAATGCCGCCATTCTTGGTAATCAGCTCGGAAAGGCCGCCGCACAGCAGGGTCAGGAAGAAGACCTCGTTCATGCCGCAGAAGCCGTTGTAGATCGCCTGAGCAAAACCGGCCAGATCCATGGAGCCGGTGGCAATACCCACGATACCGGCAGCGAAGATGCCGATGGTCAGCACCAGAAACACGTTCATGCCCACCAGAGCCAGAATGAGAACCAGCAGATAGGGAATGACCTTGATGAAGCTGTAGGACAGGTCACCCACAGCGGTCACGGTCTCGGGACGACCCACCAGCAGCAGAACTACGATGGTAAGAATGGCTGCAGGCAGTGCAATCATGAAATTCACGCGGAACTTATCGCGCATCTCGCAGTGCTGGCTGCGGGTAGCGGCGATGGTGGTATCGGAGATCATGGAGAGGTTATCGCCGAACATTGCGCCGCCGATCACGGCGCCCAGAACCACCAGCAGGTTCAATCCGCCCTTTTCCGCAACGCCGACAGCGATGGGAGTGATGGCGGAGATGGTACCCATGGAGGTGCCGGTTGCCGTACCCATGAACGCGCCGATGATAAACAGGCCGGCGGCCAGGAACTGAACAGGAACGAGGCTCAGGCCCAGATTGACGGTAGCGTCACGGCCGCCCATCTCAGCGGCCACGGTGGCGAACGCGCCAGCGAGGATGTAAATGATCAGCATGGTGAGCACATCCACGTTGGCGGCTCCCTTGGCGAACGTATCAAACTTTTCATTGATGCTGCCCTTGAACATGATGAATGCCACCAGAACAGCAAGGAACATTGCCGTAACAGAGGGGAACTGATAGAATGCCATTTCAACGCCCTGCGCCTGATAGATGAGGCCGGCGCCCATGTAAACAACGATAAAGATCAGGAACGGGATCAGCGCAAGACCATTGGCTTTTTTGCTGTTTAGAGTATTGCCCATGTGGGTTCCTCCTTCTTGTTCTTTCACGATTTTGTTGCTACGTCTTGGTTTCCAGTTGTCTCTTAGCACAAACAGGTTCGGATTCCTCTCTCCTCTATTGTGAGTATAGCACAATTTGTGAACAAACTGTTACTGTTTATTTTCTATAACCGGCTATCACCTCAACGATAGCCGCTCCGCAATTTCAGAGCGGCTTTTCCTGATTTTCCGTGCATGGGCGGCGGCGCCGTGCTGCCCATTTCCACGCTTCCATTTTATAGGAGATACCCGGTCGGCTCCTGTCGAGATCCGTCGGCCCGTAAAATAAAATCAGGGCGGTGCTTGCAGAGAGCGCCGCCCTATACGAATTTGCAGTTCGGAACCTTAGCCCAAGATAACCGCCTTCAGCTCCGCCGTTGTGTCCGCCAGCACATCCGCCCCGGCGTCCACTAAATTTTCCCGGCTGCGGAAGCCCCACGTCACGCCGCAGGCCCGCAGTCCGGCGTTGTGCCCGGTGTGGATGTCCACATCGCTGTCGCCTACCATCAGGGTCTCGCCGGGCTCTGCCCCCAGCCTTTCCATAATGCCCTTTGCCACGCCGGGGTCCGGCTTCACCGGCGTTCCCGGGATATTTCCCCGGACCAACCGGAATATTCCGGGGAAGTAGTGCTCCACGATGACCCGGCTGAACTCGTCCGCCTTGTTGGAGCACACCGCCATCTGAAGCCCCCGGTCATGCAGCTCCCGCAGCAGCTCCGGGATGCCGGGGTAGGGGTGTGTGCTCTCCATGTTGTGTGCGCCGTAATAGCGGTTGAACTGATGCAGCGTATTCGCCAGCATCAGGGGACTGCGGGCGTTTTCCGGTGAAAACCGCTCGACCAGCTTCGGAATCCCGTTTCCCACCATGGACTCCACTTCCGCCACGGTATATTCCGGCCAGTCATTTTCCCGGCAGACATAATTGGCGGCAGCCGCCAGATCACTGATGGTGTCCAGCAGCGTACCGTCCAAATCAAAAATAACAGTACGATACATCATGCGTTGCCTTTCCTGTTTCTCCGCTGCGGCGCAAAGCGCACCGCCGTATTCCTATTTGTATAAATTTCCTATTGAATTGCTTCGTTTTTAAAAAGTGCCGCCAGACTCTCGGTAAAGGGCGGATAGCAGATGCCCTTTTCCGTCACGATACCGGTGAGCAGGCTGTGGTCCGTCACATCAAAGGAGGGATTGAAGCACTTGACCTCCGGCAGAGCCATGGGCTTTTCGTACCAGAGACTTTTGATCTCATCACCGTCCCGCAACTCAATGGGGATATGCGCCCCATCCGGGCAGCTCATGTCAATGGTAGAGGTGGGCCCCAGCGTATAAACCGGGATGCCATAATACTTCGCCAGAATGGCTACGCCGCTGGTGCCGATCTTGTTGGCAAAGTCGCCGTTGGCGGCAATGCGGTCACAGCCCACAAAGCAGGCCTGCACCCAGCCGTTTTTCATCACCATAGAGGCCATGTTGTCGCAGATAAGGGTCACATCCACCCCCGCCCGCTGCAATTCATAGCTGGTGAGCCGGGCGCCCTGCAAAAGCGGACGGGTCTCGTCGGCGAATACCTTCACCCTCATGCCACGCTCCGCCGCTAAAAAGAACGGCCCCTGTGCCGTGCCGTATCGGGAGGTAGCCAGCGGCCCGGCATTGCAGTGGGTCAAAACACCGTCTCCCTCGTGGAGCAAACTCAGTCCATACTCGGAAATGGCCTTGCACTTGGCAATATCGTCCTCGTGAATTGCCACGGCCCGCTGGTACAGCGCGTTCAGCAGCGCCTCCCGGTCCTCGCTTCGGTGGGCCTGCGCCGTTTTCATCATTTCGCCCAGCGCCCAGCGGAGATTCACCGCCGTGGGCCGCGCCGCGCCCAGAAGCTCTGCGTCCACGCTGAGCTTCCGCAAAAATACCTCGGTATCCTTTGTGTCGATATCCCGGGCCAGCCGGTACAGGCAGTACCCCGCGCAGATGCCGATAGCCGGTGCGCCACGGATGCGGAGCTTTTTGATGGCCTCTACCATCTCCTCCGGCGTCCGCAGCTCGATCTCCCGCTCCTCGTTGGGAAGAAGCGTCTGGTCAATGATGTACAGCCGCTCCGCCGCCTTATCATAGCGGATGTTCTGCACATGGGTCACCTTGCGAATATTCTCGTCCATATCCCGTCCTCCTTACACGCGGAGGATACGCCCCTCCTTGCGGGGCTTGTCACCCAGAACCGGCGCATCGGTATAGCCCAAAATGCAGTTGCCGACACCCTTCCACGTCTCGCCAAGGCCCCACTTCTTCAGCAGCGCCTTGCCCTCGGGCCGTTCAAAGGTCTCGATGGCCCGGTTGATCCAGCAGGAGCCCACGCCCAGCGCCGCCGCCGCGTTCATCAGATTCCCAATGACAAGGGCGCCATCCTGAAGCCAGCAGGGGTATGTGCTGTCGGACAGCACCACCACCGCCATCGGCGCGCCGTAGAAGGGATGTCCGTCGGCATCGCCGAACAGCTCCGCGTTCACCCGCTCCAGCAGTGCCAGCGTCTCACGGTCCTGCACCACTACCAGCTTGGTGCTCTGGAGATTTTTCGCGGAGGGTGCGTAAATGCCCGCCTCCAAAATGGCGTTCAGGTCCTCCTCCCGGACAGGCTCCGGGCGAAAGCTGCGGATGCTGCGGCGCTCCTTTAAAATCTTCAGTGTCTCGTTCATGCTCGTTGCTCCCTTTCTCAAATGCTCCGGTGCTTCGCCGGGCGCTTTTTTCATTCTGCGGCTATTGTATCACGCTTTTTTCAAATCGCCAACGGTTATTTCGCCAAAATGCTCCCCCGGCCGCTTTTTTAACGGCTCAGACAGATGTTTACATTTTAACCATTGAACCGCCCGGTCCACGCCTTTATAATAAAGTCATCAAATCCGCCATCTGATATTGGAAGGAGACCCACTATGGAACAGACTATGCTGAACGTCACCGTAAACGGAAGCACTCGCCAATACCCCGCCGGGACGCCGTTTCGCGTCATTGCTGCCGACCATCAGGCTGAGATTCCCCACGATATTCTGCTGGTAAACCGGGACGGCAAGCTCCGGGAGCTGCACAAAGTACTGGACCGGAACTGCGCACTGTCCTTCATCACCGCCGCCGACAAGCCCGGACGCCAGACCTATGAGCGCAGCGCCATCTTGCTAATGCTGAAAGCCTTTTATGATACGGTAGGCCGGGAAAATGCGGAGCGAATCACCGTGGAGTTCTCCCTGAGCAACGCTCTGTTCTGCCGCGCCAAGGGGCAGTTCACGCCGGATAAGGCTCTGCTGGAAAGGGTAGAGGCCCGGATGCGGGAGCTCGCCGCCCAGGCGCTGCCCATTGAAAAGCGCTCCGTCAACATTGACGATGCCGTAGCCATGTTCCGCGCCTGCGGCCTTGAGGACAAAGCCCGTCTTCTGAGCTACCGCATCAACTCCCATGTAAACGTCTACACGCTGGACGGTTTTACGGATTATTTCTACGGCTATATGGTGCCGGACACCGGCTATCTCAAATGGTTCGCACTGGAGTCCTTTGCCGATGGCTTCATTCTCCGTCTGCCGGATCAGGCAGACCCGGAAAAGTTAGGGGACTTCAAGCCCCCCATGAAGGTCTTTCAGGCCATGCACGAGGCTGAGGACCTCTCCGCAGTACTCCACATCTCCGATGTAGGGGAGATGAACGATGTCATCTCCCGGGGGCAGGCCACACAGATGATTCTCTCCCACGAGGCCATGATGGAAAAGCAGATCGGCGACATCGCCCACGAGATCGCCGCCCGGAAGGGCGTTCGCTTCGTGATGATCGCGGGCCCGTCCTCCTCCGGCAAGACCACGTTCTCCCATCGTCTTTCCACCCAGCTCATCGCCTGCGGTCTGCGGCCCCACGCCATCGCCACGGATAACTATTTCCGCAACCGTGCGGACACCCCCCGGGACGAGCGGGGCGAATACGATTTTGAGTGTCTGGGCGCCATGGACGTGGAAGGCTTCAACCGGGACATGAACCGCCTTTTGAACGGCGAGACCGTGGAGATGCCCACCTATAACTTCATCAAGGGTGTCCGGGAGTACAACGGTGAGACACTGACGCTGGGGGAGAACGATGTGCTGGTCATTGAGGGCATCCACTGCCTGAACGATGAATTTTCCAAGGCGCTGCCCAAGGAGAGCAAGTACCGCATCTACATCAGCTGCCTGACCACCCTGAATGTGGATGACCACAACCGCATCCCCACCACAGACGCCCGTCTGCTGCGCCGTATTGAGCGGGATGCCCGCACCCGGGGCTACGGTGCCCGGGCCACCATTAAAATGTGGCCCTCCGTCCGCCGGGGCGAGGAGGAAAACATCTTCCCCTATCAGGACAGCGCCGACACCGTGTTCAACTCCGCTCTGATCTACGAAACAGCCCTGCTGAAGCCCTATGTGGAGCCGCTGCTGTTCGGCGTGCCCCATGACTGCCCGGAATATCTGGAGGCCAAGCGGCTTTTGAAATTCCTGAACTACTTCCTGCCCCTGCCGGCGGACAACGTTCCCAAGACCTCGCTGCTGCGGGAGTTCGTGGGCGGCGGCTGTTATAAGACCTGAACCATACCCGCACTGCGCCGGGACTGCCTGTCAGCAGCCCCGGCGCTTTTTTCGCCCGCTCAAGGTCCCCCGGCGCATAAGCCCCCGCCTCCCCGCATAGGATGAACCAACAAAAGGCGGGGAGTGTTGTGCTTTGAAGGGAAACATGGAGGAGCGGGCCGAGCGCCTTGCCCTTTACATCATAGAAAACCGGACCACGGTCCGCGCCGCCGCTGCAAAATTCGGAATCAGCAAATCCACGGTACATAAGGATATCTCCGAGCGGCTGCCGCAGTTCAACCGCACGCTGTATCTTCAGGTCAAGGAGGTGCTGGACGTCAACAAGGCCCAGCGCCATATCCGGGGCGGCATCGCCACCCGGAAAAAATACCGGGGCGCGTAGCGCGGAAAGGGGAGACGTTCATGGCTGTACGCAACAACAACTGCTGCCGGCCAAATCCGCCGCAGGAGCCTGCCGTGCCACCGCTGCCCGTGGCGGAAACAGCGGCGGAGCCGGTGATGCGCCGCTGGCCCCACCCCATTGCGGAGGCGGACACCCAACCGGAGGAAACGCTGTCCGCGGCGCTGTGCCGCATCGACTGCGAGCTGGCCCGCCAGACCCGGCTGCTGGAGGACATCCGCACACTGTTGGAGCGGCGCGTCGACCGCTGAAGCAGGAGAGGCCCTGTCGGGCCTCTTTTTTGTGGGCCCGGAGCGGACCGCAAATTTGTGAACAGATTTGAAATTTGTCGAAACCCCTTGTAATTTTCTCTCCGGCCTTATAGAATGGGTGATGTGTTATGTAAATCGGCCGGTGCTGTCCGCTGCCGGTTCTTCCTTATCGAGTAAAAGAACTGCGGCCATCCGCCGCGTACAAAGGAGCGTCATTTTTTATGTCCAGAGCAGCCCGCCGCCGGCAGTCCCATGGCCTGCATATTTTTCTCACCGTTATTCTGGTGATTCTCACCGCCTGCGTGGTGGTAAAGGCCTTTTTCCTGAAGGCCCCGGAGCAGAAGGCGGCGGAGTTGCCCGCCTCTCAGCCCGCAGAGGAGGAAAACAGCCCTTCCGATGAGGAGCAGGCCGCGCAGGAGGCGCTGCGCTCCCATCTGGAGCGCAAGGGCGGCTTTTATACCATCCTTGTCTCCGGCGTGGATGACGGAAACGGCGGCAGCGACACGAACATTTTAGTGGCTGTGGACACGGTGAACGGCTATGTTTACGGCGTCAGCATCCCCCGGGATTCCAAGGCCATCATTGACGGTAAGGCCCACAAAATCAACTACGCCTACAATAAGGGCGGAATCTCCCTGCTGGCGGACACGGTCTCCGAGCAGCTGGGGGTTCCCGTGGATTACACCGTCTGCGTGGACCTGAAGGGCTTCACCGCGCTGGTGGACGCTATCGGCGGCATTGATTTTGAGGTCCCCATCAACATGAACTACGATGACCCTATCCAGAACCTCAGCATCCACTTCCAGAAGGGAATGCAGCACCTCAACGGCGCGGACGCCCTGCGGGTGGTCCGCTTCCGCCACAATAACGACGGTACCGGCTACGGCAGCGAGGATCTGGGCCGTATGTCCACCCAGCAAAATTTTTTGAAGGCCGTGGCAAAAAAGATGTTCACCGCCGGGAACATCGCCACAAAAATCGACGATTACGCCCGCATTTTTAATCAGTACGTGGAAACCGACCTGACGCTGGGAAACCTCGTCTGGCTGGGAACGGAGGTGCTGAAAATGGGTGTGGACAAAATCGACTTCTCCACACTGCCGAATGAATGGCACTCTCCCTACATTTATCTGGACCCCACCGAGACCCTGACGGTGGTGAACACCTACCTCAACCCCTATGTGGAGGACCGGACTGTGGAGGACCTGAATCTCCCGTCCTGACCTCCGGAAAGGAGCAAGCTCTTGAAAAAACGCATTCTCTCCTGTCTTCTGGCGCTGTCCATGCTGTCCGTCCCCGCACTGGCGGCGGAAAGCGGCACGGAAAACCTTGTCCGCTCCAAGACCTACACCGGCCAGTTCTCCGATCTGCCGGAGGACCACACCTTTTATAAAAACGTGGCCGCCCTGCATGAATACGGCCTCTCTGTGGGACAGGCCGACGGGACCTTCGGCCTCACCGCCCCCATGACCGTGGGGCAGACCGTTATTTTTGCCGGACGCATCCGCAGCCTTTACCGCACCGGAGACCCGGAGGCAGGTCCCGCCGCCTTTGCGGCGGCGGCTGTCAGCCAGAAGGACGCCTGGCGGGTCTATGCCCCCTATCTCTGGTATCTCCAATCCGAGGGCGTATTGGATAAGGCGCTGGATGACTGCCTGACCCAGCCTGCCACCCGGGCGCAGATGGCCCATGTGCTGGCAAATCTTCTGCCGGAGGAGGCACTGCCCCTCATCAACGATTCCCTTGTCACACAGGGCTATGCCAGCCGCCGCCGAATTACGGACGTCACGGAATACACGCCCTACTATCAGGACATTTTAAAGCTCTACCGCTGCGGCGTCAGTATTGGCAGCAACGCCGCCGGCTCGTTTTTCCCCGACGCTCCCATTACCCGAGGCGCGGCGGCGGCCATGCTGACCCGAATCGTGGACCCGGCCCTGCGGCTGACGCCGGACTGGAATCTCACCGACCTTTTCAGTGCCGAGGGCGCGGCCTACGAGGATTTCGTGACGATTGGGGAATACATTGCCGCCCCGGCCACGGCGGCGGACTACGATTCGGACATCCGCTATATGCTCGCACAGGGGGAGCATACGCTGACTGTCCAAAATCCCGCCGGCTTTACCATCCCGGCGGCACAGGAAACGCTGAACGCCGCACTGCTTGCGGTAAAGCGCTACTGTGAGCAGGGCTACAACAACGCCGCCTGCACCTATTCGCCCGCCGGCACCATGACGGTAAAGTTCAGCTCCATCGCCGGGGACAAAACCGAGGAATACCGGGCGGAGGCCCTCTCCGCCGCCATCGCCGTGCATGACCGGCTGTGGGAGCAGGGCGTCATCACCGCCGCCTCTACCCAGCGGGAGACCGCGTGGGCCTACTATCAGTGGATCGCCGCCAACTGCGTCTACGATGACGCCGGGGACAATACCTCCGTCAGCCATCTGCCCTACAGCGTGTTCCATAACGGCAAGGCTGTGTGCGATGGTTACACCGGCGCGTATAACCTTCTATTGAAGTTAGAGGGCATCGACTGCTATGCTCTCCCCAACGCCACTCACATCTGGACGGTCGCCGTGCTGGATGGGAAGACCGTCCATATTGATGCCACATGGGGCGATCAGGGAGCCACGGCAGCGGAGGAATACTTCGCTATGACGCCGGAGCAGTCCTACACGCTGCACCCATGGCCCAAGGAAAATGAGCGGCCGGATCGACCGGAAACACAAACAAAAGGACCTTTGCGGTAAAAACCGCAAAGGTCCTCTTTTCACACTATATTCCGATAATAGGCCACCAGCAGCTCCACCACCATGCTGTAGGAGCGCATTCCGTTGGCATCGCCGTAGGATTTCAGCGCCGCGTCATACACGGTGTCGGACACCTTTTCCACTATGTTGTCCCGGAACTGGTCCCAGTAGGCATTGTTGCCCCGCAGGTCCGCCTCCACCGTTTCCGGCAGGGTATCCCGGATGGCCCAATAGGCCGCCGGGTCGGTATCGTACAGGGCATTTCCCAGATGGATAAAGCCCAACAGCCAGCCGGAGTAGGCATAATCCGGCAGTCCGCTGGTGACGGAGGCCAGCACGCCTAAGAAATTGCACTCCTGCTCCCACGCGATGCCCCGCTGGTGGGCCAGCTCATGGGCGATGGTGGAGGGCAGCAGGCAGGCTGGGCTGTCTACATTCACGTTGGATTCCCCGATACAGGAAAAATATACCCCGGTAAAGCCCATGATGCTCATGAGCCGGGAGCACCGCACCGCCTTGACGCCGGTATCCCGGAATCGCAAGAAGGGGTACAGTTCTGTCACGCCGCCGTAGACCGCTGTGCTTTCCTCTAAAATCTGCACTTTCGGTACGGCGTACAGTCCATTTTCATCCCGGGGCACGCTGTCCGCCGCGGCAGTGAGCTGCTCGGCAAAATACCGTGTCACCGCCTCCAGCTCCGTCTCCGTTACGGGCTGGGCCGTGATGCCGGCGCGGTCCTGAAAGCTGTCCGTCCAGTAGTTCACGCCCCACATCAGGCAGAACAGCACATACACCGTCAGGCAGATGTCCGCCGCGCCCAGCGCGGCGCTGTAGGCCCGGTCCTTTCTGTGTCCCTTGGCCCGAAAAATCGCCGCGATGCTCCAAACAATATATGCCAGCGCGCCGACAGCCGCCAGCGCATAAAGCGCCTCCATGACCGAAGCATTCGTCAGGGCGCACAGCCGCCCCAGTGCCGCCTTCAGCGGCGTGGTCACGCTGTCTGCAAAGGCATTCATCAGCTCCCGGTCATGCCGCGCCGCAAGGTACAGTCCCAAAAGCGCCGCGTCCGCCGCCAGCCAGCTATGCAGCTTTTTATGCCGGTTCCAAAAATTCACCACTTTTTTCATTCTGCCGCCGCCAAAAGCTGCTTTGTGTACGTCTCTCGCGGATGGTCGAAAATCTCCGCCACCGTGCCCCGTTCCACAATGCGGCCCTGCTTCATCACAAGGACCGTGTCGCATAACTGATAGACCACGTTCAGGTCATGGGAGATAAACAGATAGCTCAGATCCAGCTCGTCCCGCAGATTTTTCAGCAGCTTGAGAATCTGCGATTGAATCGTCACATCCAGCGCGGACACCGGCTCATCGGCAATAAGGAACCGGGGCCGCTGAATCAGCGCCATAGCGATGGACACCCGCTGCCGCTGGCCGCCGGAGAGTTCCGAGGGCCGGGCGGATAAAACCTCCTCCGGCAGCTCCACGCGCCGCAGCATCTCCCGCACCCGGCGGCGCCGCTCCTGGGCGTCATACTTTCCGTAAATCCGCAGCGGCTCCTCCAGCAGCCATTCCACCGGGTACGCCGGGTTCAGGGAGCTGTAGGGGTCCTGAAAGATCATCTGCGGGCGCTTGGTATAGTGGATAACCTCGCCCTGCTCCGGCTTCACCATCTGCAGAATCGTCCGGGCCAGCGTGGATTTTCCCGTGCCGGATTCTCCCACAAGGCCGCAGATTTCTCCCCGGTGCACATCAAAGGATACATCGTGGAGCACCTCGTGAAAGCGCTTGCGTCCCAATACGCCGCCCTCCCGGTACCCGGCAGTGACATGGCGGAGGGACAGCACCAGCTCCTCGGTCATGGCCGCTCCTCCTTTCGCTCCCGGGTGGGGATGGCCTCAATGAGCCGCTTGGTATAGGGGTGCTGGGGATGGTAGAAGACCTGCTCGGTCTCGCCATTTTCCACCAGAACGCCCCGCTGCATCACCGCCACGCGGCGGCACAGCTTGCGGACCACATTGAGGTTGTGGGAGATAAACAGCATGGAGATGCCGCTCTCCCGGTTCAGCTTTTTCAGCATTTCCAATATCTGCGCTTGAATCGTCACATCCAGTGCCGTTGTCGGCTCGTCCAGCAGCAGCAGCTTCGGGCGGTTCACAATGGCCGCCGCGATCATAGCCCGCTGAAGCATTCCGCCGGAGAGCTGGTGGGGGTATTTTTCATACACGCCCTCCGGGTCCGGCAGCTCCGCCGCCCGCATGGCGGCCAGCGCCGCCTCCCGGCACTCTGCACGGGAGAGCTGCGTATGCAGGCGCAGTGCCTCCTCCACCTGTGCGCCGATTCGCATCAGCGGGTCCATGCAGCTTTGCGGCTCCTGAAACACCACGCCGATGTCCGCGCCCTGAATTTTCCGCAGGGCGGCCCGGTCGGCGTGGAGCAGCTCCTGTCCGTCCAGCAGAATCTCCCCGGAATAGTCGCACTGCTTCCGGGGCAGCAGACCCGCCACGCTCATGGCAGTGACGGATTTGCCGGAGCCGGATTCTCCCACAAGGCCCAGAATCTCTCCGTCCCGAATGGTCAGGCTCACGCCGCTGACCGCCTCCCGGTCCCGATTGTGGAACCTTACGTGCAGATCGCGAATTTCCAGCATTATGCTCCGCCCCCTCTCTGGCGCTGCAGGCCCTCGCCGATGAGGCCCACGCCGAATACCATCCACACAAGGGTCAGCCCGGTGCCGATGGCGTACCACGGGGCGCTGAGGAACATCCCCTGCGCCTCAGAGAGCATATAGCCCAAGGAGGCATCCGGCGGGGTCACGCCGATGCAGAGGTAGCTCATGGACGCCTCCGCCAAAACTGCGTTGTTAAAGCCAATGGTCAGCGCCGGTAGCAGAACGCTTGCCGTATTGGGCAGGATATGCCGCCAGAGGATGCGCCCGCTGGAGGCCCCCATAAGCCGGGCGCTTTTCACATAGTTCACATCCCGCAGCCCCGCGTAAGCGCCACGGGTCACGCGGGCAAAGCTGGGAATGAACACCAATCCCAGCGCAATGATAACATTTTCCGTTTTTCCGGGGCCTAACAGGCTGATGACCACCAGCGCCAGCAAAATGCTGGGGAAGGCGGTGAGCACATCGCCCAGCCGCATAAGAATATCGTCCGCAAGGCCGCCGAAATAGCCGGTCACAGCCCCCAGCGCCACGCCGCACACGCTGCCGATGGCCACGGTGGCCAGCGCGATGCAGAACGTTGTGCCGGCGCCCTTGAGCACCCGGCTGAAAATATCCCGGCCAAAGCTGTCCGTTCCCATCAGGTGCGTCAGAGAGGGCGCCGCCAGCTTCGGCCCCGCCGCCATGGCGTTAGGGTCATAGGGCGTCCAGAAAAATCCAAGAATAATGACACCTGTCAAGACACCTGTCAATATCAGGCCCGCTGTCAAATAGGGATTTCGTTTTTTCATTCCGCAGCGCCTCCCATCCGTGGGTCGATGCAGCGGTTGATGAGGTCCGCCAGCGTGCCGGAGAGCACCACCCAGAACGCCAGAATCACCACAATGGCCTCCACCACCGGGTAATCCTGATTGGAAATGGAGGCCACCAGCATCCGCCCCAAGCCCGGAATGGCAAAAACCTGCTCCACCACGATACTGCCCGCCACGATCTCCGCCATGGTCTGCCCTAAAAATGTCACCGTGGAGACCATGGAATTTTTCAGTACATGGCCCCAGAGCACCTGCCGCCGGTCATTGCCCCGGGCGATGGCCGTTCGGACATAGGGCTTGTTCATCTCATGAATGACCGTGCTGCGAAGCATCCGCACCGTCATAGCCACCCGGGGGATGGCGATGGAGACCGCCGCGAAAAAGAGGTAAACAAGGGAGCGTCCAAAATTTTCCCGCAGCCCCGGAAAATCCCCGGGGACAAAGGTGTGGAGCGTAATGCCGAACACCCACGAGATCAAAATGCCGGTAAAGAAGGGGGGGACCGCCATGCAGAACTGGTTCACCGCCGTGTGGAGCCCATCCAGCCTGCCGTTGGCGGTCAGCAGCCCCAGCGGCAGCGACACAACTGTAATGAGCGCAAAGCTCACAAGGCTCAGCCCCAGCGTTACCATGATCTTGCTGGCCAGCAGCTCCCGCACCGGCAGGCGGTATTGGAAAGACATTCCCAAATCGCCGTTGAAAAAGCCCAAAAGCCACTGGCTGTACCGCACCGGCAGGGGCGCGTCCAGCCCAAGCTGCGCCCGCAGAGCCGCCACAGTCTCAGGCGTGGCCTGCGTTCCCAGCATGGCGGTGGCCGGGTCGCCGGAAATCAAATCAAAGGCCGCAAACGTCAGAAAGGAGACAACGACCATGGTGACCAGCAGCGTCAATAGCTTTCTCGCCGCATACCGCATGGCAGTCATCTCCCTTCCGGGTCAGCGGCGTCAAAGCGTCCGCTGTTCATCTCTTATTTTTCGTAGGAAATCGTGCTGAGGTCCAGCACATAGATGGGGTAGAAGGTGGGACCGGTGATACCGTCCCGCACCGCTACCAGATCCGCCATATCCTGAATGTAGACATTGGCGGCGTTTTCCGTCAGGTTGCGCTCCATGTCCTTATAAACGGCGGTCTGTTCCGCATCATCATAGCAGCTCTGGGCGTAGGCGAACATATCGTCATAGGCCGCGTCGCTGTAGTTGATGAAGTTATTCCCGGCGGAGGAGACGAACCGCTCCAGCATGGCCCGGGCAGTCATGGTGGAAGCGTCCACACCCACCACAGTAGACTGGAAATTCCGGCCCACATAGGTATCGCTGACCCAACTGTCCCAAGTGACGGGCTGGATGGTGGCGTTGACGCCCACCGCCTTCAGCTGCTCCACAATGACCTGCGCGGTATCCATGTGGGGCTGATAATTGCTGGGCACGGTGATGTCCATGTCAAAGCCGTTGGGGTATCCGGCCTCCGTCAGCAGCTCCTTGGCCTTTTCGGGGTCATAGCTGTAGTAATCGGTCAGGGAATCATCAAAATATTTGCTGAACGCGGGATACATACTGGACCCCAGCAGTGTGCCGTAGCCGTCAAAGGCCAAATCCAGAATCTGCTGGCGGTCAATGGCATAGCTCAATGCCTGCCGCACCCGCACATCGTCAAAGGGCGCCTCGGCGTTGTTGAGATACAGCGCCTGCACCAGATTCATGGTGCCCTCCTCCACATGGAAGCCCTCGCCAAGCTGCGCCACCTGTGTGGCGGTCAGGTGGGCGAACAGGTCCACCGCGCCGCTCTGGAGGCTCATCACCACGCTGTCCGCGTTCTCGATAATTTTGTAGGTCACCTTGCTCAGACTGGGCTTTTCGCCCCAGTAATCGTCAAAGCGCTCCAGCACCACAGAGTCCTGCGCGGTCCGGGACACAAACTTGAACGGGCCGGTGCCTACAGGCGCGGTGTCCTGCTCCGTGTAGTCCTTGGGAAGCACAGCCGTGGTCAGATAGGAGGTAAACTCGTTGCTGGGCTCGGAGAGGCGGAAGCAAACGGTGTTCTCGCCCTCCTGATAAATTTCCACGTCGGCAAAGGCCGCCACCTGAATAATATCCGCACTGTCCGGATTTCCGCAGCGCTGATAGGACCAGATCACGTCCTCCGGCGTCACGTCCTGTCCGTTGTGGAACTTTACGCCGGAGCGGAGACGGACGGTATAAAGCAAATGGTCATCGGAAACGGTATAGCTCTCCGCCAAAGCCGGCTTGAGGTCGCCGGTGCTGTCGGGCTTCAAGAGACCCTCAAATACATTGAACATGACCTCACGGGTCCCCGCCTTCACGGTCTTGTGAGGGTCAAGGCTGCTGTCGAGGTCTTGGGCGATGCCGACATTCAACTCGCCCGCCGCGGCACGGGCCGTTACGGCGTCCGTAGCCCCGTTGTTGTCTGTCTGGCCGCTGTTTCCGTTGCTGCCGCCCCCGCATCCGGTGAGTACGGCGCTCAGGAGGCTCAAAGCCGCCAGCAGTGCTGCAATCCGCTTTTTCATATACAATTTTCTCCTTTTTCATCACTGCTCGCAATGAGTCAGTGTGCTTACCGTTCCAAAGCCGCGCCGCCGCACGGCGGCATTGCTAAAAAACGGCCCTGCGGGCACTGATTGTTATTTTTCTAACAGTGTACCCACAAGGCCGTATTGTACAAGATAGTATCCGTAATTGCAAGTCTTTTCTACAGCTTTTCCTGCTTTTCGCTCTCCGGCAGCGGCGCGGTATAGTGCGTGGACTCCACCGGCAGGTCCTTTTCCGCCAGACGCCGGTCCACCATAAATGCCACCAGATTATAAAGGCACGCGCACACCGGCACGCCGAAGAACATACCCGCCACACCGAAAAAGCTGCCGCCCACTAAAATGGCGATAATGACCCACAGGCTTGAAAGGCCCGTGCTGTCGCCCAGAATTTTCGGGCCGATGACGTTTCCGTCCAACTGCTGCAGCGCCAGTACAAACAGCAGGAAATACAGCGCCTTCAGCGGATTTACCAGTAAAATCAGGAACAGGCTGGGAATCGCGCCCAAAAACGGTCCGAAGAAGGGGATGACATTCGTCACGCCCACAAACACGGACACCAGCGGCGTATAGGGCATTTTCAGCACGGAGCAGCCGATAAAGCACAGCACGCCGATGATAAGGGAGTCCAGCAGCTTGCCCCGGACGAAGCCGGAGAAAATGCTGTCCGCTCTGGCGGCGCCCCGGAAAATCCAATAGACCTGATCTCTTGAAAAGAGGCTGTAGGTCAGCTTTCTTGCATGGGCGGTGCAGCGCTCCTTCGTCGCCATAAAGTACACGGAGACGATAGCGCCCACCAGCAGATTTTTCAGGAAGTTCACCGTGCTGAGCACGCCGCCGGACACGGCGATCATCAATGCCTGCGTCCGGCTGATGACCTCGCTTTTCAGCCATGTGGTCGCGGTCTCATAAAATGTGTCCATCTGGGCGGCCACCCATGCCTCCACCTCCGGATTGCTCTCCAGCAGGCGTTCCACCCATCCGCTGACAGTATTGTAATACGTCTCCACACTGGAGACCAACTGCACCACACTCTGATAGAGCTGTGGCAGCAGCACATGGCCCAGCAGGTACAGCAGCAGCCCGATCATGACCCAAACCAGCACAAGGCTCACCGCCCGGGCGCCCCGGGAGATCAGCTTTCCGCCCTCCCGGGCCTTTTTCAGCCGCCCGGAAAACAGCGCGTCCTCAATAAAATCAATGGCCGGGGCCAGCAGATAGGCCAGCAGACCGCCGATAATCACCGGCTGTAAGGCTCGGAGGAACTGCCGCGTGATATTCAGCAGAACTCTGCGGCCGAACAGGGTATCATAAAAAAGCAAAATGGCGGCCACCGTCGCAAAAACGGTCAGTCCCCAGCGAATCGCGTTATTCTTGTCCTTCATCTGCCGCCTCCCTGCCGCGCCGCCGCTCATTTTTTGAAACGGAACGGCAAATCCTTGATACAAACTTTATTCTACACGCCGCCCCATGGAATTGCAATCCTGATTTTCCCATGCTATACTGATTTTTATCCAATCTTTACACCATTTTATTTGACCGATACGCCATTGCTTCCATAATGGGAGGAATCTTTATGTCCGAAAAAAAGCTGTTGATGATCGTCAATCCCCGGGCGGGCCGCAGCAAGCCCCGGGGGCCGCTCTATGACGCTGCCGCCGCCTTCTGCGACGCCGGCTATACCCTGTGTATCCGCCGCACAGCGGCTGCCGGGGATGCCCGCCGCATCGCGGAAAATGAGGGCGGCGGGTACGATACCGTGGTGGCCGTGGGTGGGGACGGTACGCTCAATGAGGTCATCTCCGGTCTGCAAGTACTGGAAAAACAGCCTCTTGTAGGCTATCTGCCTCAAGGGAGCACCAACGATTTCGCCGCCAGCCTGAAAATCCCCTCTGACCCCGCCAAGGCCGCCGAAGCCATCGTCCGGGGTGAGACCCGCCAACTGGACATTGGCTGCTTTGATGAGCGCATTTTTGTATATGTAGCCTCCTTCGGCGCGTTTACCAAGGTCTCCTACGCCGCCTCACAGGGCATGAAAAACGCGCTGGGCCATTTCGGCTACCTGGTGGAGGGCATCCGGGACCTGAACACACTGCGGCCCTGCCGTGTCCGCATCACCGCCGATGGGGAGCGGCTGGACGGAGACTACCTGTTCGGCGCCGTAGCCAATTCCACCTCCATCGCCGGCATGATGAAGCTGGACGGGGAGCAGGTGGTGCTGGACGATGGCCGGTTCGAGCTGCTTTTAGTGCCAAATCCCAAAAACGCCGCGGAGCTGCAAAATCTCATTTGGGCGCTTTTAAATCAGCAGTATGATGCCGGTGGGCTCATTTTCCGCCATGTCACCGCCCTCCATGTGGAAACGGACGAGGACCTGCCATGGTCGCTGGATGGAGAATACGCCCCCAGCCGCCCCGCTGTGGACATCACCAACCGTCAGCGCGCCCTGACGATGCTGCTATGAGGGAGTTAGAGCTGCTGCGCCGCCGGTACGGCGGCCATATGCCCACGCTGTTGGGCGCTTGGCACGAGTACGCCGTGCTCTGCCCACTGCTTGAGCAGCCGGACGGTCTGCATTTTCTCTTTGAGGTCCGGGCCTCCGCCATCCGACAGGCAGGAGAGACCTGCTTTCCTGGCGGACGAATGGAGCCGGGGGAGTCCCCGACAGACTGTGCCCTGCGGGAAACCATGGAGGAGCTGGCTATTCCGCCCTCTGAAATTCAAATACTGGGGCGGGGGGACTTTATCTGCAATCAGCGGGGCTTTTTGCTGCGTCCTGTCCTCGGTCTGGTCTCCGCTGCCGGGATAGCCGCGCTGCATCCCGCCCCCGCTGAGGTGGCGGAGGTCTTCACCGTACCGCTGGCGTTTTTCCGCGCCACGCCCCCGGCGCTTTACAGCTACGAGTTGATTCCCAGTGTGCCGAAGGACTTTCCCTACGAGACCGTGGGCATCCCCCGGAGCTATCCGTGGGACCACGGCAGGGTCGAGGTCCCAGTCTGGACGTATAACGGCCACGCTGTCTGGGGCATGACCGCCCGGCTGGTTCGGGACATTGTTTCCACATTATGAAAAAATCCGTAAAACAGGAACTGCCGCAGCGGCTTTTCCCTGTTTTACGGATTTTCTTGTTGCTTTCTTGTATTTTTACCCAAAAATTTACCGTCCATTTTCAGAAAAACAGAGATTTTTTCTTGAAGTGTGAATTATTCTTGCCATATTTGCAAAAAATGTGGTAAAATTAAGTTAAATTACCACAATATTGTTTCATTTCAGAAAGGAGGCCCTTTCCCGTGTATCAAACAGGCGATCTGCTGATCTATGGCAGCACCGGCGTTTGCCGCGTTCTGTCCATCGACCGGCGGCAGGACTATGTGGATGGCATCAAGCAGGACAAGCTCTATTACCAGCTCAAGCCCCTCCACCAAGGCGGCGTGATCTATACGCCGGTGGACAACAGCAAGGTGGTCATGCGCCCCGTGATCTCACGGGAGGAGGCCGAGGCCCTCATCGACACCATTCCCACGCTGCAGCCCATGGTCTGCAAGGCGCCCACCACGCAGGCCCTGACCCAGCTCTATCAGGCCAATCTCCGCCAGCATAGCTGCCGCAGCCTTTTGCAGCTCACCATGTCCATCCACGCCAAGCAGGCGCAGGCGGAGGCTCAAAAACGCCGTCTCGGCATGGTGGACGAGCGGTTCATGAAGCAGGCGGAACAGCTTTTATACGGCGAGCTGTCCGCCGCGCTGGACATTCCCTACGATGAGGTGCAGCCCTATATCGCAAGCCGCATGGAGGCGCTGGTAGGCGCTTGAACCCTATAAAAAATAAAGAAACGCTCTGATTTCATTGCGAAATCAGAGCATTTTTCATGTCATACCTCTGTATTTTTTCAGCTGCCGCTCAAACTCCTCCGGCAGCGGGCAGGAAAGCTCCACCATCTCCCCGGTGCGGGGGTGGAGGAACCGCAGGCCCACCGCGTGAAGGCACTGACCCTGTAGGCCCGGCACCGCTTTTTTGCTGCCGTACACCGTGTCTCCCAGAATCGGATGGCCGATGTAGGCCATGTGAACGCGAATCTGGTGGGTCCGGCCTGTTTCCAGACGGCACTCCACATACGTTGCCCCCGGGAACCGCTCCAGCGCCGTCCAGTGGGTCACGGCCCGCCGCCCGCCGGACACCACCGCCATCTTCTTTCGGTCGGTGGGGCACCGGCCGATAGGCGCGTCCACCGTGCCGCTGTCCTCCCGGAGTCCTCCCACCACAATGCAGCGGTAGGTCCGGGCCAGCGTGTGATCCTGAAGCTGCTCCGCGAGGCGCACATGGGCCGTGTCATTTTTCGCCGCGATGATAAGGCCGGAGGTATCCCGGTCGATGCGGTGGACGATACCCGGCCGCAGTTCGCCGTTGATGCCGGAAAGGCTCTCCCCGCAGTGGTAGAGCAGCGCATTGACCAGCGTACCGTCCGGGTGTCCCGGTGCTGGGTGTACCACCAGCCCCTTGGGCTTATTGACAACAATGACGTCCGCGTCCTCGTATACCACCTCCAGCGGGATGTTCTGAGGAACCACATCTATCGCCTCCGGCGCGGGCCGGGAAACGGTCACGGTCTCGCTGCCGGTCAGCCGGGCATTCTTCGCCAGCGGGCGGCCCTCCGAGGTGATTCGCCCCTCCTCCGCCAAGCGCTGAAGGGCGGAGCGGCTCAGCCCCGTCTGTTCCGCCAGCCACGCATCCAGACGCTTTCCCGCATCCTCAGCCGTTGCCTGCAGCGTCATCGGCTCCATTCGGCTTCCTCCTGTCATGCTTTTCATAAAGGTACACATAGTAGACCGCCCCTAAAACGGCGCCGGAAACGATACACATATCCGCCACGTTGAACGTGGGATAGCTGGGCCAGAACTGGAAATGCAGCATATCCACCACATAGCCCAGCCGCAGCCGGTCGAGAATATTGCCGATGCCGCCGGAGAGGATGAGGCAGCAGGCCAGAATCCCCACCGGATGCCGCACCACTTTCCGCACCAACAGCCACGCCACCGCCAGAACGATCACGCCGGTAACGCCCAGCAGCAGCCATTTCTGCCCTGAAAAGCTGGACCATGCGGCGCCGTAATTGTGGACCCGCATCAGCTCCACAAGGCCCGGCAGCAGGGGAGTAGTCTCTCCCAAAGCCAGATGCGCCGTGGTCCACGCCTTGACCCATTGGTCCAGTCCCAGTGCGGCCAGCCCCAGCAGGCCGAAAATCCAATAGTACATACCCTCTCCTTGCCGCGAACCGCCGTTCGCGCTTTTGCAGAATTTTTCAGAATACGCGCCAAATGCGGCGCCGGAGGCGCAGCGCTCCTCCGGCGTCCTCTTTACCGCATCTGATACCGCGTCAGCTCCTCGTAGAACTTCGTTCGGGCGGCCATGTGATAGGGATAGACCCACAGCGTTCCCACGCCGATGCACAGCGCGCCCACGATATACCAGCCCAAAAAGCTGAGATCCAGTATAAAAAGGTCCATCTTATGTCCGCCCATCAGCCGGATGCTCTCATCCATGCAGGCCCGCCAGTCATACTCCGGGCGGTCGACTTTTACAAAAAATGCCTGCGAATAGGAATATGCCTTCACGATACCGGGAACCACCAGCAGCAAGCCCCACAGGAACGTAAAAAGGCTGCTCAACAGGCCCAGCAGCAGCGTGCCCCCGAAATCCTCCGGGAAGCCCCGGAACACGTCCGCTACGTTCATGGGCTGGCCATCCCGGCTCTGCTTGAGGAACACATACGCCACCCCGTATGTCATGGGGCCGCTCAAAATCAGCGCGCCGATGCCGGGCAGCAGTCCGCCCGCCGCCGAGCAGATGGCCATGGCAATGAAGCATACCGCCAGCGCTGTCAGCCACTCGTTTTTAAAAATACCGCCGCCAAGCTGCGCTCTGGCCTGCGCCTTCAGCTCCGCTCCTGTCATAAAATACCTCGCTTTCCGCTTATGCGTCCGCGCCGGTCTCCGCCGGCGCTGTTTCGCCGAATACGGTCAGGAACGCTTCCCGCTCCATGGTCTCGTGCTCTAAAAGATAGTGTGCCACGGCGTCCAGCTTATCCCGCTGGGCGCTCAGAATTTCCTGACAACGGCTGTACGCACCGTCCACGATCGCCCGTACCTCCTCATCGATCTGCGCCGCCACGGCCTCGGAATAGCCCCGGCTGTGGCCCATGGTGCGGCCGATGAACACCTCGTCATGGCCGCTGTCAAAAGACACGGTCCCCAGCCGCTCGCTCATACCGTACACCGTCACCATTTTCCGGGCGATAGCCGTGGCCCGCTGAATATCGTTACTGGCCCCGGTGGAAATATCCCCAAGACACAGCTTCTCCGCCACGCGGCCGCCCAGCAGACCCACGATCTGGTCCTCCATATAGTGCTTGGAGAGGTAGGAACGGTCCTCCTCCGGCAGAGAAACGGTCATGCCGCCCGCCTGCCCCCGTGGGACAATGGTGATCTGGCTCACCGGGTCCTGCCCCGGCAGAGCGTGCATCACAACGGCATGGCCCGCCTCGTGATAGGCAGTCAATTCCCGCTCATGCTCCGGGATGACCCGGCTCTTTTTCTCAGGACCGGCGATGACCTTGATCTCCGCGTCCTTCAGATCCTGCATGGTGATAAAGTGCTGATTTTTCCGTGCGGCCAGCAGCGCGCCCTCGTTGATGAGATTTTCCAGATCCGCGCCGGTAAAGCCGGCGGTGCCCCGAGCCAGGCGGCTCAGATCCACATCCTCCGCCAGAGGTTTACCCTTGGCGTGGACCTTCAGAATTTCCTCCCGGCCCTTGATGTCCGGCAGGCCCACATAGATCTGCCGGTCAAAGCGGCCCGGACGCAGCAGGGCAGGGTCCAGTACATCCGCCCGGTTCGTGGCGGCAAGGACCACCACGCCCTCATTGGCAGCAAAGCCGTCCATCTCCACCAGAAGCTGGTTGAGCGTCTGCTCCCGCTCGTCATGTCCGCCGCCAAGGCCCGTGCCTCTCTGGCGGCCCACGGCATCGATCTCGTCGATGAACACAATGGCCGGGGACTGCTTTTTCGCCTGTTCAAAAAGGTCCCGGACGCGGCTTGCGCCCACGCCCACGTACAGCTCCACAAAGTCGGAGCCGGAAATGGACAAAAAGCCCACGCCGGCCTCTCCGGCGACAGCCTTGGCCAGCAGCGTCTTGCCAGTGCCCGGAGGGCCTACCAGCAGTACGCCCTTGGGGATTCGGGCGCCCAAGTCGATATACTTCTTGGGGTCCTTCAAAAACTCCACGATCTCCTGAAGCTCCGCCTTTTCCTCATCGGCGCCGGCCACATCGTCAAACGTGACCTTCTTATCCTGATCGTTCAGCGTTCTGATTTGTGCGGAGCCGAATTTCGCCATGCGGTCCGGCCCCATGCCGCCCTGCGCCCGGACACTCATCATGTACCACATGGCGCCGAACACCACCGCCATTACCACGTAGGGCAGAATGATCTCCAGCCAATCCGTTCCATCCGGCGGGGGATAGCTGTAGGAGGTCAGGATGCCCGCGGCCTTCTGCTCCTTTACCAAATCATTGAGGTCATTGTAAAAAAGGGTATAGTCATGAATGCGGCAGCGGGCCGTGCTTCCGTCATGAAGCTGCATCACCAGCGTGCTGGAATCCGTGAACTGGAAGGACTCCACCTTCTGCTGCTCAAAAAGCTGCACCATCTGGTCATAGGTCATCTCGTCCTGCCGGTTCAGGGCTGTCAGCCAGCTAATGCACAAAAATACGATCATCAGCAGCGGCAAAATGCCGATGCCGGGCCTTTTCTTTCCCATTGGGGTCATGCGCCCCCCTTCCGTTTTGTTTGAGTCTTACGCCTTTTCGTAAACCTGCGGCTTCAGTACGCCGATATAGGGCAGGTTGCGGTAGAGCTGGGCATAGTCCAGTCCGTAGCCCACCACAAATTCGTCCGGCACCACAAAGCCGGACAGGTCCGCGCTTACCGCTTTTTCCCGTCGGGCGGGCTTATCCAGCAGCGTCACGATGGAAATGCTCTTGGCGCCCTTTGCCAGAAGATAGTTCTTCAAGAAAGCCAGCGTGTTGCCGGAATCGAGAATGTCCTCCACAATGACGATCTCACGGCCGGTAACGTCCTGCTGAAGATCGTGGCGAATCTGCACCCGTCCGCTGGACACCGTGCCGTTCTGATACGAGCTGACGGACATGAACTCAATGTCGCACATGATCTGCGTGGCCCGCACCAGATCGGCCATGAAGATGAAGGAGCCCTTCAGAACGCCTAAAAACAGGGGTCTGTGGCCCTGATACTTCTCATGGAGCTGTGCGCCCAGCTCCTGCACCCGCTTTTTCAGCTCCTCCTCGGATACCAATACCTTCAGGATATCCTTTTCCATCTCACTCGTCATGCTCATTCTCCTCTGTCTCTTTCAAAAATACTGCCCGCACCGGCATTTCATGCCGGCCCGGCGCAAAATCCGCTTCCGCTTCAAATCCGGGGACCGCCGCGGCCCGTCCGTTCACCCGCAGCACCGGCAAAGCACTCCGCTCCATCGGGGAAATTCCCCGGTCCGCGCAGAGCCTCTTGAGCGTTCTTCCGTTCAGCCGGTCCCGCGCCTCCCAGCCCGCCACGCTCAGCGCCGCGCCGGGAGGAACGGAGAGGGGAAGACCCTCATCTGTGTCCGCCGCTATTCTTACCCGCCAGGGGCCGAAGAAAACAGTCTGCCCCGGCAGAATGCGCTGTGACGCCAGGGGCTCCGCCTGCCGCAGCAGCCGCAGCGTTTCCCCCTCCCGCACCGCGATAACGCCGTAGGGAAGGGAAACCTGTCCTCGCTCCAACTCCAGCACGGAGTGCACATGGAGATAGCCGATGTCCTTTTTCCGGCCCGCCACGGCGGCAATAGCAATCTGTACCGCCCGGCTCCGCACCGCCTCCGGGGTGCTGTCCAGCGCCGACACAGGCAGCGCGGCGGACACGCCGGGTACCAGTTCCGCTTTTTTCAGCAGTATCTCCGCCGCTTCATGGAGCGCCGCCTCGTCCGCCGCCAGCAACGCCGCCGTTCTGGCCATGTTCTCCACGGCCCGGGGATTGGCTGCCCGCAGCACCGGCATTACCCGGTGCCGCAGGAGATTGCGGGTCATATCGTCCTTTTCATTGGTAGCGTCCTCCACATGGGGAACGTGATGCGCCTCTGCATACCGCGCCAGCTCCGCCCGGGTCATCCCCAGTAGCGGACGCCGGATTCTTCCCCGCACCGGCGGAATACCGGTAAGGCCCCGGAGCCCCGTGCCCCGCAGCAAATTCAGCAGCATGGTCTCGGCGCTGTCATCGGCATGGTGGGCGGTCAGGATACAGTCAAAGCCCTCCCGCTGCCGCACCTCCTCCAAAAAGGCATACCGCAGTGTCCGGGCGGCCTCCTCAACGGAAAGCCCCTCCCGTTCCGCCTTGGCCCGGACATCGCCCCGGCCGGCGAAAAAGGGAATAGCATGGGCGGCGCACCAGTCCCGGACGAACCGCTCGTCCCGGTCGGCGTCCCCACCCCGCAGTTGATGGTTAAAGTGGGCGGCAGCGACCCGCCGTCCCTGTGCCTGTCCCCATTGGACCGCCATGGTCAAAAGACACATGGAGTCCAGCCCGCCGGAAACCGCGCACAGCGCGCCCCGCTCCGGCAGGAAAAAGTCAGGCTCATTCGTCCTCGTCATATCGGTTTTCCAGCGTGGCAAAAGTGGTGTACTCGGGCATCCACCGCAGCTCCACCTTGCCGGTCTCGCCATGGCGGTTCTTCGCCACGATGCACTCGGCAATGTTCCGCTTTTCGGAATCTTCATTATAGTAATCGTCCCGGTACAAAAACAGCACAATATCCGCATCCTGCTCGATGGCGCCGGATTCGCGCAGGTCAGAGAGCATGGGCCGCTTATCATCCCGCTTTTCGTTGGCACGGGACAACTGGCTCAGACAGATCACCGGCACGTTCAGTTCCTTTGCCATGATCTTCAGCATACGGGACATATCGCTGACCATCTGCTGCCGGTTCTCGCCGCCCCGGTTATTGCCGGAGGCGGAGGTCATCAACTGCAAATAGTCGATGACCACCAGCGCCAGCCCGTCGATGCGGCGGCACTTGGCGTTCATATCCGCCACGGACAGCATGGGGTTATCATCGATTCGGATGTCCACCTTGTTCAATACACTGGCCGCCGCCGCGATCTTTTCCCAGTCCGTTTCCCGGAGGGAGCCGGTCCGCAGCCGCCCGCTCTCCACGCAGGCTTCGGAGCTTAAAAGCCGGGTGGCCAGCTGCTCCCGGGACATTTCCAGAGAGAACACGGCCACGGTCTTTTTCTCCGACTTTGCCACGTTCAGCGCCACATTCAGTGCAAAGGATGTCTTGCCCATACCGGGTCGGGCCGCCAGCAAAATCAGGTCGGACTTGTTCAGACCCGTGATTTTGCGGTCCACGGCGGAAAGGCCGGTGGAAAGTCCCGGCAGGCGGCTTTCGCTCTCGCTCATTTCGCTGAGGCGGTCCAGCACCTCCGGCAGCACCATCCGCAGCGGCACCATGTCCTGCGCGCTCTGGCCCCGGCGCACGGCATAGATTTTCTGCTCGGCGGCCTCCAAAATTTCGCCCGCCTCACCGATTCCCTCCTGCACCAGCGCCGTGATCTCGCCTGCCGCCTGGGCTACGCCCCGCAGCAGCGCTTTGTCCCGCACAATGGCCACATACTCCATGACGTTGGCGCTGGTGGGCGTGATCTCCATGAGCTGCGCCAGGTAGGAGCGGGTGGTATTTTCATCGTAGGTCCCGGCCTTCCGCATTTCCTCGCAGACGGTGATACCGTCAATGGGCCGGGCATAGGTGAACATGGTGTAAATGGTCTCGAATATCTCCCGGTTCTGGCGGAGGTAAAAATCCGAGGGCACCAGCTTATCCATTACCTCCTTGACACAGCCCTCATCAATGAGCATGGAGCCAAGGACCGCCTGTTCCCCCTCTAAGGAGTGGGGCATCTGCCGCAAAAGCAGGTCTTCATTTGCCACGGTGCTCTCCTTTCCGCTTCCCCGGAAGCACAAGTTAGACATACAATCATTTTTGTCAGGGCGCGTACCTGACAAAAATACATTGACTCAGCTGCCTTGGGCAGCGCTCACCAGTGAGTGGATCTCACTGGTGCGGGGGTTGCTCAAGGGGGATCCTGATCCCCCTTGAATTAGTCTTACTTCTCCTCGCAGACGGTGACATACACCGTGCCGCTGACCTCAAAGCCCAGCTTAGCCTTTACCTGATAGCTGCCGTAGGCTTTGATGGGCTCGTCCAGCACCAGCTTCTGCTTGGGGATGTCCACGCCGTACTGGGTCTTCAGGCCCTCGGAAATTTCCTTGGTGGTCACGGCACCGAACAGCTTGCCGCCGTTGCCGGCCTTGGCGCTGAGCTTCACCGGGCAATTTTCCAGCTTACCGGCGATCTCCTGCGCCTCAGCCTTCAGCCGGGCCTCCTCGGCCTTGCGGGCCTTCTCCTTCAGGTTCATGGTGTTGATGGCGTCCGCCGTGGCAGGCACCGCCAGCTTTCTGGGCAGAAGGAAGTTCCGGCCGTAGCCCTCGGAAACCTCGATCATCTCGCCCTTCTTGCCCTGACCCCGTACATCCTGCTGTAAAATAACCTTCATTCTTTTATATCCTCACTTTCTGATGGTTCCGAATTGATTTGCTTTTTTAACTCCTGAAGCTCCGCTTCCAGCGCTTCGACCTTTTGTGCCGTGCTGCTCCACGCGCAGACAGCAATCGCCAGAATCAGTGCGATCACAGCGCCTGCCCGATAGATGCCGGTACCTCTGAGATCAAACAGCATCCACCCACCAAAGAAGATAAATACCTCCATCAGGATCAGGCAGACCACATACGCCTTCAAAAACGCCTTCATAGGCCACCTCACTTTTCAAAGTAAGCGTCCAGCACGCCAATGAGCTGCTGGCGGACGCTCTCCGGGTCGGAATCCTCCACACGGCCGCCTGCGGTGGTGGAGTTTCCGCCGCCGCCCAGCGCCTCCAAGATTACCTGCACATTGATCTCGCCCAGGGAGCGGGCGGAGATCAGCACCGCACCGTCTGCGGCGTAAATGACGAAGGACGCCTGCACGCCCTTGAGCGTCAGCAACTCGTCCGCCGCCTGTGCCGCCGCCACGCGGTCCACACCCGGCTCCTCCACCACGGCAACGGCGATATTCTCCCGGTACATTTCCGCCCGGCGGATAATATCGTATTTTGTCACCATGTCCTTGAGGTCATTCTGGAACAGCCGCTGGACCTCCGCCGTGTCGGCTCCGGCGCGGCGCAGGAACGCCGCCGCCTCAAATGTCCGCCCGCCGGTTCGCTGGGTAAAGTGCTTCGTGTCCAGCACAACACCGGCCAGCAGGGCCTCCGCCTCCTCCCGCAGAAGGTCGGCGGGCTCCACCAGATATTGCAGCAGCTCCGTCACCAGCTCGCAGGCCGAGGAGGCATACGGCTCGTGGAAGCTGAACGCGGCGTTTTCTATGTAGCTGGCGGCGCGGCGGTGATGGTCGATGACCGCCACCCGGTTGCAGGACTCCAAAAGCTGGGGGCTTTCCACCATGTCCGGCCGGTTGGTGTCCACCACCACCAGCAATGTGTCCGCCCGCATCTGCAAAAAGGCGTCCGCCGGTGTCAGAAATACGTTTTCGTATTCCGGCAGCGCGCCCAGCTTTTTCAGCAGGGGCACAGCGGCGGTATGATTCCCATCAATGACGATATGCGCTGTTTTGCCCCGCTTTCGGGCGGCGCAGCAGATGCCCGCCGCCGCGCCCACGGCGTCCATATCCGCAAAGGCGTGGCCCATGACATAGACCTCGCCGGCGTCATTCATCAGCTCCCGGAGGGCATTTGCCATGACCCGGGACTTCACCTTCGTCCGTTTTTCCGTGGACTTGCTCCGTCCGCCGTAGAACGCGAAGTCCACCTGATTGCGGACCACAGCCTGATCGCCGCCCCGGCTCTGGGCCATTTCCAGCGACAGCTTGGCATTTTTATACAGCTCCGGAATGCTTGGGGAGTCCTTGCCGATGCCGATAGAGAGCGTGGGACTCGTGCTCTCCGTCACCTTAATGGCCCGGACCGTATCGAGAATGGAAAACTTCTCGTCTACAAAATGCTGGAAATACTGCTCCTCAAACAGGAACAGGTAATGGTCCCGGTCCGTTTTCAGCAGAATGCCGTGTCCGGCCTCCGCCCATGTGCGGAGCTTTTCATCGATCTGCGCCAGCACGGCGCTGCGCTGGGTGTCCTCGCAGGCCTTCATCAGATCCTCGTAATTATCCAGCATCAGAATCGCCGCCACCGGGCGGCTGGCCTCGTAAACATCCTTCAGGCGGTCGGCCTCCGTGGTTTCCACCCAATAGGTTGTCGCCACCATGCTCTGTGCGCCGCCCTTGCTCCGGGAGCGCACCAGACTGCCGTACACCCGGAAGCGGCGGTTGTTCATGGTCACCCGCTCCGGGCTTTCCTGCTTGCCGCTGAGAAGCCACTGGGTCTGGAACTCCGGCACAGCCTCGGAAAGCCGCATTTCAAACAGATGCTCCCGGACGCCGGCTAACTGCAGAAAGCTCTCGTTGCTCCAGATGATCTCCCCGGTGTCCGGCCGGAACACCAGCGTAGGGAGGGGGGAGTTGATAAGAGTGGACTTGCTGGCGGTATCCACGCTGCCGGTCACAGAGTCGATATACTGCAAAACGCCCTGCCGCCGCTTCTGGTTATTCTGGCGGAAGTAGACATACAGCAGCACCGTCACCGCAGCCTCCAGCACGGCCAGCTTCCAGCTCACCGGGACTGCCGCCGCCACGAACAGCAGCATGAAAAAGAAATAGAACTTCAGATTTGGTTCCAAAAGACGGGATAGCTTTTTATTATTCATGCATTACCTCGTTTTTTATCAGGCCCGGCCCGCCGGGTCCCGTATCAGCGTGCCAAAAAAATTTCGCCCGCTGTACAATTTCAGAGCGTTTCAAACGTTCTGAACATTCTTGATGGAAGCAGCGCAGGACGCCACTCCCAGGTTTCCCGTGCATATCCTTACCTTACCATCGCGAAAAATTTGCTGCCCGAAAGACAACCTTGGGTTTTACCGATAGGTTATTATATTATATCAGTTTACCCCGCGGTTCGCAATGCTATTTCCGCCGAAATCTATATTTATCGGGCACTTTTTTGTCTCTCATCGCTAATTTTTTTCTCTGCCGCACAAATTTTAGCTTGACAAGTTTCCTTGTCAGTGCTATCATCCGTTTTGACAATGATACTTGTCATTTTGACAAGTGCGCTTAGCAGAAAGGAGGACGGCCATGCCCCTGTACAACCGATTGAAGGAATACCGCGCCCGTCTGGGCGTCAATCAGCAGGAAATGGGCCGGCTGGCCGGGGTATCCCGGCAGACCATCAGCCAGATCGAGCGGGGCGATTATTCCCCGTCCGTCACGCTGGCGCTGAAGCTGGCAAAGCTCTGTCAGGTGTCCGTGGAGGACATTTTCAGCTATGAGGAGGATAAGCATGAAGCAGAAAAGTGAAAATCAAAAGGCGCTTCCGAAATTTTTAGGCATTTTAGTGATTGCCAGTCTCGTCGGCGGTGTGCTGGGCGGATTATCCGGCGCGGCCGGGTATTTCCTGAAGGGCGAGGAACTGGGCGCGGCCATTACCCGGCTGCTGAGCACCGCATCCCCGTGGGCCATGGCCCTATGCGCCACCGTGCTGCTGGGCAGCGGATTCTACCAGTACCGCCGTGCCAGAACCGCCTTCCACGGCTGGGACGGTGAGAACGAGGATGTGATTTGGCAGGCGGAGGACCGTCTGAGCCGGGCAATGCTGATGTCCAGCCTGACCGCCATCGTCAGCTTCTTCTTTTTCAGCGCCGGGACCGTCAAGCTCCCGCAGGAGGCCGACAGCGCCGCGATTCCACTGCTGGCGATTTTTTTGGTTGTCATTGCACTGTCGATTCTGCTTCAGCAGAAGACTGTGGATCTCACCAAGGAGATTAACCCGGAGAAGCGGGGCAGCGTCTACGATATGAAGTTTCAGGAGCGCTGGCTGGAAAGCTGCGACGAGGCGGAGCGCCGCCAGATCGGTCAGGCCAGCTACAAGGCGTATACCACGTTGAATAAGTTTTGCCCCTATTGCTGGATCGTGCTGTTTTTGGGAAACATGGTCTTCCATTACGGCTTTCTCCCCAGCTCCGTGGTGCTGCTGGTCTGGGCGGTGCTGACGGTGAGCTACACCCGGGAGGCCATCCGCCTCAGCCGGGGCAGCCGGTAAAGGCTGTGCAGCAATGAGATAAAAAAAGCGGACCACACAGCGGTCCGCTTCAGCGTGTCGAAAAAGTCTTTTCTCCCCGCTGAACAAGTTTTCAGAACTTCATAAAAGTTCTGAAAACTAA
>OOCB01000344.1_pt1 | contig 77294 bp, 69 predicted proteins | sample 1671351 | NCBI WGS metagenome assembly OOCB01 (sample SAMN06348148, study PRJEB24527) | human gut metagenome | biome: human gut; feature: ankylosing spondylitis patient; material: feces | host: Homo sapiens | place: China | collected 2015-10 | reverse complement strand
TGTTGTCATTGTATATAATAACATTTGAGATTATTGTTGATTGCGAATCGCGTTATAAAATCAAAATAACTGGTAAATCACATACATCACAAAAGTTAAGAAACTTGACAGAGCAATCAAAGACAACCGAATTATCGCTGTTCTTTAGTTGGTATGTTGCTTTTAATTGAACTTTAATAATCCATCTATATCATTATCTTTTTCCTGATCTCTAAATTTCCAACCACTTCTAATTATAATCTTTTCTACAAACGTAATTGATTCATATTCATATATATGTTTTTTATTCACTCCCCATTTAGTAAAGATGTTGTTTTCTCACCTCTTATTGTGGCAGTTAATAACTCCAAATTATAGCATATAAAATATTATTTACATCTTAATCTAACCAGTACTCAAAACTAAATTTCTGCTTGAAAAATTTAACTAACCAAACCAAACAAAAGGGGCCCTCGCCCCTCTTATTATTTCCGCCAATACATCTCAACTATTAGTCTTTCCTGACCAACAGTGAGTAACACTCCGCATGACTAGTGTGCTGTAACAAAATCAAAACAAAAAAAACGGCATCTCAGCCGTTTGTGTTTAAAGTGTTGATGCAGACAGCGGCGGCGGTTTTCATACGATGAAAAGACACATGCACAGTATGCCTGTTGATGCGGCTCATTTCTAGCAATATTAGATGTGATTTTACCTGAAAGCCTTTAACATTAAAAATAATTGATTATGAAAATGTACTTCATTCGTATATATTTTTGTAAATAAACCAATGCACTTGTCTATGATTTCCCCAGTGAACTTTTGGGACATGATGGCTTTATTCGAATAGATCCTTACTGTCTTCCAGTCATGAATAATTTGGTCCAATAACGGGTCAAGCGTATGTTTTGCATTGATATGATCAATGTTGTACTTATAGAGAGTATTTAACCTGTATTTCTCAGAACATTTTCTATAAATAGTACTGCTCAGTGTTTCTATAATCGTTTCATTTTTTATAATGAGCTCGTAATTTTCTGCCAACAACAGTATATTATTCAAACTTTCCGTTATTTCATTTTGATACCTGCACATATTTTCTACGAATGTATTGATGGTTGTGTGTGCTAAATTCTTATTGTTCAAGATTTCATGATTACCGGGGGGCACTAGCGCATATTCCCAAAAGTAGTCTGGCATCTTTACGTGTTCCGAAGTCATACATGACCATTTAAATTCTGAAAATGGCAGAGAATATTGTCTGTATTCTGTAATATCATCAACCGTATATATTTCCTCGTTCTTAAGATTGAAGCCATAGACAAAAACAGGGTGCAGTCCATGTTTTTTGTTATAGTAAAAGTCTCTCCCGCGTTGATAAAATAAATCAATAAATATGGAAATCGGATGACCACTTGAAATAGAGTTTATGATCTCATCTTGTAACGTATCTAGTTCAGGGGATTTTTTACGAATAGAGATCCCCATTTCCTCAAGGATCTGATCTCCCTCCTCAAGATCCAACACCTCTAACTTGAAATATCCTCTTGTTTGTATTTTTTGTTTATCAAATCTATAAATACTAATAACATTATTCAAAATCGGCAACTCATCTTTTTTAAAATATCTGGCAAGCGTTAACAACAAATTGTAGCCGCAATTAAAATAAGGAAAATTATGATGAGGATACATTTTTGTCATGCCGTCGAAGGGCTGAAAGGTGTCCAGGGAAATAATTTCTTCCATAAAATATTTCTCCTATACTAAAATTATATTTGATATTACGGCTATATTACCTCTTAACAAGGTTCATCATACGGTATTGCCGCGTTCCAGCCTTCATCTCTTCATATTTCTTCGAGCCGGGCAATGCGATGAATTCATTGATATCTCCAATATTCGTGCTCGCTTTGGCATTGCTCGCAATCCCTTGTGTGCCAGTACGCTGCTTCGCACTCTCATCACATGATAGAAGAACATTCGAAGTCACATCCTGATTGCGGATTACAGACAGGCCTGCTTCATCTAACAGCCTGATGTTATGCGCTACCTGATCTCCCAGCATCAGCTCCGTATACAGAAATACGCCGCCAACTCTCATTATCCGGTACACCTCTTCATAGAATCGAGATCGGTTCGGATAGGCATGTGCGGATTCTATATTTAACACCACATCGAAGCTCTCGTCTGCAAACGGTATATTCTCCGCATCGCCGACGAGATACAAAGATTCACCCCCTCGGGATTTGGCATTGCAATAGGCAATATTCGCCGGGCAGATGTCGAGACCGACAATAGACAGCGGCTTGAAATATTTAGACAGAGCTGCTATGTTCCCTCCCCTGCCGCATCCGATGTCGATCACCTGCCGCTCCCGAATCGCCGTCCTGCCCACTGTCTCAAGCAGCAGCTTGACCGAGTTTCTATTCCATGCATCGTCGGGCTCGATCACCGCATGTTGCTCATTCCCGTGCGGGACGTAACCATAATTTAAGAAGGTGGCGAATCGGCCTATACCGGACAGCGCAAGAGAGTGCGAAATCTCGCTATAATCCCGAATTTCAGCCTCTTTCCGGTTCCATTCGGAAGGGTGGACAAACTGCTCACGCCGGTCGAGCATCGATACATAACGGTCATCGTTCGTATATACCGCATCGCAGCTGCAGCATTGCAGCAATGCCTCCGACTGGACCAGCACGCCCTTGCAGCTGGAGCATACCAACCTTGCATGTAGATGTTGTAGCATGACTATCACCCAGCCGACGTATGCATTTGATTCAACGCGTACACATTATAGTAATTTGGGATATTCAAATCTTCATAGTAATCGATCACGGCATAGAAGCCGTTGGTTTGGAAGATGTTCTCGAGCCTGCTGATCTGCTCTCCGTCCAGTCCGTGTACCTCCATTACAATTTGCCTGATTTTGCCCCAATCTTCCGGTTCGATTCCTTCCAGCACCTCGAACTCACTTTTTTCCACGTCGATTTTGAGCAGATCAATTTGGTTCAGATCATAAAAACGGATCATTTCGGAGATCGTAGTTAGCTTGCAACGATAGATTTGTTCATTCAGAAGCTTCGGCGACATAAGATGATCGACAAAGCGGTTTAGCATTCGCCGGTCAGCGAAATTATCTTCGTAATGGTTGATTAACCCGTATCGGAGATCTTGATCGTGGTTCTCCCTGTATTTGATCTGGACAGAGTCCGTGGACATCGTAGGAAAATAGGCAAACTCCGCTTCCTTGATCTCATTGGAAAGCCCGACGTTAACCGTCGTTACGCGAGGCAGCGAGCTCGTATTCATCTTCAAGAGTTTAAACGTCGGAGGCAGTGGCTCAAAGGCATACACCCTGCAGTCGCTCTTGCTGCTGACATATAGGCTAAACATGCCGATATTAGCCCCAACGTCCAGGACCGTGCCATGATCCGGAAGCGTAATACCGTGCTTGAAATACATCTCCTTGTGGAAAATCTCGTTGTAGAGAAACTCGGTCTCTCCTTCGTTGTTTTGATAGATTTCAATCCCGTTGTGCAGCCGTTTCTTTGTAATGGCGTCTGTCTGCAATGGATGACGCTCATGCTCCGTCTTGCTCATTCAATTCACCTTCTCAACAATTTGTTTGTAGGGCATTTCTCTAACTGCTGGCGCTTTCATAGCGTTTGACGGCCAGCTTCCAGAACAGCCTGACCACTAGAAGCGATATAACGGGAGCTACAAAAATCCATATCCCAAGGAACAAGTCCAATCGATCAATCAAATAAACCGACGGCATGTTGGTGATGAACAAGATCGGCACAACATACAGCCCAATTCTCCGCAGCCATTTGGGGTATATGTACATCGGCATATTGTTTAAATCCCAACATTTGTCGAGTATTTCGAAGATCGAACCGGATTTCACCGTCCAGAAGGCAAGGATTTGCGGAAGTAGAAGTACCGAATAGGTCACGATTGTGCTACTCAAGATCACGCCGATATATCCGGCCACGTGGATCAAGCTTGGCTCGATGTCAAGACGCTGCCAAGCCAGTACGATCATCGTGATCCCGGCGATCAGGTTCGGGATCGGAAACGCGAAGTTAACGTGCCGGAATGAAATCATGAACTGCAGCGAAAGCGGCTTCGTCATATACAAGTCCAGCGTCCCGTTGCGGATATGGCCGGCGAATCTATAAAAGTTATCCATAAACAGTCCTGTATAGATTGCGATCATAATCGTATAGGTCCCCGTGAAGATCAACATCTGGTCAGGAGAAATGCCATTGATTTCGATCCCGAGCTGGAAAACGAACAAGATATAGATCAGCTTGGAAAACAGAAATACGGTCTCCATGATCAAACCGGAGTAGAAATTCGCTTTGTATTCCATGTAACCGACCAAGCTGTTCTTTGCGAAAATAAAGAACATACGTACATGCTTCCGAAACTCCGTCAAGCTGATACTCACAGATCTAACCTCCAACGGCTACATATTTCCTCATCCCGGAATCCCACGACAACTTCGAAATCATCATAAGCACAATTACCCAGACCGCTTGTAAGAGGAGTCCGCGCACGATTTCATGAATCGCCATGCTCCCATTGATGATGTTAACCGGGAAGAATACGACATATTGAAACGGTAAATAGCTGGAGATTCTGGCAAACGTATCTCCGAAAATATTAAGCGGAAAGATGGCACCACTTAGCAGATAGACGCCTTGGTTGAACGCGATATAAACGCCCCAAACCTCGGTAATGATGAACGCGAGAGCACTAATCGAATAAAAAAGCAGGAAGTTGATGAGCAGTCCGAACAGAATGCTGACCAGGAACATAACGATCTGCACCCCTCTAAGCTGAAACCCCCAAATCTGAGTAAAAACGATCATCAGTATGACGAATAAGACAAGGACGACCCCGATCTGAACCGTTTTCCCACCGAAAAAATTGCATATCCGATAGCTGAAATAATGAATGGGCTGAGCGATAAATTTGCTCAGTCCACCCGTCTTGATATCATTCGCGATTTCCCCTTCGAAGCCGGCAGAAACCAGCTTGGAGACGACGCCGGACAACACGGAATAAATGATGATCTGTGAATAAGTATAGCCATTAATAATCTCTTGCGGCGAACTGCGAAACACGGCCGTCCAGAGGAAGCATTGGACGAGAATGATGAAGCCGCCGCTGATGATACTCATAAAGAAATCGGTCCGATACTCCATCGCATTCTGAAGCGCAAGGATGTACGTCCTTTTATACTTCTGTAAGGCTTTCATGTCTGACCCCATCTTTCTGATACAAGCTTTCGATGCCTCGCTCGACAGGTATATCTTCAACTGTGAAATCAAGGATCGGGAACCGGTCCAGCATCATCTTGGAAAGCCGCTGAAGGTCATGCTTATCGATCTCCATGACGGCATTCATGCCGTCATGTTGCATGATAGCGCCATAGTCGCTTAGCGCTTGCCTTGGCACTTCGTCCGTAAATTGCAGCTTGATGATCTTTTTTGCATGAAACAGCTCGTTCACACGCCGAAGATCGCCGTCGTATACGATCTTCCCTTGATTGATAATGATCGTTCGTTTGCATAAATCCTCAATATCTGCCATATAGTGGCTTGTCAGAATGACCGTTGCTTTCGTCTGCTGGTTATAATACTTTAGGAACTCCCGAATGCGCTTCTGCGAAATCAGATCGAGTCCGATTGTAGGCTCATCCAGAAAAATCACCTTAGGCCGGTGGATGAGCGACGCAATTAGCTCCATCTTCATCCGTTCCCCCAGCGAAAGCCTACGTACCTGAATATTGAGCAGATCTTTAACATCAAGCATCTCCGTAAGCTCATCCAGGACAAGGTTGTAGGGCTTATCCTCGACCTCATAAATGCATTTGTTCAGGTACAACGATTCGTTCGCCGGTAAATCCCACCACAACTGCGATTTCTGCCCCATCACGATCGAGAACTGCATCTTGAATTCTTTTTTTCGCTCCCAAGGGACATAGCCTAATACCGTCGCTTGCCCGCTTGTCGGATACAAGATGCCGGAAAGCATCTTAAGCGTAGTTGTTTTGCCGGAACCGTTCGGGCCTAAGAACCCGACCATCTCGCCTTGCTCGATTACAAGTGATATCTCGCTAACCGCTTCTTTGATCAGTGATTTCCGCTTCACTAAATTTTTTAGCGATTTTTTGAACCCCAATTCTTTTTCGTAGTAATTGAAGCTTTTGGATAAGCGTTCCACTTGGATAATACTCACTGGTTCACCTCATTTATGCTCATGTAGAATAGTTAAACACCGTGCAAATGCAAGACACTGCACTTGGAACATGCCGGTGTCAGTCGTTCATCCATCATTTCCCTTATCCTTCTGTAGGTCATGCCGTGCCATAATTCCTGTACGGACGCTTCATTTAATTTGCCGATCTCGAACTCTTTGAAAAATTTGCACGCAACAATCGTTCCATCGGGCGTAATATCCATCCGGTTCGAGAGAGCCAGGCACTTCTTGTTCATCGTGCCTTTACTCTTCACCTCTTTGCCGAGCACGAAATCTTCGATCTGGTCATAATCCAGATTCGGCTGGTAGCGTAAACGCATTTTCCAGACCCGATTATTCACTCGGTCCAACTCGCTCATCAAAGCAGGGATACGCTCCGGATCGAGCTTGTAGTTAAAGGCGTGCCAGCTTCGTTCGCCCTTGTGCTCGCTCGCCGCAAGGAAGTCGAACTTCTGGTCAAAGTAATCGTCCATTCCCTGCGTGCACTCGTCCGAGATGTACCACGGGAAACAGACCATGACCATATCTACACCGACGCCCTCCAGAAAGTCCAACAGATCGTACAGCTTGTCGGTCATAGCATCGTTAACGACGGTATGGATCGTAATTTTGCCCTTGAATCGGTTTTCCTTGCGCAGCTCGACTAGCATCCGAATAGCATCTATCGCCTTGTTGAATACCCCTTTGCCGCGAAGCGCATCATTCTCTTCTTCGAATCCATCAAGTGCAATGAGCAGCTCCAGGTTGTCGGAGATTCTCAGCAAGGCGTCCAGCTTTCGCTCGATCAGCATCGCGTTCGTGCAGATCGTCGTCTCGCGAGGATGGGCTTCAAGCAAATCGGCCAAACGGTCGAAATGGCTGTATACGAGCGGCTCGCCGCCCCAGATATAGAGTCTCGACTTGGCTGGTTCCGTCTCGAGGATCAGCTTCTCCAGCAGCCCGTAGTCGAGCTGTTCCCGCTGCTGCTCCGGTGTCATAAAGTGATGATAGCCGGTGTCGTTCCATTGATAGCAATGCTTGCAGCGCAAGTTGCATTGGTTCGTCAGTTTAATCCCGACCGACTCTGGCAACGGTGTCGCGTAACCCGCTATTTTCTCCATGTTCCGCTTGGTTTCCACCGTATTCTTGATAGTACGTTTCAATATTTGCAAATCCTTTGGGGAACGTTTAATCTCTGATTTCGGATTCATATCAACACCACCCTTCTTAAACCTATTAGGTCATTCACATGAATCAATAGATATAATACCTTGAACAAGCCGTACAAATCGGAAGCATATTTTTTTTCATATACGCGCGATAATCTTTGTACTTGTCACTACTCCAGATATCCAGCAAACTCTCTTCGTTCACGTTGCCAAAGGTCAGATCATAGAAGGCATGGCAGGGAGAAACGTCGCCCCTTGCCGTAATCTCCGCATAAACCCATGGAAGGGAGCACCGATTCCGTTTATCAGCCATCTGATGGAATTGCCCCGAGAAATAGTTGCTCAAATTTTGTTCATCTATCGTCTTCGGATAGGTGATCACATGGATGCTGTTTTTCAAGCAATACGCTTTAACATTATTGAGCTGTCTCGTCAATTCCGGAATATCGATCTGGCTGAACGAACTGGTGTCCCGCCAGACCATCCCCTTGGCATAAGGAGCTTCATGCACGTCGAATTTGTCACTAAGAACCTCCACATATTGGGCATACTGCTCTTCCGTTGCATAGAGCTGCACTTCCATGCTGATATGGTCCAACATCGACAAGTCGATATGCTTAAAGAAAAATTCCTCAACGTACATATAGTTCAAGGGCGTAATGATAAAGGATACACCCATTTTCGGAAATTGCTTGCCCTTGCTTTCCCGAAGCTCATAAAGCTTCTCGATCCCCTTGATTACTTTCTTGAATACGCCTTTGCCTCTCTGCTTATCGTTGATTTCCTCAGGGCCGTCGAGCGACATCCAGATCTTATTTGGAGCAGTCTCGACAAGCATCTCGGCATGCTGCTCAAGCAATGTGCCGTTCGTGGGGAAGTCCGCTTTACTTCCATAGTGATTGATCATGGCGAGAATGTCGCTCAGCCAAGGGTACATCAGCGGCTCGCCGCCGAAGAAATCGTAATACGGCTTGCCCGGGCTGCACTCGACGATGATCTTTTTAATGAGATCCGGATCCAGATGCGCTAACGTTTTTTTGCTTTTGTAGGGCCCTTCGAGTCCCCACTCATAGCACATCTTGCATCGTAAATTACACTCCTCCAACAGCTGCATGACGATCCATCTCGGATAGCTTGTCTTTGTCTTATCTTGGACGACACTCAATTTGTTTACGCTCATCGCATAACCCCTTCTGCCATTGAAATCTTACCCCTTCGTTAACGCGACTCTCGCACAATAATGATCCACATAATTCGTCCGTTCTCCGGGTCTGTTCATGATCGCTTGATGCATCTCCCTAAGGACCTCTACGGAAAAATCCATTTCCCGCCACTTCTCGTAGCGTATTCCGAACCCCAGTGATTCCCACAATTCCAAATTGCTAAGCTCGTGACTTCCGAACGGCTCCAGCAGAATAAGAGGGGTTTCGGATGCAAGCGAGTCGATTAATGTGCCCGCTCCCGGCTTGGCCACGATAGCCATCGCCTCCGAAGCGATATCGAATAACCAATGATGATCAACCTCAGCGGCGTATGACTTCGTGTCTTCTCCCGTTATTTCGATGTATGGCGGAAACTCGTGCAGGCCGTTCGCACTCTTCACCCATGCACACCATTCCGGATCATTCATCCAATATCGGTGATCGGGATCGGGCTTCGCTTCCTTCCAATCGTAAGCTACGATATCAAGCCCATAGTTATGGGAGGCAAGCTCTGGAATTGTACTTTGATAAGTGCCCATCCCCCAGCCGCCGCCATGAACAACAAGCCGCCGCTTCCTTGAGTCGAAGGGCAGTGCCGTACGATGAAGAACCGGGATTTCGCATCGAATCTCCATCTTGTCGGTGTCATAAAGACAAGCATTGTAATAATACTCGTCATAGCTAGGATGAAACTTCTTCAAGCTCTTCCAAGACGGGGCCAGATCTGAATCGACGTAGAGCAGGTCTACATGAATTTGATTCGGCAGCATCTTCTCCCTATACAAATCCAGAATATAGATCCAGTGTCCGGATAACGATATGAATTCGTACCGCTCTTCCGCTTTCCACGCCTCCAGCAATAGCTCGACCTGGGCATAATCAATGCTGCCCCGGATATCCATCGGCATTCGGGCCGATAAATTGGCAAGTGCGAAATTATTGTGGTAAGCCTTTCTGCTGTCTACAATATGATCCATCTTGTCTTGCTCCAAATAGCTTTCGAACACGAGCACTTCCGTCGCGATATCCCTTTTCTCGAAATCACTTGCAGCTAACAGGCCGGGAATATAGAAACCCAGACCGAAACCCGAGCATAGAATCGTCACTTTCCGCTCACCCATAAAATTTCTTCCTCCATTCATGGCTTCAAGCGCTTCGGACTGCATCAGCGGGCGATCTTGAAGGATAACGACGACAGCACCTCATTAACCTTAGTGGTCAATCGTTCGTTATCCCATTCCCCTTCGATCAACGAATAATATAATCTGCCTTTCACCTGCTTATTCCGGATCCCCTTGCACTCGCTGACGACTTTGTTAATAAAGAGCGTATTCGCGCTTAAAGGTAAAATACCGAATCCTCGATCAGGCTTATATAGAACACCCTCGCGGTCCAGCGATTCAAGCAATTGATCGAATGATACATCGCATGCAAACTGTAAAGTCGCATGTGTCATGCTCCCGGCCGTGTCGTGCTTCTTCAGGTAGCGGTCAACGTAATGCTTGATCAGACTCATCGATCTTCTTGCATTCACCTCAACAATCGGAACGATGCGGCCGTCTGTCAACAGCATAGAATCGACGCATACGTCGCCGTGATAACCCGACCGATAAAGCTCGCGAGCCGCCCGTTTCATTACATCAAAATACTTCGCTTCCTGCAGCATATGAAGCAACCTATCGTCTGCTGTATAGGAGCCTTGGTAAGCGAAATTGTGATTGACCAACTGCTGCACTGAGATATGTCGGTAAGTGCCGTCCGGATCGATGTGGAATTGGCAAGAAAAATCCAATTCCTTGCGGAGGAACGGCTCAATAATAAACCGAACCGTTTTTCCCTTGCTGCACTGATCGGCGACATAGGATGTGACTCGCCGCAAAATCGCTTCCGACTCGATCAGCAAATTGCCTTTCCCCGATACCCCAAACTCATCTTTGATCAGGAAGGGTCCTTGATTCAGCAAAGTCAAGCCGCTTGCCAGCAGCTTTTCGGGAGAATAGACCGTCTGGCTGTCACACCGAAGATCAAGGCGACGGTTCAATTCGGTTGAATACAGCTTCGAATTGACAGTCTGAACCGTTTCGATAGCTGGAAAATCCTGTTCCAGCCCGTAACGCGTTGCAGTACGATCCGCCCCCGGAATGACGGCAAAGGGCGACAACCGGGCGCCGTCCAGCAAGTAGAGATCCATGTCACCCATTCGATCGGCTGATGTGAGCAGGTCGAATATATTGGCGGTTCTGCCTACGCTTCCTACATCAGGACTCTCGAGATCGGTTGAATTGGAAAGAAATTTAAATCCGATCTCATGCAAATACTCTTTATGGCAAACGTTCATTCGATAGCGAGTAATGAGCTTATCCTGCGCCTCGCAAAATGGGAAGAGCAGCTCATCCATGGCCATCACGATATTCTCCATTTCAGGATCGTGAAACGACGGCAGTTTGGCTAGATTAGGGTCGCGCCAGAAGCGTTCCGCGTCAAATGTCCCGATAATGAGCTCGAACTTGCGTCTATCGTTCATACAGGCGCTGTTTTCTGCAGCTCCGAGATATAATTGCAGAAGGTCGTGACCGACTCCATAAGATTGAAGTCGAATTGTTCAAAATCGATTTCAATACCGAAACGCTCTTCCACCTGTAGTACAAAAGTAATTAGCTGTAAAGAGTCCAATCCCCCGTCTTCCATGATGTTCGAATGCTCGTTCAAACTGTTTGCCAGTTGGGCGTCTTCCTTGATTTCGCATATCATCGCTATGATCTGTTCTTGCATAGGTACCTCCCGTTTAATGGATATATTGACCCTGGTAATAATGGATCGTTCTAGCGAGTGCATCATGCAAACTGATCGCCGGTTCCCAGTCCATAATCGTCCTTGAAATGGTAATATCCGGCTTCCTTCTCCTTGGATCGTCTTCCGGCAGCGGGAGAAACTCTAACTGCGCGTTGGACTTCATTAGCTCCTTCAATATTTGGGCGACTTCAAGTATGGTGACTTCCTCCGGATTCCCCAAATTGACTGGCTGTTCATACGTGGTGCTCAGCAGTCTCACAATCCCTTCCAGCAAATCGTCGATATACTGAAAGCTTCTCGTCTGTCTGCCGTCGCCATAAATCGTAAGGTTTTGCTTGGACATGATTTCATTAATGAAATTGGTAATGACGCGTCCGTCATTTAAATCCATCTTCGGGCCGAATGTATTGAAGATCCGAATGACCCTTACCGGTATACCGTATTTCCTGTTCATCCAGTAGGTGATCGCCTCTGCATACCGCTTCGCTTCGTTGTAGCAGCTTCTTGCTCCAACCGAATTTACGTTGCCATAGTAGGTCTCCGGCTGAGGGTGAACAGTTGGGTTACCGTAGATCTCGCTTGTTGAAGCCAAGAAGAAAGCAGCCTGCTTTTCTTTGGCCAGATACAGCAGATGCATCGTCCCTTCGCTGTTGACCCTCATCGTTTCGATCGGATAGGACAAATATTTAGGCGGACTGGCAGGACTTGCAAAATGCATCACCCAATCGACAGGGCCTTCAATTGCGAGCGGATAAATGACGTCATGCTCGATAAACTTGAAATTGGGCGACCGTAAGAGATTGTCTATATTGACAGTAGACCCGGTCAGAAAATTATCGACGCCGATAACGGTATGGCCTTCCCGCAGCAGCCTCTCGGCAAGGTTGGAACCGATGAAGCCTGCGACTCCTGTTAATACAATGAATATTATGATCCCCACCCTTACTTAAGGTTTGTGAAGCCACTATTAATTCAATCGAACAGGTATGGTTCTATGCATGAATCACAAGATGTCGGGTCAAATAACAGGAGAGATTCTTGAGGTGAGTGGATTCGCTGTGGTTGTGCCGGAAAAAGCGCTTGAAGCAATGCGGATCGTTGAAAGACAAGAAAGCAATAGGCTGTCAGCAAACGGATCTTTAAGACAAGAGCAACGGTTTGGCTTAATCAATACGCTGTATCGCAACGATTATAATCCCGGCATCACTCCCTCCATAAATATGCCCGGATCACCACCGGCTTCGGGCTAAGGCTTCTATTCAGGTACAAGAAGAGATATCCACAACTGACATCATCTGCTCCCTCAACATTACTGAATGCCTACCTTCTTCAGCCATCGTTCAAGGAATATGGATTCTTCATTTTCTATATTCGTAATCAGCGTTTGTAAGCTTTCGGAAATACTCGTATCCCTAGTCAAATTATATTTAATCGCTACATTCACAAGTATCCTTGCCTGAAGTTCTATGGCTGTGAATTCATCTATATGCTCTTGATTTAATTCAATTAAATGCCGATTATGGTACAAGTACTTGAGTCTTAGCGTCATCATCTTCTTATGATCATAAAGTAAATGAAAGGGTCTTATATCAAGCATAACCTTATGTTCCGATGTTTCTTTCACATAATTAAATAGAGTTGTGTATATTTGCATGCCGAAGTCAAGATTATCCTTGTCACCCCCGTAGTTGAACATCTCCCAATACTCCGGCGTTTGCTTAGTGAAATAATTTCTTATAGAATTCAATAGGGTATCTGCACTGAATTTATCCTGATTTTGATCATTGAATGTATACAGATAAACCATTTCTCTAAGGTAATCATGATTGGTTGTTAGATGATTTGTGTCGAACGCAAGATTGAAATCATTAAATGATATCTCAGCCTGACTATACACCCCGTTCTTAAAAAAATCGGAAACATACAACATCTCTCTATCCAAATCATAGCCATAAACAAATATGTCATGATGCAATTGAAGTTTATTGTAGCGATCGCTTAGGGGCACGTAGAAATAATTGATCATGGTGTGGACGTAGTTATTAGCATTAATATTTTCTACAATAAAATGAATAACAGAGTCCCATTTAGTTGTTACAGTATCTCTATGTATCTTTTGAGTAGTAATCCATTTGCACGCATCCGAAGGCCGCAGCTCATAAGTCAGAGGGAAATAAAAATCTCCCCAATGATGTTTATAATCTTTGTTAATAAATAATTGGATATAATTGCTAAATATCCATGGGTGTGCGCACTCGTAATGGGTAAGTATGGACAAGAGATGAGCATGTTGCGTATAGGTTGTAATCATCGGATAACTGACCGGCAATATTTTTCTGCCTAACGTTTGAGTTGAATTCTTCAACCTTTCGTTCACCCCTGGTTATCTGGTTAAATGGCTTAAGGATTTCGAATCAGTATATCTCATTTAGCAATAAGCGCTTCGTGCTTGCCCTGTCCAGTTTTCCTGTTTTTGTTTTTGGAATGTTATCGATAATCCTCCATTGTCTAGGCACTTTATACGTTGACAAATGCAAGTTGCAATGTCGTGTCAGTGCATCTATATCAATCAGGCATTCATTAAAAACTTTCAGAAATGCGATAGGCACTTCGCCTAACAGATCATCGTGTACACCAACAACCATGACCTCCTCCACTTCTTTCAAGCCGTACAAAAATTCCTCGATTTCTTCCGGATAGATATTGATACCGCCGGATATAATGATATTCTTCTTTCGGCCTGTGAGTATAAGACACCCTGATTCATTCCAATATCCCAAATCTCCTGTCTTTAACCAACCCTCAACAATGGTAGCGTTCGTTAACTCCGGGTTTTTGTAATAACCGAGCATCACATTCGGGCCCTTGACCCAAATTTCTCCGATAGCAACTCCTTCTACCTCATTCTCTTCTTCGTCAACAAGACGAATAGAAACGTCATTTATGGGTGATCCACAGGATAAGTAGCGCTCTCCCCGTTCCATCATGCTTACCCGCGGAGAAGCTTCGGTCAATCCATAGGTTTGAATAATGTCCGCATGAGGAAATACAGTCTGAAGATGGTCTACTAATTTCGCGGGAGTCGCCGCACCGCTAATTACAATAAATTCAATAGAATCAAAGGCACTCCAGTTCTTTGTCTGATGGAAATCGGAAACAAAGTGCATCAATTGCGTAGGCACCGCTGAGAATGCCGTGACCGCCTTATTCTGAAACAGTTTAAACGCGGTGCGCGGCAGAAAGGGCAAGCTGATAAGTTTAATTCGGGTTCCATATAACATACAAGAAATTAATTGCGTGACAATCGTAGAACTGAAATGAACGGGCATCGTTACAAGAAACGAATCTTGTTCTGTATACCCCACCTTTCCGCCATGTGCCAACGCATTCGTTAATACATTCCAATGGGATAACATAACGATTTTAGATTTTCCGGTTGTGCCCGATGTAGGAAGGAGAATCGCACATTGATTGGGATCGGACTGATTGGTTAACGAGATCGATTCGAACGAAGGCATTGGTTCTTGCGATAAATCCTGAGCGGTAACCCAAGGAATGTCGCAATTTAAATGCGCAGGTTGTGCATATTTGCTGATAACCAATTTGGCGTCACTGGCATTTAAAATATTTTCAATTTCAGTATTGGATGCCGAATAAGGAACCGGTACTAACACATAACCGCAGAATTGAATGCCCAGCGCCGCCATAATGAACAAGGGCTCATTATTTGTGTATAATGCAAGATGGCTTCCGGACTCAAGCTCAAAATTCTTGTGGATATATAGAGCAATCAAGTAAGCTTCTGTCATCACCTCTGCGTAAGTCCATTGCTGCTTTAGATCTTCAAGGATAATATGATCTTGGCGATCAGAGGCCTCCAGAAATAGACGCTGAATGATAGTCATCATAGCGTTTTCACAGTCAAATAATTAAGGATTAATCCAGCCGTGGAGAACTTCTCAAATAACAGATCTTCATCAGGGATCGAGATGTTAAACTTCGATTCCATTAAAACAATAAGCTTGATGAAGCCTACTGAATCGATCCCTTGGTCCAACAAACGGGTATCGTGGCCTTCCGGATACTCGATGTCCAGCTCAGCAAAAATTTCATCTCTCAAGATAGATTCTATTGATTTAGACATCATATTCCCCCGTTAGATAATCTTTAGAAAGGCTGATTAAAGAGGATAGTATACGTGATGAGCAAGTGAAAGTGATTTTGAAGAAGAATAAGTTCATAATGATGGACAAGGTGAATTTGCACTGAAAGAGTTGTTTGCAGAGATGCTGCAATTCATGCTGGAGGTGGAATATGACACGGTGCAGGACATAAAAAGCTTGACGCGATGAGTACAACGACGGAAATACTTGAGGGTTCCCTCGTCAACATCGCAAAGCCTAAAAAAAAAAAGCATTTCCCAAGCAATGAAGCGTTGCTGAAAATGCTCTACAAAACTACGATGAATGTCACTCGTAAATGGACAGAGTGTATATAAAACTGGGAGTAAGTCCCCAATCAACTCTCCATTTTCTTCCTCGACGGGATCGAACTATACTGCGTAAAGATTTGCTTGGAGAGCGTTTACAATAGTAGATTTACAGCACCAATCGCTCGATATATTAAATATAATTACATATATGCCAATTGTCAACAGTTTTGAAAAAGCCCGTTGATGCCAAGGAGATGTTCAAAGCATGCTGTTGGGCTGTCAAGAACGAACGTCAATTATTTAAGGAGAACGGCTCGACTTCAAACTGGAATCGCTCATGAACACGATACAGAATCACGTGTATCAGCGTCCAAAGCTGAGTTAATGAAGTTTGCCTCGCTTTGACGTCCAATCGAAATCAGTTATAACTCTAGCACATGGGTAAACACGGTTTCCAGTAACCTCTTTCATCCGTTCGGAAAGAAAGAGGTTACTGGTACGAAAGTATGGCTGTTGGCCAGCGGCGAGCCAAGCGGCAATCCACATGAAGATGATATTTTCACGAACCGCCCTACAAGGCTTCTCTACCCACATTTGGCTACAAGCGTGATGATAAGAAGCTTCTACTTGATGAGATCTATGCCCCTATAATAGTTCAAGAAATTTCACCTCTATCTGTATTAGGTTTAGGGTGTGTACAAAATCAGTAATTACTTCATTATTCATTATTACAGGTACAAAAAAAGACACGGAAGAACAACTCCGTGCCTATATAAAGCAATTATCCCGCTTCACCGAACTTCAAATTGAAGTTATTAAAGACGGTTCAATCAAAGCCATACATTATATATTTCCCGTCCTCAATCCATAAGGAAGTTGGAACAACGAGAGGCGTAGGAATTAATCCTGCCCCTTCCATTTTAACATCGCCACCGATTCCACATGCACCGTATGCGGGAACATATCCACCGGCGTTACCTCCACGGTGCGATAGCCGCCATCTTCCAACACACGAAGATCACGTGCCAGCGTACTCGGATTACAACTCACGTAAACCACGCGTTCCGGCTTCATCTCCAGGATAGTATCGAGCAAACGCGGGTCGCAGCCTTTTCGTGGTGGGTCGACAACGATGACGTCAGCTTCGATGCCTTGTTCTTTCCAGCGCGGGATGACGTCCTCAGAGGCACCAACTTCGAACTTGACGTTGCGCATCTCGTTCAATAGAGCATTGCTCCGCGCATCCTCGATCGCTTCAGGCACGATCTCTACCCCATACACCTGATCCGCATGTTGCGCGAGGAAAAGAGAAATCGTTCCGATGCCGCAATAGGCATCAATTACCGTCTCTTTGCCGCTCAGTCCAGCGTACTCTACCGTTTTGCCATACAGTACTTCCGTTTGCACCGGATTCACCTGATAGAACGAACGCGCAGAGATCGCAAACTGCACATCACCGATATAATCATAGATTACATCACGGCCCCACAGGACGCGGGTCTCATCGCCAAAGATGACGTTGGTCTGTTTCTTGTTCACGTTCTGGCAGATGCTTGCCACATGTGGAATCGCTTCACGGATACTGCCAATCCATTCGTCTTTGTACGGAATGTCTCGACCATTCGTGACCAGTACGAGCATCATCTCGCCAGTACGGAATGCCTTCTTCACAACCACATGGCGCAATAAGCCGCGACCTGTCTCTTCGTTGTAGGCGCTAATACCAAAATGACTGCCGATCTCTTTAACCTTTGCGACCACTTCGTCATTGTGCTCATGCTGAATGAGGCAACTCTCCATATCGATGATGCGATGGCTTCCTTTGGCGTAAAAACCACCTACCAGACCACCCTCGGTCACACCAATGGGCACCTGTGCCTTGTTCCGATATCGCCATGGCTCGTCCATACCCATAGTAGGCAGTACACGAATGCCCTGCTCCGTATCTTCTTCGTTCATGACACCTTCGAGACGAAAACGAATACGATTACTTCCAATCATTTGTGCTTCAGAAGATGCTTGTCCATGTTCAGTTGTCTGGTTCGCATCATGTTCCAACCGTTCCGCCAGCTTAGCCTCACCAACTGAAGCGTCATCCTGCACGCGCTGTTCGGCGCCCTCTTTATCATCCTGCGTATTGGATGCCAGCGTTTCCGCATCCTCCACCATCACGTTCAATTTGCCAATCCGTTGCAAATTATCAATCACCAACTGGCGTTTCCACGCAAGCTGTCCGGCATAACTCATATGCTGGATCTGGCAGCCGCCGCACTGATCGTAGATCGGGCAAGGCGCGGACACTCGATCCGGGCTTGCTTTCACGATTTCCAGCAGTTTGGCATAGCCATACTGCTTCTTGGTTTTCATCACGCGCACACGCACGGTTTCACCTGGAAGCGCACCCTGCACAAAGAGCGTGTATCCATTCGCACGACCTACACCCTCACCGTCATGGTTCATGCCAATGATGTCGATGACGGTCTCTTCATTTTTGCTAACGGGCAGTCCTTCGATTGGTGCAGATTCACGCGTTCTCCCCTTTGGACGAACGGCAGAAAGAGATGCGCCTTGTGGCCGCACCTCTTTTCCCTGCTGACGTGTAGATGGACGAGATGATTGACTTGGCTGACGGGACGCTGAAGCGTTCCCTTGCCCCTGAGAGGCAGCCGAATTCCGGCGGTTTTTTCCACGACCGCTGCGGTTCGTATTAGACAACGTACATTCACTTCTTTCTTCTTATATGGTATCACATCAAAAAATAACGTTCCGAATTTCTAATGAATTTCAGAAACGTTATATCATCTTCGGATGGTGTTTTCCGACCTTTTTCGGTCATTTTCTCCAAAATAACGACACTGAGATTCGTTAGATTCGCAGCTTCGGCTATTTAGCCACATTAAGGCTTTCTGAGTTCGTTAGCCGCCAGCCGGCACTCGACCAAACTGTTACATTCAGTACGGTGTACTACATCGCAGTACCATCGAACTAGACCAGCACTTTTAACCTTCACTGTTCAATGTTCATTGTTTCACGTTCACTCAATCACCACAATGTGCCCTGTATCCGCTCAACGTATGGTGACCACATGAGATTATACGCGATCCCACCGTACACAGCAACTGGAAATTGCACTTCCATCTCACCTTACGGCAGAGCTGTATCCAACTCTCCTCACCACTTGTGCGATGCTTTACAAAAACCACTGCGGCATTAACGCTTTCCGCAAGCAACCACATTCTCCGCTAAGTGCCAAGTTTAACGATACAACATCAGATGATGACGCAAATTCGTAAACGTAGCAGGTAGCGTGCCGCCCAACTCTCCATCGAGGTTCAGTTGCACATAACCTGGCGACGTAACTTCCATATGACTCGTCTGGAAATGAACCACTTTCTTGTCGTTCAGATGCTCCCCACGCAACGCGAGCGTTACGAGGCGAATCATATCAGCCAGATTACATTTGCGGACACCGATCACATCGAACAGACCATCATCAATGGTTGCTCCTGGAGCCAACTTCTCAAAACCCCCGACCGAATTGGTATTGGCGATGAGGAATAACATGAATTCATCATGGATCTCTTCCTGACCGTCGGCACGAATAATCAGCTCCTGTGGAGACAGACTCGCCATTTTCTCAATACCCTTCATATAATAGGCCAGTTGCCCAATCATCGTTTTCAGACGACTCGGCACTTCATAGGTCAGTTCAGTTAATGAGCCGCCACCGGCAATGTTGATAAAATATTTATCATTCGCTTTGCCCAGATCGAGCGGACGAAGTTGCTGGTTAATGACCAGATCCACATAATCCTCCCACTGTCTCGGAATGCCGAGTGCACGTGCAAAATCATTTGTTGTTCCCAAAGGGAACACACCCAGCGGAGGACGATTCTCCCGCTCAGCCATACCATTGATAACTTCATACAACGTGCCATCGCCACCAGCAGCAATAATCATGTCATATCCGCGTTCAATTGCCAGTTCAGCTTCCCGGGTTGCGTCACCTTCACCCGTTGTTGCGTGACATGAAGCTTCAATACCACCTTGATCCAAACGCTGCAAAATATCAGCCAGACGTTTCTTCATTTCTTCCCGGCCTGAGGTCGGATTATATATTAAGCGAGCTTTTTTCATCTCATACGCCACCTATTCCACATTATCCATGAGTCTAAACGACCTCATATTCTTACGTTGCATCAGTCCACAAAAGGGCATATTTTTTACACAATAATGAACTTCCGTTAATGTTGCTCTAATCTTTCGTCTTACCTATATCTATGCATCAGGAATTCCGTCTCATACCAAAGCCTTTAACTCCTATCATATCATCAAATGTAAAGATGTCCTAGCCTGTAATCCATAAGTATATTTTTTCATATAGGTACCTACTAATCCATCCATTACCCAATAAACCTCACGCACCGATCCTGAATCTTCCCCACTACCTTTTATGTAAAATAGTCTCATTAATCAACCATTCTGCCCGCTTGGACAGGAATTAGTCTTCGATTTCGATGATCTTTATATGATTATGACATAGATATGCTACAAATTTACAAATCTTAAGATGAAAAGATAAATAACATAAACCTTTTTCCAATATAGTTTTAGTGAACCCTCGACTTAGCACTACATCATACCCTTGAAGGAGATGTGTAAATGAAAAAAATCATGTTAATGCTCCTGGTCTTTCTTATGGCATGTATTCCTTGGCTCACCGTTGTTGACGCAGCAGAAATCAATCATGATCAGGTTGTCGGATTTCAGGAAGTCTCCCCAGTCACCGTAATGCAACAAGCAGCCAAGCGTTTTCAGCCATTTCTAAAAGTCTATCATGGTTGTGTACCTTTTCCCGCAGTGGATCAACAGGGCAATACCAGCGCTGGCTTGAATACGTCCGGGTCATCGAATGGGAACTGTAGCTCAAATACAGGGCAGATCTACTCCCGCTCCGCATGGCACAATGGGGTGTGGGCTATCATGTATTCGTGGTATTTCCCCAAAGACTCCCCTTCCTCTGGACTCGGCCATCGTCATGATTGGGAAGGAATCGTCGTGTGGGTCGATAATCCGGCAGCTGCCAATTCCAAAATCCTCTCTATCGCATATTCCGGTCACGGCCAGTTTACCAAAGTTACACCGAGCAATAACAATACACAAGGTAACCATCCGTTGATTTCCTATAATAGTACCTGGCCGCTGAACCATGAGCTCGGGGTCACCAACGCTGTTGGCGGAACACAACCATTAATCGGATGGGACGATCTGACTTCTGCGGCACGAAATGCACTCAACACGACAAACTTTGGTAGCGCCAACGTGCCTTTCAACGATAACAATTTTACCAACAATTTAAATAAGGCCTGGTTCAGATAAAAAAAATCCCCTTCAAGTGGCAGCTCACTTGAGGGGGATTTCGTTATGAAGTTATCGTAGTATCCCGGATACCTGTGTCACTTTTTCAACCAACCTCAAAATCCGATTTTTCTACCTGCACGCAGCTGTTTATACCAGAAGTAGACGGTGCAGCCTACACAATAACCCAGCAGCGCCGCGCTTGCAGCCGCGAGAAGCATGACGGAGAATACATAACCTGTGGCTACCCAGCCAAGCGAGAACGAGATGAGTGCCAGAGACAGGAAGAGCACGGCCAGAATATTGTTGAATCGCTGCAGCTCCACCGCCTGCGTCTCTGTACCTTTACCAGTCAACACAGCTTTCCCAATCTGCACAAACAGATTAAGCTTGCCACTGGAAGCCAGACCAACCACCTGAATGCTCCAGAGCGCTCCCAGAACTACAATTGGATTGAACACAAACGAGAGTAAAACAAACAATACAATACCGACCTGATTTGCTTTCACATAACGCATGGGCACTTCCCGCATCTGTATATCTCCTTATCCCCATTTTATTAGTTGGTTTTATTGTAGTCGGTATTGGGTTAATGAGCAACACTTCATTTAAGGATAGTAAAATCTCTTTTCAGCACGTCCCAATGGGGAGTCGGGATGCCTGTTGTCTTTTTCCAATCGGTAAATGCATTATTTAACGCCTCAATCTCTCCAAAAGAACCCGCAATCAGCTTATGAATTGGTAGCACACTATAGATCTTCAACAGAAGGTACAACATCCGTTGATGCTTGCGGATCATTTTAGCCTGAATCTCCGGTATAATCGTTATGCCCATAGCCTCAAGTACGCTAAAGCCTTCATCCATCGCCCTAATCATATGTTGGATTTGCTTTCTATTCCCGTCCAACTTGATCAACTCACGCTCCTCATTAAAGCTCACCGCATTAAGCATCAGAATGGGGATGATATGGCTTTTCAGCCAGGCATCAATATCGCTCAGAACATTTAACCTGTATTTCACATGTTGGAAAGCTTGATCCAGCACAGGTTTAAAGCCTATTTCACCGTCCAGACTACCGATCACCATTTGTCCGTTGCCTCCACCGACCGATAACATGCGGTCCTTTTCCCGCTTCCCTGCACTCACATGGAATCCAAACGCGACCTGTTTTGCTACCCTGCTGTTTTCCTCCAAAAAGTTTTGCATGCTTCGTGCATCTGCGTTGTTTCCCACAATCACAATATTACTGCTCTGATTGTCTGCCAGGACAGGCAACACTGAAGGAAAATCGTTATATTTCATGACAACAAAAATCAGATCATATTGGTCATCCACTTCCAACGTTCTGGCTACCCGAACCTGATCAACTGTCGTTTTGAATTGAAAAATATGCCGGATGACGAGTCCATCCTTCTCCAGCTCCTCTGCCCGCTTCCCTCTAGCCAGAATAGTAACATCATTGCCGCCGCGCACCAGAACCTGCGCCAGTTGACTGCCCAAAACCCCCGCACCATACACTAATATCTTCATTAGTTATCCCTCAATTTCATAGTTTATAAATAATTGTTGTTTTATCAACATTTGTTGATAAAATAAGAGTAACAAAGCACCTACGGTGCTTCAATCGTTAAAATATCCGTTTTTGTTGAATAATCAACGAATGATTCCTTATTGTTGAAAACCATCATAGGAGGGGCCATGGACAGACGAGTACTCAAGACACGAAAGGCGATAATCGAAGCTTTTGTCGGGTTACTGGAGGAACAGGATTTCGAGCAAATTACGATAAACGATATTGCTGATCGGGCTAATGTAAACCGAGGAACCATCTATTTGCATTACGCTGACAAGTTCGACCTGTTGGATCAATGCATTGAGACCTATTTGCAGCGGTTGTTGGATGCCTGTATGATCGAAAGCTCTACTACAACACCCGTTACGGCCAAGGATGCGCTGCTCAGAACTTTCCGTTATCTGGAACAGCATGCCTCTACCTATACTACACTTCTAACCAAAAAAGGTATTCCGGCATTCCGTAGTAAGTTGATGACATTGTTGGTCCAGGGAGTACAGGATCAAATGGATGCTTGTGGAATCCAGGAAGGTATGAAAAAAGAGATTACCATACAGTTTCTTGCTTCCGCTGCAGTCGGTATCCTGGAGTGGTGGATTATGAATTCCATGCCTTATCCGGCCGAGGAGATCGTTGACCAATTAATAAGTTTACTGGAGCTACATCTGCAATTGCACGCACCCATTAATGGATAGCCCAATCTCTTTCAAGTGATCTACAACAAACAAAAACCACGTCCTTCGACGTGGTTTGATTGTTTATGAAGCTATGGAGTTCAAATCAATTGATGCGACATCACTGCGAGCGATATGATCACACACCTAGGCCAAAGCAATCACTTCAAGAAGAAGCTTCAACCTCATTACATCTCTCCAGCAAAATCTGGATCTGGCGCTCCAGCCACTGCACAAGTAATGGATGTGGCAACAGTGTCTCACCGCTGTACACATAATTCAGTTCTTGCAACCGACCCGGGATAACGTTCCTCGTGAAATAACCGGCACTCAAAAACAGCGGCGCCACAATGACTCGGTTCCCCCGCTCTTCGCTCCAGTACTTCACTTTGTCGTACACACTCTCCGGATTCAGCAATGCATAATCCGTATGGGCTACATCACTAACTTCCTGCACACGCTCTGCAAGGGAAGAAATTCCGGCTTCCCAACGCTCGCGAAAACCATCATGAATACTACCATGGCCAACCAGCAGAATCGTTTCTTCCTCCGGTTGCTGCGACAGTACTCGGACTTTGTCCCACACCATCACGGCAATATCCGGATCGTTATCCACCGGATAACCGAAGTGAACCCGAGCCTTCACATCGAACGGTTCCAGATCCGTTTCGCGATCAGGTGTTTCCTTTGCACCAATGGCATATTCAATTTCATCCACGTGTGTACTCCCGGACGAAACAAATAGAGGTACGACCAGAATATCGGTTACGCCTTGTGCTTCCAGTCGGTCGATACCGTCCTGGATCAGGCGTCCTTCCACAAGTTCAAGAAAACCGGCTTCAACCGGTAATGGAACAGGCAGATTCAACCGGGAGATCGCGTCATCGACGGATTCCACCCAGGTCTGCTCCTGTGAACCGTGACTGATGATGAGTACACCCGGCTTCTTCATGTTAGCGTCCCAGGCGTTCCAGCGTCATTTTATAACCATCATTACCGTAATTCAGGCAGCGTTTCACACGTGAAATTGTAGCTGTACTCGCACCTGTCTCTGCTTCAATCTGGTTATACGTATTGCCTTTACCCAACATACGAGCCACTTCCAGCCGCTGGGACATGGATTGGATCTCGTTAACTGTGCAGAGGTCATCAAAGAAAACATAACACTCTTCAATATCTTTTAGCGTCAAAATAGCCTCGAATAGTTGTTCAATGCTTTTATCATTTAGCTTTTTCAGCTGCATTTCATCATCATCCCCTAGCGGTTACTGTGTACCTACATTGTACTCACCCTGAGTTGGTATTTCAAGCGTTACCGATTTCACGCACTACAGAATAAAAATACATGTTACCGCTTACAAAAGGTACTATTGTCCTCCCCTCGCGTACATCGGGCGAAATTACCGCGCTATTTCCCAGTTTTCACCTGTATATATCCGATTACTTATGTAGGATTTCAATCCTCCTAAATGTTACAATTTTGTGTCTAAACTGCATTTTACTCTTCGTGAACCTGCCATCTTACATGCGCCCAAATCCGCAAATATCCCGTTTTCCGGGATACCCGCCTACGCCGTCTCTCCGCGAATGACATACAGTATAACAAAAGGGAGTTCCACAAGGGTCTATGATGTACATCTGTCATGCAACTCATGGAACGCAATTCCGAAATCCAATAGAAGGAACGTGATTGTTCATGCCACAGCATTATTATCACCGCCAGCCAGCACCAGGGCAGCGTCCGTCTTCTCATGCTCATCGGCAGGCACATACTTCTGCCTATATGCCGCCCGGTGTGGTTCCGAGGTCTTTAAATGAAACTCAGATTCAACCGATGTATCCTGGAGTAGAGCCCCATTACCCGGGCTTTGGTGAAGTCGAAGCTTCTGCAGTCGTACCCTATGGGCAAGGTGTGGCTGGAGGGAACTTTTATGGAGGTGCAGCTCAGGTTCTTCCCCCAGCTCCGGTACCGGCGCCTGCTACTGGCAGTTCCGGCTTTTCATTAGCCAACATCGGTGAGTTAAAAGGAATGATCGACCGCTTCGGCGGTATTGATGGAATCATGACTGGAATAGGCAAAATGCAAAAGGTCGTCGGTGGTATCCAGCAGATGGCTCCGATGATGAAACTCGTTATGGGCATTCTGCCTTTTGGAAAAGGAAAAACGGATAGCAGCGCGGCCGATGCAGACTATGAAGAATATAAGCCGTCCCGCAAACGCAAAAACAAACGTCGGAACAAAGCAACGAATGTTCCACGTCGCCGTAATACGACTCCAACCCGTCGCAAATCCAATTCCACGAAGCCCCGTCCCAAAAGTCGCAAAGGTTAAGAAGATTCAGGCACCCCCTTACAGAAGGCGGGTGCCTTAACACCGTCCATCCGTATACAAATAAATTTCAGGAACTTACGTTCTTATTTCTGTAATTTGAGGTATACTGGACAGTAACTAAAGGAGGCGGACCATGGAACTTATCAAAGACAAATACACTCCCGCATTAATCGATCGGACCGGCGAACATTTGCGTCAATTCTACCCGAAGCTGGATACACAGCAATTTCATGAATTGGTTTTCGCTGAAGGCTGGGAACAGTTGGAATTCAAAGCGCGCATTCGCAGAATCACATTGGCTTTGACCCAGGTACTGCCGGACAATTATGAGGAAGCATTACATATTATCGAACAAGCCGCCCTGACGATGAGAGGCGTTGAATATCTGTTTGTACCGGATTTTATCGAAGTGAACGGACTTGACCCAGAAGATTACGAGTTATCCATGAAGTATCTGACCCTCTTCACACCTTATTCCAGCTCGGAGTTCGCGGTACGCCCGTTTATTGAACATTATCCAATCCAAACGATGAAACATATGATGGCGTGGGCAGAGAGCAACAACGAGCATATCCGCAGACTTGCCAGTGAGGGCAGCCGGCCACGTTTGCCATGGGGTGCGAAACTCCAGAACTTTATCACTGATCCAACACCTGTACTTCCGATTCTGCATGCATTGAAACAGGACGAGTCCCTCTATGTTCGCAAAAGTGTCGCCAATCATCTGAATGACATCTCCAAGGACCACCCTGAACTGGTTATGGATCTGGCCACGACCTGGTACGGACAACATGTACACACAGACTGGATTGTCCGGCATGCCAGCAGGTCATTGCTAAAGAAAGGACATAGCAAAGCACTAAGTCTTTTTGGTTATAATGAGCAGGATTCGATTCACATTGAGCAGCTTCAGCTTGTCCAGGATACGATTAGCATTGGCGAGGATCTTCATTTTTCGTTTGATGTCGTTAATGAGAGCGGCGAGTCACAGATGCTGCGAATTGAATATGAGATGGGTTATATGAAGGCAAACGGCAAGCAGGCTCCCAAACGATTCAAATGCTCCGATAAAATGTACCCGACAGGCAGAACCAAGGTAGCCACCAAACAATCCTTCAAAGTCATCACAACGAGAAAATATTATGCCGGTCTGCATACGCTTACCATTCTTGTGAATGGCAAAGAAGCAGCTACAACTTCTTTTGTTCTTGAAATGGAGTAAAAGGAAGTCATCATAAGTTATTCACAGCTTGTTGAAGCGGAATAGTTATTCACATGTGGATACATTTTTTCAAAACTTCTAATAGAAGAATCAGAAAGGCCACCTGGCAAACATCATCTCCCGACATTTATTACTGCCCGAGATCATGGCCCAGTGGCCTTCTTCATATGTAGTTCAAACTGCAATTCCCCTTACCCACCCTCACCGCTATCCAAAGACCTGCATATGGTCGTAACAATTAGAAAGATACACGATACATCCATGCTGCGCATTCTTGTAACAATATTGGGCTAAATGATGATATGGGTTAGACATGGCCCAGCGTCTACCAGGTTTCCAACTTCCCGTTGGTGGGTTATGCTCGCTTCATTTGGATAGGGTTACCGACGCAGTTTTATTCCTCGATTAAGTCTATGGTCCAGTTCTTCTCCTGAATTTTAAAATCCAGTTCCCGGTAGGATTTCGAAAGGCTATCCACTTTATGTTGAATATCTGCTATGTTCACGGTTCGCTCATACTTCACTTCAGAACGACTGTACCGATCCTGGCGAATGGACGCATGCTGCAAAACTTCGTTAAACGATGCTCTTTCTTGCATGATTCCATCCCGCTCTGCAAGGGCATCAGCAAGCGTAACTCCAGCTGTGAAGTCAGTCTGTGCATTGGTCTTATTAATTTTCTTAACCAATACCGTCAGGCTCCGGATCGTGTTCTCCAGGTCAATCATAAGCAACTGTGGGTCCTCTGCTGGCTGTTCACCTTCCTGAACTTTAACTACGCGTTCCAGACGTTGCTTGAGCTGAGCTATCTTCTTCTGCTCATCTGCACGCAGTACAAGAGCCTCTGCCAATCTCATCGTATCCCATCCTTCCACAATAATATGTATGGATAATTCATCCAGAATCTATTCACATATCGTTATATTTTACCTGTGGATACACGTTATTACAAGTTTATGTTACTAACATCTGATTACACTCGTTCTCACTTAAACCAGCCCCGTTTTACAAACCAGGCCACCATGCTTCCGCCAAGCACAAACATCAACAGCAGCACCGCACCATACCCAAACTTCCATTGAAGCTCAGGCATATAGGCAAAGTTCATGCCATAAATACCCGCGATCAGTGTGAGCGGCATAAATACAGTCGTAATCACCGTGAGTGTCTTCATGATCTGATTCATCCGGTTCGAGTTCAGGGAAATATAACTGTCGCGCAGGTCAGCGGTCATCTCCCGATCGGCTTCAATCATGTCCGTCAGCTTCAATAAATGGTCATAGATATCGGTAAAATAAGCCGTATGTTCACCTGTTCGCTGCACATGCTGGGAGTTCACCACCCGATAGAGCAGGTCCCGCATCGGTACTACGGTTCTTCTAAGCTTCAGCAATCGAGTCCGCAGATCAAACACCTGGTTCATCAAGTCTTCCACCGATTCTTGTCCACCCCGATTCTCCAGTTCAGCCAGTTCATCCTCAATCGCAAATAGAGACGGAAAATAATGATCGACCAGCTTGTCCATCACCGTATAGGCTGCTGCCACCGGACCTCGCGCCCAGATGGTTCGTTCATGTGCATGGTGCAACAAGCGTTCCCACGCTTCATCCACTTCCTCCAATACGCCATGATGAAAAGACACTAGGAAGTTTGATCCGAGAAACAAGTCAACCTCCTCGGCTTCCAGTGTGGACGGGTTCAGTGCATGGAGCACAAGAAACTGAAGATTATCATAATAATCGAGCTTAGGCCGTTGCAATACATGCAGACAGTCCTCAATAGCTAAAGGGTGAAAATGAAAATATGTATCCAGCAAACGGCTTTCCTCTTCCGTAGGCTGGTTAAAATCTGCCCATACCCAGGCATAATCGTTCAGATCCAGCTGTGTAAGTGGTACGTTAACGGAGACTTGATGTTCTCGTGTAATGGCGAGTGTACGAATCATAAATTAGACCACGTCCTTGTCCTGTATCTTTACGTCATTGTACAACTTTAACCATAGGTACGTCTCCCACGTGTCCAAAATATCCACAGACGCATTCAAACTCGACAACAAAAAAAGCCAACCCTGTTGGCTTCTCTCATTTCCCTATCCACAGTTCCCTGTATCCACAGGAATATCTTCTTTTGGTTTATCATTCCACGGATGGCTATCCACATATCCAGCCTGTCCACACGTTCATGCACAGGCGTCTCTTGATTTTGGTTGTATAATTGTCCACATATCCCGATATTCACACAGTTATGAACAGATTGTCTGGTAACCCCGAATTCGTTCGGGATAACTTCTCTTTTTAGAAAATAATCCAGTAGAGCAATCCTGCCAGTCCCGCAGTAATCGGAATCGTAATGAACCACGTAATAATGATACGTCCAGCAAGTCCCCATTTCACAGCAGAGAAACGTTTCGCGGAACCCACACCCAGAATAGCTGAGGTGATCGCGTGCGTTGTACTAACTGGAAGGTGAAGCAACGTTGCTGTGAAAATAACGGAAGCAGCTGAAATATCCGCGGCAAAACCATTAATCGGTTCAATTTTAAAGATTTTGGTACCCATCGTTTTGATGATTTTCCAACCACCGATGGACGTACCCAGAGCCATCGCTGTTGCCGCTGAAATTTTAACCCACAGCGGAACATCCAGATTATCCTGCACACCTGCTGCAACCAAAGCAAACGTAATAATACCCATCGCTTTCTGTGCATCATTCGTACCATGCGTGAATGCTTGCAGTGCTGCCGTGAAAATCTGTACCGTACGGAAACCTTTGTTCACGTTATGCGGACTGCGTTTGGCGAAAATATATTTGAGAATCGTCATGACCACATAACCGATGGCAAATGCGATCAGAGGTGATAATAGCAAACCTCCGACGATATCAATGAATCCGCTCCATTTCACTTTATCAGATCCTGCGCCAACGAGTACGGCACCTGCAAGGGCTCCAATAAGTGCATGTGAGGAAGAAGACGGAATACCAAACCACCATGTAACCAGGTTCCAGATAATCGCTGATATCAAGGTGACTATGACGACCTCTATCCCGTTATCCAGCGTGGTGGGGTCGGTCACACTCCCCCCAATCGTCTTCGCAACACCTGTGAACATCATCGCACCGACAAAGTTCATCACCGCTGCCATAAGAATAGCTCGACGCGGCGTCAGTGCTCGAGTTGAGACCGAAGTCGCAATGGCATTGGCCGTGTCGTGAAAACCGTTGATGAAGTCAAACGCCAGTGCAAGGAAGACGACTATACCCAATACCCAAATCGTTGTTTCCATTATTCTCTGGCTCCTTAAGAATTACGCATAATGATGGATTCAAGCACGTTCGCCACGTCTTCACAAGCATCCGTTGTTGTCTCAAGACGTTCGTAAATTTCCTTACGCTTGATCAGTTCAATCGGATCAGACACGGTAGCGAAGAGATGTTTGATACACATGCGTAGCACTTCGTCGCCTTGGTTTTCCAGATCATTCAAACGAATGGTATACTCACGGATCGCGAGCAATTTTTTCTGGGACAGCAGATGGATCGCCTTCTGAATTTCGTAAGCCGATTGGCGCAAAATTTCAGCAAACTGTATGACGAACTCATCATCTGGATCTGTCAGTTGGTACATATAGAAACGGGAAGCCGTTGCTTCGAGTCCGTCCAATACGTCATCAAGTGTTGTTGTCAGCTCCATAATATCATCGCGTTCAATCGGCGTGATAAATGTTTTGTTGAGTTCTGTAATGATCGTATGCACGTAATCATCACATTTCGACTCGTACTTCTTCATTTCATTAGCAAAAAGAGTCACATCCTGAAGGTTGGAAACATGCTGGGAGAAATAATCTGCCGCTTGAACAACCGTATCTGCCATATTCTCCAGTGTCTCAAAAAATATATCCTTCTTCTTCTTAAGCTTCATAGCTCTATCCCCTTTACGAGAAAAATTGCCGACAACCGATGAAACATGAAATGACAACCTTTGATATCTTATCATATTTGTTTCATGGTTTGTACAAAAGGTGTGATCCTTTTTTATATTCTTATCACATTAATCTGAAATGAATCTTAATTATTTGGAATAATGGTAAATTCAAGTCAAGATTTTACACTGCGTTTACAATTCGACATCAAAATTCAAAATCGACACGATTCTACTTTTCACGCTAAGGACAAATATAATGCCTTTTCGACAACAAAATGAATACATGTTTCATTGTTTTCTTTCATTACATCCTTTTATTGCTGCGCAGCCAGCTTCACATGACTGGAAAATTCCGGTTGATTGGGAACAATGCTGATAAAGGTTTTACCCGGTACAAGAGCAACTTCACTGCCACCTTGAACAAACCGTATAATATCCCCCTGCTTCTTCACCCACTGCCCACGAATCATCTTGCCCTTCTGAAAAAGCATGGCTTCCCCGCCCTGTTCCAAATTAACGGACAACCGACCTACACTATCGAGCACCTTGTGATCTGCACCTGCCACAATGATGTTCGCTGCACCAAGTTGAGTCCCATTATCCAGATCCTGATCTGCCTTGCCATTCACCATTCTCATATATCGTCCGCTAACTTCATCATAATCATACGTCACCCGGTAACTATCCAATAAATAATGGATATCAAATTGCTTCACTGCCTCTCCTGCGGATGTCGCGCCTTCTTCGTTATAATTGTATACCGGCGACTTGAAATCATGGCTGTAACCCTTGATGTCTGACCCTTCTCTCAGCTTGTCCGCTGAAGTATACAGATTATGTGGGGCTTTACGATCCGAGGAACGCCAGAAGTAAGGTCCACCATTCGAGATTTCATCCATATGCTGTTTCTGCTGCCTTTGCAAAATGGAATACGCCTCCGGACTGCCTCCGGCGTGAACAAGTACCCCATCATAACTCTCGCCGAGCTCAATTAGATATGGACGTATACTGCGAACGGGTCCAACCGTCTCCGCACCGCCTCCACTCTGGAAGATGGCTATGAAACGGGTAATGCCTCCCTCAGCGAGAACTTCAAGAATGATATCGGCTGAACTTAGACCCGATTGGGGCCGAGCTGAGGGTGCATTATTAATCATTACGGCGAGTGGTCGACGCGTAATCGCTTCATCTACAGGCAGACCCGTCAGAGGTGCTGTATAGAGAGACGTGTTGGTTTCCTCCACGTGTTCTTCTTGTACAGGTGCAGGTGTCGGTTCTGGCTGAACTGGCATCTGCGCCACCTCCTGGTTTTGGCAGGCAACAAGACTTAATGAGAGAATAAACAGAGATGCAACCGATGCTGCTTTGTTCCATTTAAAAAGCTTCAATATAGGACCTCCTGAACGATATGGCCTGGTTCTAAGTTGTGATATATGTCTCATGTGGGCAACCATTTCACGTATTTCTTTCCATTTAATCACACCCCATCCGATTTGTCTGCGCCTAGAAGGCCTTGATACAGCTTGAAATTCACATTTGAAACAGCATATAGCTAGAAAAATATGTCCTAAATGTGAACTTCTCAAACCTTACTTAAAATTTGAACTATATTGTGATTTTAATCACAAACAAAACGACTTTTGAACTATACAATAAAGACATCAAAGGTGATCACTTAGAAAAACAAAAACAACACACACTAGATTCCATGAAGGAGTGGTTCATATGTTCAGCACAAACCAATGGCTTAGAGAAAACAAAGTAGCAATGTGGATTTTGACAGTACTTCGGGTGTATATCGGTTATGATTGGATGACTCACGGATGGAGCAAATTGACTGGCGGATTCCAAGCTGGCGGGTTCTTGGCCGGTGCGGTAGAAAAAGCAACAGGTGATCACCCGGCTGTTCAAGCTTGGTGGGCAACGTTCCTCGAGAAATTCGCAGTACCAAACGCAGGACTGTTCGACTTCGTTATCCCATTGGGTGAATTCCTTGTAGGTTTGGGTCTCATCCTCGGTTGCTTCACTACACTAGCAGCACTGATGGCTATGGTCATGAACTTCGCGTTCCTCTTCTCGGGAACAGTAAGCACGAATGCTCAACTGGTTGTAATGGAAATCTTCCTTGTCGTTGCTGGTGCAAATGCAGGTAAAATCGGTCTGGATCACTGGGTACTGCCTTACCTTCGCGGATTGTTCACTCGTAACAACAAAGGAAATCTTCCTAAAGACACACCAACGATTAGCCCTACTCAAAAAACAGCTTAAGCAATCATTCATAGAATTCTCGGCCCTGCTCCCAATCCCCCTGGAGAGCAGGGCTTTTTACTTTTCAAAATCAGCCTGAATGCCTGACTGACTTGCCCATCCACAGAAAATCGTATTATGATGAAATAAAGTTGAACTTCAAAGGAGTACACGATATGCCGACCCAGCGACGTCTCGAGACCGATGCGGACTTCCAGGAAGCCATGAATATGAAGTATAAGGTTCGAGTTTTTAAAGATAATCACCAGATTGACTCCGGTGGCATCATTATCCGTTTTGACAGCAACACCGTAGTAGTACAATCCAGTGTCAGTGAGCTCGCTTATCATTCGCGTACAGACTGTGAATTGTTCGAAATCCGCAAATAAAGATCTATTGCATGAATAAGTCCTCATATTGAAAAAAGGTTACTGTAGCCCTTCAAGGGTGTACAGTAACCTTCTTTTGTTTATATATTGTAATTGTATGCATTAATACACGTTATGTTATCCGTACCAAACTGGCTTCAAGCACCATAATCAGGCTGTTGTCTGTTCCAAGTTACACGCCGTCTCCAAACTGCCAGCAGTTCAAACTGAGCGTTCCGTAAGGGTAAGACTGGAATAGACGCTTCGCTGATCGGGACATATCCGCTGTACCCATGGCGTAGAACAAAGGTGCAATGTGTTCTGTACCATACGACGGAACCGCCGTACGTGCATGAGGGGCTTTTTTCTCATATTGAAACAGTTCTCTTGTGTTCCACTGTTGCAAGCGCTCCCCGATCCAGTTATCAAACTCCACCGCCCACTCTTGCGGTTCATCCGTATTGCCCAGCAATCGCAAATTGTGAACCGTTCCACCGCTGCCAATGATTAACACATCATCATGACGTAGCTGTTCCAGCATTCGGCCAATATCATACTGTTCCTGCGGCGTACGCAGCGAGTCTACAGATACAGCAATCACAGGTATGTTAGCTTCGGGATACATATGGAGCAACGGTACCCATACGCCATGATCCAGCCCTCGGCCTCGAATCGGCTGATGTGCCAGATTGCTGCGGGTGAACAAAGCACATATCTCGTTCGCTAAATCTGGCTGCCCAGATGCAGGGTATTCCATCGTATACATCGTAGAAGGAAATCCGTAAAAATCATGCAAGGTCTGATGTGTATCATCCATCGTCACGGACGGTTCAGGACAATCCCAATGCGCCGTAAATACGACAATGGCTTTCGGAGCCGGCAGCCTGTCTCCAAGCTGGTTCAAGAAGTGAGTGTAGTCATTGCTCTCCACCGCCAGAGCGGGAGAACCATGCGCAATGAAAAGTGCGGGTAATGTCATTGCTGCCAACCTCCAGACACGGATAGAATGCTTACTCCTCTATTTTACCCTTAAGAAGGCGCTTTTCCAAGCTGACATCCCCAAACAGTTGTAATCCTGCCACTTATATCATCCAGTGTTGCCAATCCTGCTCGATCTTCTGACGTTCGCCCAGCCACTCTCTGGTACGCGTAATTAGCTGTTCCCGCTCTTTACCTGAAGAGAAGGTGTGATCGCCCTGGAAGATGATCTCCTTGTCACAGCGGCCCTCTTGGCGCATCCAGAATACCTTTTGATACAGGAATGCGTAGTCTACAGGAATAATCTCATCTGACGTGCCATGCACGACGAGTACATCTCCGCTAAACTTAACTGCTTCCTGGAATGGCTGTTGTTCAGCAAGAGACTCGAAGAACGTCGGTGTGAATTTGTATCCCAGATAATCAGCCGCACCCAGTTTCACGCCTTCATCGTATACTTCCCGTCCCGTAATCTTCACGATATCATTGAATGGATAACCCACGGAGGACCACATAACCAGGTTTTTGACACGTTTGTCACGTACAGCAGTTAGTAATGCAACGGCACCACCCAGACTATGACCAATCAGCGTAACACGCGTAGGGTCTACATCACTGCAATTCACCGCGTAATCCAGCACCGAACGGGTCTGCAGCACCATGGACTCCAGTCCCTCCGCTCCGTACTCCCCACTGCTCTCTCCGCAACCGATATAATCGAAACGCAAGACCAGATAACCGTCTTCAGCCAGCTCCCGTGCAGTCTTTACAAACAAACGATCCACGCCGATCCGGCTACCAACAAAGCCGTGGCAGATGACCGCCAGAGGGACCCGTTGCTGACTCTTCTCCTCCTTAATATCTTTCACAACCGGATAATGAATCGTGGCTGTTAATTCTTCCTGTCCATGACGGATACTGATCTGACGTTCCATACCGATTTCCCCTTTCCACCCTTAGCCTGTTAACTTCCATTTATTAAATATATATAATCCGATAAGTTTAGTGTGTATTAAGATGTTATTCATATATTATCATCCCGTAACCTTCAAGTCAACGTAAGTAAGAACCCTTTCTACGTCGACTACCAATCTACATTTTATCGGATAATAAGCGCAAAAAAATGAGCCACGCTGATGACAGCTGGCCCAGATATCATTTGGAATTCAAACCAAGTGTTGCAGGATCGTTATTCGTAGCTTCTACGGAACATCTCGTGAGTCTCCACCCGTCCATTCCACTCATGCTCATGACCCGAATCAGTATTGTCCCAGAAACTTCTCCCCTTCAAATTGCCATCTGTCAGTTCTTCTGCATACTCCGTATCCTCCAGATTCTCCTCAAAGGATACAACCTCGTCCACGACTCCACGGGAGTTGCTGTTCAGTAGCAGCTTCCGGGTCAATTCTGTTTGTTTATCCATAACAAGCACACTCCAATCTTGGATTTCTGTTGGAAATGCTACTATTGTGATGGAATCGGCTGCTCTTTATGCATACTTCACACAATCGTTAGATCTGGGAGGCGTGAGGGTATTTTTTTACATGAACGGGGGAAAATAAACGAACAAACATAGGTAGCATATGCCTCGGAATCCTTCTGCCGAAAGGAATGAATTCATGGAACATCTACTGGAATGGATTCAACATCACGGTAAACTGGTGCTGTTATGCACCTGTGTTATACTGGCCTGTGTATGGATATGGGTCCACCATGAGCAACTTTTTTATAAGGAATGACTTTGCGAAACGAGAGCCCTTCCCGTATACTAAAATACCGTCAGGGTCTTCAGTCAATTGGAAGATCAGAACGTGTGTAGACAGGGGGAGCAATCATTGGGGATTTCCTATAAGAAGCTTAAAGAAATACAGAATCGGCAAATAACTGAGATGAGTCGAATGACACCTGAACATGTGAAACTGTATGACGAGATCAGCACAATTGCGCGTCATGCGCCAGCGGACGAGAGAACACAGGAAGAGTGGATACTCTCCGCAGGAAAAGCGATCGTACAGGCTCAGCGGGATAACAAACCCGCTCGCGAGTTATACGGACCTGATCTGGAACAAGACATCCATGCACAGCTCGGGATTACAAATACAGCACCGGAGAAGGCGGCTGTCGTTGAGATGGGTAAATCCAGCCCAACCCGTGATAATAGGTCAACAGCTTCATCGAAAAAGAATGCCAACGCTGTAGAACCACAGCCAACTGAGAATCCAGAGCCTGTGAAACGGACACCAAAGTGGTATGCCATGATCGCTTGGGCGGCTTTGTCTTTTGTCATGTTGATTCAAGGATGTGTGGGATTGTTCGTGGGTTGGACTGGCGGAGATACGGAGCCGTTCCAACACATCAGTCTGTTCTCTCTGATCGTTGCGGCAGTTGGCGGTATTGCATTGGTGGAGATGCTTCGCCGTCTTGCTGAGCGACCAGACGATGAAGGAGCGGACAAGAACACCGTACCTAAGGTTAACCTTAAGGGAATCATCATCTACATCGTCATCGTGGTCCTTGTGCTCTTTGTAGGGTATCCACTGCGTGATAAACTTCCGGTATTTGCACTGGCTCCGTGGGTGAGTGCAGTGATCGGAGTTGTGGGACTTGCAACGGTGAGGCCTTTATTTGGACAAAAGAAAACAGCATAACACGTTATATAATCGATTAAGGGACTTCACGAACTCGTGAGGTCTTTTTCCATTTGGAGCTGGTTCCGATGCTTGATTCCTTTACCCGGTGTTTCTCCAAACTCCCGCTTGAACATCCGGATAAAATAGTTCACTTCCATCCCTACGGTCTCTGCCGCCTCTCGTACACTTGCTCTTGGATGCTTGTCCAGCCATTCCGAAGCCTTCTGCAAACGTAATCGTTGCATATATTGATGTCCTGTCACGTCATAATGCTGGTGAAATAATCGATTGAGATGCTGCACCGAATAACCCACTGCGTCAGCGATGTGCTTCAATAACAGGTCATCCTGGTAGTGCGTATGCATCAATGCTACTGCTCGGATGAGTGCATCCTTGCTCGGATCGGTCTCCCGATTAGAGTGTTTTACAGCTACGTCACGGGCCATCGATGATCCAACACCTCCAATACCGACATCAGATGGAATTTTCGATTGTGCTATATCTAAAATAAGCTGGTAGATAAGGGCTGATGTGTTCCACATCTCCGTTGCTCCTCGATCCAGCCCATGCCAGAGATTGGTCATCCGTGACCAGATGATTTCAAAACCAGAGATATGGCACGGCTCGTTCTGAAGCAAACCCGTGGATTGTAGTACCGATCCAGCCGATGTACCGCCAATACCGATATAACCCAGTTCCCCTTTGGATTTGTAATGAGGCACATACTCATGCGCAACTTCGGGTTCCACGATGAATAACTGCCCTGCTCCTATCGTCCATGTCCCTTTTCCCGTTACCTTGAACTGCCCTTCACCACCGCGTGACAAAAACAACTGATATACCGGAAATCCATCCGGTCTATGCAGAACTTTCTCTTCCTGTGTCCCCACACAATACAGGTACAGCGGCAACCGGGAATCCGGCAGGCCCGTCAAACGAAATGCAAGCATTCCATCATTCCTTTCGGATCATAGGCTTCTAGCTTATTCCTTCTATTATCCATCCGTTTGTCCTGTTCCAGCAATGGTCTAAGGAACCTTTTTGGCGACAAGATTTTCAAAATGGAAGTTGCCGCGATAACGTTAAACGTTATCTACGAGGGAATGATAAAGACTCCCTTTCCGTATGGAAAGGGAGTTAATGGATTCGAATTCCTAAAATTCAATTACCCAGTATGCGTTTCAACCGCATTTGTCTATCTTAAAATCATGAACCCTGCGTAGTGGATAGCTCGTTTGTAGCAGATGCTTGAGTGCCATTACCACCTGAAGTTCCCGCGCCCTTATTGTCAGTTCCCTGACCATTGCCAGAAGAAGCTGGCGGAATATCAAATGTTCTTTCTGCACTGACAGATGTATATTTCGTCGATTCACTCACCACTGAGACTACCAAAACTTTGTATTTACCCGCTCCAAAAGCCATATTATTTGAATCATTGGCGGAATTTCCAATATCCACTATTGCTGTCCCTGAAGAAGTACCACCCGTATCAACAGTTTTTAAAGCTCTCCCAGCAGTTCCTGAACCGCTTCCTTCTTTAACAATGTACACATCGTAACGAGTAATCCCTAATTCATTTGGCTTATCGAAACTTACATTGATTAAATTATCAGTTACTTTTGCTTCTAAAGCAGTTACCGTTTGCACTGGTGTTACTGTCTGTTTCTTCGCATTAATAGTGAATGTAGATGAAGCCAAACTTGATTCACGATTATTGTCGTTTGATTCAGATAAAATATACACCGTGTATGATTTGCCTGCTTCAATTTTTTGACCATTGATATCAGACAGTACACCCGGAAGTATGGCATTTCCACCAGATGTTTCCACGTATTTTATTGTAGTGGAATTGTTTTCTTTCGCTATATTCTTCGCTACATTGAGCCCAAATGCGCTTCCTGTCGGAGCAACCATAACAACATAACGTCCAATGCCTGCTTTGGAAGCTGGTTCCGTATATCTCAAAGTCACATCCGTTACATCACCAGCTGCTTGCTCTTCTTTCTTAACTTCAACGTTAGTAATTGTAACTGCTCCTACTGCACTAGTTACTGACAATTTAACATCGGCATAAGCTGTTGACAGCACATTAGATGAATTACCTGTATTACTTACCGCAAGTACAAATATGCGATAGTTCTCATCATTGCGAATAGTTGTACTATCTGTTGCCTTGGTATCGTCTAAAGTCACCGTGTAATCTCCGCTTCCTCCAGCTTTATTTACCACCTTAAAGTTGGAGTTCCGATTAGCTTCCGACAAATCAAATCGACTCAAGTTGGAAGTTTTGACTACAAATACACGGTAATGGTACACGTTCGTCTCATTCGACGATCGATTAAATGTCACACGCAAATCACGTCCATCTCCGTTATCCGCGATGTCCTTCGCAGTCACACTGGTCGGAGCGGTAACAGCCGTGTTCGCAGTCAGTGTGATCTGAGAAGAATATGAAGACAACGCATTTTGACTTGAGTTTCCGCTATTGCTTACTGACATAACGAATACACGATAGGAAACGTTATTGGAAATAAGGGAACCGCTTGTATCATTTGCATTAGGAAGCGTAACTGACAGGTTACCACCCGTTTTGTTCACCTGCGTATAGTTGTTCGACGCATTAGCTGCACTCAGCGTAAAGCTACCCACATTAGCGGAACGAACTACATATACTCGGTAGGCAGAGATTCTGGATTCATCCGCGGCCTTGTTGAAAGAAACCCGTAGATCACGACCATCACCGTTGTCACCAATATCCGCAACAGCCAGGTTGCTAATGACTCCCGCGTTACCGGTCGTTGTCAGTCTCAGAGCTGTGGAGGAAGCTGACAGCGCATTAGTGTATCCATTTTGCTGATTGCCCACCGCCATCACAAAGATGCGATAATCTTGCAGATTCGTTACATTATAACCACTTGTGTCCTTCATGGATGAAGGTAATGTCGTTGTAATGTTGTTGCCTGTTTTATTCACCGTATAGTACAGACTGGAGGACAGGTTACTCGCCGTTGTCAGATTAAAGCTGCTGGCAACCGAGTTACGCACCACAAAGACACGATAATTCGCCACCTTGGACTCATCTGATGAACGGTTGAAACTCACCTGAATGTCACGACCATCTCCATAATCCGAGTTATCCTTCACCTGCGTAATTACTGGAGACGTTGCTGTGTTCACGGACAACGTAAGTGAAGATGATGCTGCGGACAGCTTGCTGTCTGTTGTTGTATTAGTGCTTACCGACAAGATGTAGACCACATACGCTGTGCCACTTTTAATCATTTCGCCAGACGTATCCCGTGTCGAAGAAGTCAGCTGGCTTTTCACTGCGGTACTGTTTCCTTTGTATATGATCGTGGAGTTTGCACTGGACACTTTATTCGCTGCAGCCAGATTGAACGCAGAAGAGTCCTTCGCTTTGACTACAAAAGCACGATAATACGTAATGTTCGATGTTGTGCTCGGCTGCGTGAAGTTAATCTCCAGATCGCGGCCATCGCCATAGTCACTAATATCTGCGGCACGCAGACTTGTAACCGCCTGTACTGTGGATTTCACATTATTGAGCTTCAATGCTTGGGAAGACCAGTTCAATGCATTTTTATAATTATTGCTGCTGTTACCAACAGTCAGTACATACAGACGATAAGTTTCATTACTATTGAGCAAATCCCCATTTACGTCACGCGTCTGTGCATTAAGTGTCAGTTTCGGGTTGTTACCATTCGGTGTAACAGATGTATAGTTTGCAGAAGGTACGGCAGTTGCTGAGGACTCCGTAAAGCTATTTACATCCCGAGTTTTCACCAGCATAATCCGGTAAGCAGATACCGCCTTCTCTGAAGTTGGACGTGTGAAGCTCACGGTCAGGTCACGACCATCTCCGTTACTTCCGGATACCGAACCATAGATGTTCCATGCAGCATATTGTGTCTCATCCACTGGAGGTGTTGCCGTTGTCTTGATATCTACACGCTGATTGCGTGAGTTCCAGAATACTTTTTCTCCAAAAGCTTCACTGACAAAACGAATCGGAACCATCGTGTTGCCCTTAATCGTGTTTGCAGGTACATCCAGCGATATCGCTTCCCCGTTGATGTATGCCGTTTTGGAACCAAGTTTCAAAGTAACTTCCTGATCATCGCGAGTTGCAACAATCGTTTTGGTTCTGTTCGTGTATTGTACCTTCGCATCCAATCCTTCAAAAATCGACCGAAGCGGAACGAGTACGCGTCCACCTTTCATGACAGGTGCCTGAGCAGATGATAACTCTGCATCATTGATGTATATGCTGATTCTCGCGGCTGCATCCATAACCGACGTTGGAAGTGCGGACATCAGCATGGCCGATACAGCCAGCGCTGACATTACCTTCTTCACTTGTTTTCCTCCCGCTTTCCTCATATCCCATATCCCCATTCTCACATTTAGTTAACATCGAAATAGATTCGCTGTTCTTTTCATTAATTCCTGTATTTACCTATGCACAACTAAGACGTTCCGATCGGCTCAAAAGTTTCCAGTTGTACAAAAAATATTTTCTCAGAAATCTTCCTCTATCTTCCACCCTCCAAAAGTTAAAAATAACAGAAGAATTTGTCACCATTCCGCAACCACATCCTGCACCAATTGGGTTAATGTATAGTGACTAGTGAACAACACCTATCATTTTCTCAACTACGGGAGGTTCATATCTATGACATCATCGTTCCAATCTGCCAAACGTAAAGGCATGCGCACCTTCATTACAGCCACCGCCATCCTCATGCTGCTCCAAACGGCTGTCGCTCCATTGTCCGGAGTCGCTGCTGCCGCTTCTTCCAGTACAGATACCAAAGTCACGACTGCCGGTTCAACAACGATATATAAAACATTTCAGTCTATGCTCTACAGAAAGAACGGCTTGCCTGCCGCGGATATTTATCTCGAATCTCATATCAATCAAGTCACCACTTATCATGCAACTCTGATGGTCTTACAACTGGAGAATGCCCGCAACAAGGCGTTAACAGCCATGACGGACCGTCTACTGGTGCCTAATGTTCAAGACAAGATGATCAAAGCCTACAAGTGGAATGATAGCTTCACCCAACTGACGAGCCGCACCAACGACGCCAGTCTGCGTGCACTGCTCCAGCAAGCACGGGATAGCGGTTATCGCCTGGTTATGCTGGAAGGTTCCCTCTATCCGATCATGAATTATATGGCTTTTCAGAAATATATCTCGTACGTGAAACCAGACATCAAACAATACATTAATATTATGGCAGTTGAAACCAGCAACCTTGCCGCCGATGATGGCGCACTGGTCATTGGCTATCAGGAGATACTCAATCGCGCTTTGAATCAGGAACGATTCCTGAACGAATATCCGAAGTCCAATCGATTACAACAGGTGAAAAATCTGATGAATAACTATACCTTGTATACGTTTTATGGCCTGAATAATACGCCTTTATTTGACTATGAAACGAACAAAATGACAGCCAATGCCCAGAAAGGTTACAAAGCTGTCTTACAACGTAACTCATCCGAAGACAGTGCCTTCCTGACGAAACTCGAAAAGTTCATGGACATCGTAGCCGAAGCCAAATTCGAGAAAACGACTGCTGTCGAGAAATGGCTGGAGCAGAATGTGCCGGTCAGCGACTACGCGAATTATTGAGTTAATCCGCTTCCATGGTTAATATCCTGTTCGAATTCAGGCTAAATCCCAACAGATAACCACAACAAAAACCGCCACAGGATTCGCTCCTGTGGCGGTTTTCTTCATGCTTTATCATCAGAACTAACTCAACCGGTCAGCTCCCTGCACTATTGAATCGGTTTGACCATATGATTATACTCATGTCCTGCGATGACAATCACATCGTCTTTGACATATCCCTGCCGTTCGTACAGCATTAGCGCACGGCCGTTGTCTCGTTCTACAATCAAGGATACCTGCGAGTGACCCAGATCTCTGCCCTGCTGCTCAAAAGCAGCCATCAGTGCCCGGCCGATGCCCTGCCCCTGATAAGCTTCACTTACCGAGAGAGTATCCAGATAATACTCACCCGGACGGGTTTCTTTAACCAATGCATACTTCTCTTCCTGGCTTCGTTCAGGTCGATCCAGAATCGGCTGGTCCAGACGATCTGCTTCTCCGCCATCATAGGCTACCAGAATCCCCGCAATCAGCCCGTCCTGCTCCATCACTGTCACATGACGATAGCTAATCCGGTTGTTTTCCTGTACATAGAACTCCTGCAAAATCTGCATCGCCTTCTCATGATCCGCCTCACCCGCAAGCGCGTATGCAATGTCCCCGATCGCCTGATACAGTAAAGGAATGACCTGATCAGCATCTTCTATGCGTGCAGGTCTGATCAGAGGAGATGTTTCGTGGTGATCTGACGGCATACTGGTATGTTTCATCAGATTAACATGTTGAACAGATTTAGATTTTTGTTCAGTTCGGTATAGGCGATACCTTTGCGGTTCATGCGTTCAATGAGCGGGTGGTAATCTTCCTTGTACATCAGCTCGATGCCCACCAAGGCAGGGCCATTTTCCTTATCATGCTTTTTCGTATATTCAAACCGGGTGATATCATCATTTTTCCCTAGAACTTCCTCCAGGAATTCACGTAAAGCTCCTGCACGCTGCGGGAAATTCACCATGAAATAATACTTCAGACCTTCATAGATCAGGGAACGTTCCTTGATCTCCTGCATCCGGTCGATATCGTTGTTCCCGCCACTAATAACACAGACCACCGTCTTGCCCACGATTTGCTCACGATATTGCTCAAGCGCCGCAACAGCCAAGGAACCGGCAGGCTCGACAACGATCGCATTTTCATTATAGAGTTCCAGAATAGTTGTGCAGGCTTTGCCTTCTGGCACTTTCACAATGTCATCAAGTATACTGTTGCAGATATCAAAGGTGAGATCGCCAACCCGTTTCACCGCTGCACCATCCACGAATTTATCAATATCATCCAACGTCACAACCTGTTTGCGGAACATCGCCTCACTCATGGAAGCTGCCCCAAGTGGCTCAACTCCAATGATGCGTGTCTCTGGACTCACGGTCTTCATGTAGGTTCCCACGCCGGCTGCCAACCCTCCGCCACCAATCGTCACGAACACATAGTCGGCATTCTCATCGAGACTTTCCATGATTTCCATCGCTACCGTACCATTACCTGCAATAATCTTCGGTTGATCAAAAGGATGGATAAACGTCATGCCCTGTTCGTCACATGCACGCATTGCTTCTGCGTATGCATCGTCATACGTATCCCCGATCAGCACCACTTCAACGTTGTTTCCACCAAAGCGACGCACCTGCTTCACCTTCTGGTTCGGTGTTGTACTCGGCATGAAGATTTTGCCGTTAATTCCAAGGGCATTACAGCTAAAAGCAACACCCTGAGCATGGTTGCCCGCACTTGCACAGACAATACCCTTCTCCATCTCGGCTGGTGTCAGACTGCGAATCATATTATAGGCGCCCCGAATTTTGAACGAACGCACCACTTGAAGGTCTTCCCTTTTCAGATACACATTACAGTTATATTTGGCCGACAATACAGCATCCCGCTGTAACGGCGTTCTTACAATGACCTCACGCAGCACATGATGTGCGCGTACGATATCTTCCATGCCAACACTGGCACGACCGGGACTTGTGGTTCCCGTTGGTTCTTGTTCAACTGGTTTCATGTTGTCTCCACACTCCGCTTTTATTGTCTAGCAATGTCGCGCACTGCTTTTCTTTGTATTGTATCACTTTTGTTCTGTTCTTGCGCCTCAGCTCAGATCATTTATCATTCGTACAATTTCATCAATAATGACCTGAGGGTCTGTATACATAACCATATGTCCCGATTGATCGGCCCCAATCCATCTCGCATTGGATAGCTGGCTCACCGTCTGGCGATGCGCCGTGATGAGGGCAGGTCTGATTTTCCCCTCTCCCTTGCCCGGGTTCGTACCCGAGATCACGCTAACTTCCAGATTACCCAGAGCCGGAGGATGTTCCAGCAACGCTGCCATGTCATCCAGAAACGTTTTGCCTTCTGCGAGCATCGTGCTGGCTGCCCGTACAGTGAAATCCTCCTTGAGGTGATCCGCTGCCACATCGTCAGGCTGAACACTTCCAGCTTTGCTGCCAAGCATCTTATATAAGCCAGTCCGCGCCATGATTGGAATAATGAAACCATTGATGGCAAAGCTCTTTTTAGTAAGCTTGGAAAAATACATTTCGCAATGCTCGTCTGATGGATCTACCAGAATAATGCCACGTAATCGAGATAGATGTGCAGCTGCCGCAGCCCGTACAATCGGACCACCCCAGCTATGTCCAACCAGAATGAATGGGCCCGGGCCCAGAGCTGTCAGCAGTTCTCCAAGATCCCCTGCAATGCGTTCAAGGCTGCGGGGAGCCGAGTCGACATCACTTCGTCCCGCCCCTGCCCTGTCATACACAACTGCACGTGCATGCTCAGCAATGGCTGGTGCAACCAGTCCCCAGTTTGATCTGGAGGCGCCCATACCGGACTCAAATACAACCGTCAGCTCTCCTGTTCCCCTGGACATATAATGTAGTTTGCGACCATCACGGGTCCGAACAAACGCACTTGAACCAAACGTATGTGAGCTAGGGTTAGGATTCATATTCCCCTCCTGATTACGTGCATAATCATCTATCACCGAATCTAATTGAAAATGATTATCAATTACTTCATTATAGAATAATCCATGCTTTACGACAACCATGTTGCTTCAGCAAGTTACAGCAGTCCTGTCACCTCTGTCACGTTGCTAGAGTCATCCTCCATCCCACCGTCCCGTTAACCCTCCTTTTTCCTTATGCAAAAAGAAAACCCGATCCATGATCGGATCGGGTAACTGTCCTAGCCACTATGCGGCTGGCCCTCATGCACATTCTTATGGCTTCGTGCGCAGTTCCTGCACGTATCGCATAATCGTAATCGCTTAATCCAAGGATGGAAGAATATTCGGTTTAAGGGCACAGCCCCTTATCCCCTAATACCATGATCCTTGTTGTTCAGCTGCTCCAGAAGTTCATTCATCGCTTCTTCCGTCATGGCCCCACCACTAAACGCAACAAGTGCACGCAGTGGCATATATTTCATCATCGCATCCATCATATCTGCATGATCACCAGCATCATCACCGCCGAACCCGCTGGCCTCCTGGAATTGTTGCAAAGCCTGGTCCAGTAGCTGTTTATGGGCCGGATCACGCTGGATATCCCCCAATGTACTATTACGCGTATAGGTTGGAAGGAATGTCGCTGTAGACTCTACGTTCACACGTGTGTGCACATGAATGTCCCGTGAGGAGCTGCCTACCTGAATCTCGAACTCTCCGGTCTCCACATGCCAGTCCTTCATATCTACGTTGTAATAGGCGAATGAACGTTTGTTTAGTGTGAAGCTCACCACTTTGGACTCTCCAGGTTCAAGGGCCACCTTCGCAAATCCTTTCAATTCTCTTACAGGACGAATAACTGTGCTCTCTACATCACTGACATACAACTGTACAATCTCCTTGCCCGCTCTGTCACCGGTATTGGTGACCCTTACTTGCACATTCACCTCATCCTGATCGGTCAATTCTGTGCGATCTATCTTCAGATCAGCATATTCAAATGTTGTATAACTCAGTCCATAGCCAAACGGGAACAGCGGCTCCAGCTCTTTTTTGTCATAATACCGGTAACCAACAAAAATACCTTCCCGGTAATCAACTCGATCCCCTTCACCCGGGAAATTTAGATAAGATGGATTATCGCTGAGTTTGGCAGGGAAGGTCTCTGCCAGTTTACCAGATGGATTTACCTCTCCATACAACAGATCTGCGATCGCTCCACCAACGGCCTGCCCGCCAAGATAAGCTTCAAGTACCGCTTGCACCTGCGGCAGCCAAGGCATCTCCACTGGAGATCCGTTGCTCAGCACCACAACCACACGTGATTGGACTTTTGCAATCTCTTCGATCAGACGAATATGATTGTCAGGCAGACGCAGATGGGCACGATCATACCCTTCGGATTCATAACGATCTGGCAATCCAACGAACACAACAGCGGTAATCGCTGACTGTGCGGCCTGAACAGCCTCATGCATTAATGTCTCATCCACATCATCCGCTTCAATCCGATACCCCTGAGCATACGAGAAGGTTACACCTTCGCCAGCCACCTGGGTCATCTCTTCCACAATATCATCCACTTTGGTCGGATTAATATGGGAACTGCCGCCGCCTTGGAAGCGTGGTTTACGAGCAAATGCTCCAATTAACGCCACTTCGCCTTCACGTGCCAGCGGCAGGATACCTTCTTCATTTTTCAGCAAAACCATACTCTCGGCTGCCACCTTACGCGCAAGTTGGTGATGCTCATCCTTGTTATATGTAGCCCCATCTTGCTTTTGATCAACGGCATTAAAGATCAGCGTAAGCAGACGCTCCACCGCCCGATCCAGCTTGTCCAGCGGCAATTGTCCACTCTCTACGGCATCGATCACTTTACGCTCACCGATTCCACCGCTTGTTGGCATCTCCAGTTCCAGTCCTGCTGCAAGAGCGTCTGCACGTTCATTAACCGCACCCCAGTCTGATACCACAAGACCTTCGTGTCCCCATTCGTCTTTCAGGATATCCGTAAGCAACCATTCATTCTCACCTGCATACGTACCGTTCACCTTATTGTAAGAACACATCACCGTCCACGGCTGTCCATCCTTCACCGCACCTTCGAAGCTTGCCAGATAGATCTCACGCAGTGTCCGTTCATCCACCACCGCATCAATCGACATGCGCCGTTCTTCCTGATTATTAACTGCAAAGTGTTTGAGAGACGTACCCACACCCTGGCTCTGCACACCTTGAATATGACCGGTAGCCATCTGCGTAGATAACAACGGATCTTCGGAAAAGTATTCAAAATTACGTCCACCCAATGGGGAACGTTTAATATTTACACCCGGTCCAAGTAATACCGCTACATCCTCGGCCTGACATTCCTCTCCCAAAGCCACCCCGACCTGACGCGCCAGCTCCTTGTCCCATGAACTAGCCAATCCTGCCGCGGACGGGAAACAGGTTGCAGGCACACTCGACGTTAGTCCAAGATGATCCGCACTCCCATCCTGCTTGCGTAGTCCGTGAGGTCCGTCCGTCACCATGATGGATGGAATGCCAAGACGCTCCACCCCTTTCAGATGCCAAAAGTCCAGTCCCGAGCACATGCCCGCTTTTTCTTCCAGTGTCATCCGCTGTACCAGTTCCTTGATGTTACGTTCCACATTAACCCCTCCAGTTCATGATGTTGATACATAGCTATATCAATAAGCATACAAGGTTATCTACCACACATTCAAATGTTTACCCGGTTAGTAACGGTTACATAACACCAGTCAATCATTTCTTCTTCCTGACGATGATCAAAATAAAAAGGAAAAACAGCCCGATCTTCACGATCAGGCTGTCTCTATACGTTTCATAACCGTCTATCCACCCAATTTACGCCTGAGTCTTAAACCAAGCTACCGCAGCTTCTGCCTCAGTACGAGTCAACTGATGACCCTGACGCTCCCAATGCGTGTTTACATCGGCACCTGCACCGCTGAGCAGCGAAGCAAGTTCCTCGGTTTCACGTCTTGGTACAATCGGATCGTTCTCGCCCGCACCAATGAACACAGGCAGACCTTTCAGATCCGGCAGTTCGAGTCCGCGCAACGGTACCATCGGGTGATGCAGAATTGCACCTTTGAATACATCTGCTTGATGGAAGATCAAGCTTGCCGCAATGTTGGCACCGTTAGAGTAACCCAGTGCATACACATTGGACCGATCGAACCCATATTCCACCGCAGCTGCATCGACAAAAGATCCCAGCTCTGCCGTACGAGCAATCAGATCTTCTTCATCAAAAATGCCTTCGGCCAGGCGGCGGAAGAAACGGGGCATCCCGTTCTCCGATACATTACCCCGCACCCCAAGTATGCCAGCTCCTGGTGCGATCATCTCCGCCAGACCGATCAGATCATTCTCGGTTCCGCCTGTGCCATGAAGCAACAGGATTGTTGGCGCATCCGGCTGAGCACCTGCTTTATAGATATGTTTCATTGTATTGGTTGTGGTCATGATTTGGACTCTCCTTTCCATTCACGTACTTCAATTCGTGGCAACAATTGTTCAATCTGCTCACGCTGTGGTTCATACCATTCAGGCAACATCAGTTTCTCACCCATGCTCTCTGCTGGTTCATCCCGTGCAAATCCCGGAGGATCCGTAGCCAGTTCGAACAGTATACCACCCGGCTCCCGGAAATACACAGCGTTGAAGTATTGACGGTCAATGACTGGCGTTGGATGATATCCGGATTGTTCAAGATCCTGCTGAATTTGTTCATGTTCCACGTAATCTTTGGCACGCCATGCAATATGGTGAACCGTTCCGGCTCCACCAATCCCGCGTTGGATACCTGTGGACTGAATATCGATGATCTGACCAATATCGCCGCTTGCCTGAAGACGAAGAAGTCCGTTCTCTTCACCGACTTGCTCCAGACCCAGTTTGCTCACCAAGACGTCCATGGTTTTCTCAGGAACGTGGCTGAACAATACGGCTCCGCCAAATCCTTTGATGGCATGCTCCGGTGTCACACCGTTGAAACTCCAGTTGCTTTGCTGACCGCCTTCACGCTCAACCAGTTCAAGCAACAGACCGCCTTTGTCGAAGAAACGAATGTACTGCTCACCAAATCTGGTTTTATTTTCATATGGAATATCGAAGGAAGCAAGACGTTCTTTCCAGAAAGGCAGGCTTCCTACAGGAACCGCATATACGGTAACTCCAGTCTGACCTGACCCAATGACACCTCTTCTTGAATTCTGCTGTGGGAAAAAGGTAATGATTGTGCCCGGTGCACCCTGCTCATTCCCGTAATACAAGTGATATACGTCTGGTGCATCAAAGTTTATTGTTTTTTTTACCAGTCTGAGCGCCAACACAGCTGCATAAAAATCAACGTTTTTCTGCGCATCGTCAACAAAAGCTGTAATATGATGAATTCCTGAAGTTCTGAACATAATCTCCACTCCCTTGGTTTTAGTTGTATCATAGGTTGTTTTTGCTTCTTTTATTTATTGCTTTTTGTTATTTATCTTTAAGTTAAGATTCTTTAAATTTATATTAATCCATTGGACCACATTATGCAAGCTTTTATTTTAAAATTAAGATTTAATACAAAAAGCAGGCCCCGATCACTCCGGGAACCTGCTTAGCATTTATAACGATTGATTAGGTTGTTTCGTATTCCTGTATTACTTTTGTATTACTGCTTCTTAGACCAGTTTCATTCTTTTTGGTGGATTCACCAAATCTTTATGCTCGTATTCATCCTTGATATCTCCGACAATCTCTTCAAGGATATCCTCCATCGTAACCATACCTACCGTAGCACCTGCCTCGTTTTTCACGGTTGCAATGTGTACACGGCTTTGTTGCATCTGGATCAGTACATCCTTGATTGGAGAACGCTCGGAGAAACTCGGCGTATTGTGAACAAATGTCTCCATATTGAAATCTCTACCCGCAGCCACACTCGTCAGCATTTCTTTTGTATTAATAAAGCCAACAAAATGAGCCTGATCCCCATTTGCAATAACAGGGTATCGCGTGTATTCATGTCGATTTAGCGTCTCAATGATCTGATCAATCGGCATTTCCTTATTCAGAGTAACAATTTTATCTCGTGGAATCATAATCTCCTGAAGCAGACGCTCATCAAAAGCAAAAATGTTTTTGAGATAGTCCAGCTCCGTCTGGTTGATCTCGCCACTCTCGTAGCTCTGTGCCATAATCAGCTTCAGCTCTTCTTCGGAGTGAACGGTATCATGCCCGGCAGGTTTTACACCAAATATGCCAAGCAACAGACGAGCAGCTCCATTTAGCGCGTAGATGAATGGATTCATGATTTTACCGAACCAATACAGTGGTGGTGCCAGCAACAGCGTCATTCTCTCTGCAAACTGAATCGCCAGGGTTTTCGGTGCCAATTCACCAATAACCACGTGCAGGAACGTAATGATCGCCAGAGCAATACCATAGGAAAGCACGGTAGACAATGCCGCTGGTACTTCCATGCGCTCAAAGAGCGGATGCAGCATTTTCTCAACAGTAGGTTCACCCAAGGCTCCCAATACCAGCGCCGTGATGGTAATCCCCAATTGACACGCCGACAGATAATAATCCAGGTTGTGCGCCACTTTTTTGGCCAGTACTGCCTTTTTGTTCCCTTCCGAGATCAATTGATCGATTCGGGACATCCGTACTTTAAGAATTGCAAATTCGGCTCCAACGAAAAAGGCTGTCAGACCTATAAATACGGCTACTAAAAATAAATTCAAGGCTATTATTCCGTCCAATGATTTCCCTCAGGTTGAGGGATTCACCTCCAAATAAAATTTATATTAAGGTTGCACAGACCACTCCGATGACAAAATAACCTTCCGACCGCTGTTATCACCAGATTTTTTTATTCCTTATATAAAAGGGGAAAATCCGGTGATAAAGGCGGACGCTTCGCTTCTTCAGTCTATTCTGTCCTCTCCGTTATCGCAAAAATATTTAAATTTTTAAAAGATTTCCGGACAAGATCACGCCAGATCGCTAGTAGCTTCCTCAACCTGTGCGCCGCTCACTCGTTCCAGAAGAACTTGTTTGATGTGATAGTTCTCGGTATCCACAACGGTCCAGACATAATCGCCGTGTTCTACCGTGTCGCCTTTTTCCACACCTACACCCTTCTGGTACTGGATCCATCCAGCAACGGTATCCATCTCTTCATTACCTTCAAAGCTAAGTCCGAACTGCCGCTCCACTTCATCCAAAAGTACCCGGCCATTAATGAGATATTGATTCTCTCCGGTTTCCTGGATATCAGCCACCTCATCGGCATCGAATTCATCGCGAATCTCACCAACTAGCTCCTCCAGAATATCCTCCATCGTAATGATACCCGAGGTACCCCCATATTCATCCACGACCACGGCCATGTGTACACGTTCCTGCTGCATTTTAATCATCGCATCCTGGATACTTGTAACTTCGGAAACAAATGGGATCTCACGAACGAATTCGCTTAGTTGATATGATCTTGCGGCTACCATGTCAGGCAAAATCTTTTTCACATTCACAACGCCGATAATGCGGTCCTTGTCCCCATCCTCGATGACAGGGTAACGTGAATAGTTATGTTCATCCAATATAGGAATAATATCGTCATAAGTCATATCCTGATCTAATGTCACCAGTTCCGTACGCGGCACCATGATGTCTTTGGCATCACGTTCGTCGAACACAAATACATTTTCCAGATACGAAAGCTTGGTCTTGTTGTTCTCGTCACCTTCGTAACTCTGGTTCATGATGATTTTGATCTCATCCTCCGAGTAGGCTTGATCATGTTTGGCAGGCTTTACACCGAATCCTCGCAGAAGAACACGTGAAGTTCCATTAAGCGCCCAGATGAACGGATACATGATTTTACCAAACCAGTATAGCGATGGGGCGAGCATTAATGTCAGTTTTTCTGAGAATTGAATCGCCAACGTTTTCGGTGCCATCTCACCAACAACCACGTGCAAGAACGTGACGAGGATAAAGGCAATCGCATAGGAAGCAATCGACGAGATTGAAGCAGGTACATCTAAATAATTGAATACCGGATATAACAATCTCTCAACCGTCGGTTTTCCGAGCGCTCCCAGTCCCAGAGCAGTGACCGTAATACCGAGCTGACAGGCTGACAGATAATAATCCAAGTCCGAGACAACTTTTTTAGCCAATACGGCCTTTTTATTGCCCTCCGCGACCAGTTGATCCACTCTTGATGTACGAATTTTGACTACAGCAAATTCCGATGCTACGAAAAATGCAGTCAATGCAATCAAGATAATAAGTAAAACGATATTCAATATGGTAATTATGTCCAATGATTTCCCCGGTTCTCAGGGATTCACCTCCAGAGATAGTTACAGCGTGATCCGTTAACTGTGTTAACCATTCATCAACTGTTAGTCTTTCAACACGACGTCTGCCTTATATAAAATTGATTTCAATGATATCTTTTGTATAAGTCTTACGTTTGACCTTGTAAAATTACAAAACAGGAATTCAAGATGAAGTCAATGACTTGCAGAAACTTCTTCATTCAAATCGGGTTACCCCTCATGCTGTCAATTGTTCCTCGCTTAACTCCACCTAGATTCGCCATTTGGACAATTTACAATATCGCCTACCCAATAGATATCCACCTCCCCTCGTACTCATTCCTGTTTCCGAAAAGTATACCATGTTTCCCGCTCAACCATCCAGTTGCACGTTATGGTTTGCCACAAGCTTACAGTATAATGTTCACAAATTAGTCTCTATGTATGTTACATACTTTATATAATATGATTGATATTACCTCATAATGTGATAATCTTCACATGTTTAGTATAGTCCAATTTATAAAAATACTACCCCTTACTTTAGGGCATTAAACATGCGTGATTTCCCTGATTTAATCCCGTTTTGAATCTTCCCCATATTCTTTCCCGTATAAAACAAGTCCGGCCGTATGCACAAGATACATCTATATACGTAGCAAAGAGCCCGCAAGATGCAAATACCTTTCCGGTAAACATCTTTACGGGCTCTTATATTCATTCTATACGAGTGCTTTGGCAGCAATATCCGTTCGCTGATGTTTACCATCAAAATGGATACGCTCCGCCTGTTCATAAGCTTTGTTTCTAGCTTCGGCAATATCCGCACCAAGGCCAACTACACCCAGGATCCGTCCACCATTCGTAACCCAGTCTCCTGCTTCACTACGTGCTGTACCTGCGTGGAATACCACGGCATCTTGCACTTGATCCAGTCCTTCAATGACTACACCTTTGGCATAAGGACCCGGATAACCTCCTGAAGCAAGCACCACACATACTGCGGCTTCATCACTCCATTCAATCTCAATATCAGCCAGCTTGCCATGAACGGTTGCCCAGAAGATATCAAACAAGTCGCTCTTCAGACGTGGCAATACAACCTGTGTTTCCGGATCACCAAAACGTGCGTTGAACTCAATCGTTTTGGGTTTGCCATCCGGCGAGATCATCAGTCCGGCAAATAATACCCCCTGGAACGGACGTCCTTCGGACACCATTGCTTTGGCAGTTGGTTTGATGATCGTCTCCACGGCTTCCTCAATAATAGAAACAGGGATATGTGGCAAAGGTGAGTATGTACCCATACCGCCTGTGTTTGGCCCTTGATCATTGTCGAATACAGGTTTGTGATCCTGTGCTGCGGCCATCGGACGAACCGTCTCTCCATCGACAAAGGCCAGAATGGACATTTCCTGCCCTGCGAGGAATTCCTCGATAATCACTTTGGCTCCTGCTTCACCAAATACTTTGTCCACCATGATACTGCGAAGTGCCTGATCAGCCTCTTCACGCGAATAAGCTACCGTCACACCTTTGCCCGCTGCCAAACCATCTGCCTTGATGACAACCGGAATTGTTTGCTCATTCAGGTATGCTTGAGCTTGTTCGTAATTGTCGAATTTCTCATAGGCCGCGGTTGGAATGTTGTATTTGTGCAGCAGGTCCTTCATGAACGTTTTACTTCCTTCAATCTCTGCTGCATTACGACGAGGTCCGAATACCGGAATACCTGTCGAATCAAATGCATTCACGATTCCATCCGCCAACGGATCATCCGGACCAATAACTACTAAACCCACTCTAAGCTCTACAGCCAGAGCCGTTAGTTTATCGAATTCATTTACCGCAATGGCATGACACTCAGCGAGCTGAGCAATACCTGCATTTCCCGGTGCACAGTGAATCTTGTCTACCTTTGGACTCTTTGCCAGCGCCCAGATGATTGCATGTTCCCGGCCACCGCCGCCTACTACCAGAATATCCATTCGTTCTGTTCCCCTCCGTGCATAACTGAATTTGTTACGCTAATGCGTGTTGAAAAACCTAAAAAAGAGGGGGTGTACCATAAGTCATAAGTATGACTGGCGACACCCCTTATTTAAACCTTTTTCGTTCTAGTGTTTGAAGTGACGAACTCCTGTGAAGACCATGGCAATTCCGTATTCATTCGCTACTTTGATGGATTCTTCATCTTTGATCGAACCACCCGGTTGAATTACCGCTGTAATTCCGGCTTTTGCTGCCAGTTCCAGCGTATCACCCATTGGGAAGAACGCATCAGATGCCAGAATAGCACCTTTTGCTTGCTCGCCCGCTTGTTCAATCGCAATTTTGGCTGCACCCACACGATTCATTTGTCCAGCGCCCACACCCACCGTCATGTCATTCGCAGCAAGTACAATCGCGTTGGATTTCACGTGTTTAACTACTTTCCAGCCAAACAACAGCTGTTTCAGTTCTTCTTCCGATGGCGCACGATCGGTTACAACATTCAACTCGCTTGCTTCGATGGAGTGTACATCGGACTGTTGCACGATCATGCCACCGTCGATAGACGTTACCACGAATTGGCTCTCCCGTTTACGAGCAGCATTCAGTTCGCCTGTTTTGAGCAAACGAATGTTTTTCTTTTTCGTCAGGATATCGAGAGCCTCTTGTGTAAAATCAGGAGCAAGTACGATTTCCAGGAAAATCTCGCTCAACTTGCCTGCTGTATCGCTGTCGATAATACGGTTTGCTGCCACAATGCCACCAAATATAGATGTTGGATCTGCAGCATATGCTTTGCCGTAAGCTTCATAGATACTTGCGCCAATACCTACGCCACATGGGTTCATATGTTTAACCGCGACAACGGCTGGTTCTTCAAACTCTTTGACGATCTGCAATGCTGCGTTCGCATCGTTGATGTTATTATAAGACAACTCTTTGCCGTGCAATTGCTCGGCTGTTGTCAACGTATCTTGAGCAGCCAGCGGTTTGCGGTAGAATGCCGCCTGCTGGTGTGGATTTTCGCCGTAACGCAAATCTTGGAGTTTTTCGTAAGTAACCGTTAGACGCTCTGGCAGTGGATCGCCATTTACGTTGGACAGGTAGTCGGAGATGAGTGCATCGTAAGCCGCCGTATGACGGAACACTTTTGCCGCAAGCCGTTTGCGAGTTTCGAGAGTGGTATCTCCATCGTTGCGCACTTCCTCCAGCACTTGGCTGTAATCAGATGCGTCTACAACGACACTGACAAAGGCATGGTTTTTGGCTGCCGAGCGAAGCATCGTTGGACCGCCAATATCGATGTTCTCGATGGCATCTTCGTATGCTACGTCCGGTTTCGCAATAGTCTCTTGGAATGGATACAGGTTCACGACAACCAGATCGATATAGCCGAGACCGAGTTCTTCCATCTGGCGTGTGTGCTCTTCGTTATCACGCACAGCCAACAACCCACTATGAACTGCCGGATGCAATGTTTTGACACGTCCGTCCATGATTTCCGGGAATCCGGTCACATCCGAAATTCCGATGACAGGTACGCCTTCCTTCGACAACAGGCTGCTTGTACCTCCTGTCGAAATAATCTCCACACCCATTTGCGACAGCTCGCGGCAAAAGTCCACGATGCCCGTTTTATCCGATACGCTAACCAGCGCTCTTTTGATACTCACAATATGCTCCTCCTTTAATGTCCCATGGCTTCGCGTTTCCTGACGAAACACAGCCGATTTATTTCCCGAGAAATATCACAAAATGCGTACCAATATTCGACTTCTGTTATAGAAGTTGAACCAAGATGTTTACACGGGACACTCCGATGACAGAACAACCTTCCAATCGCTGTTATCCCCAGATTTTTTGATTCCCTTTTCTTAAAGGGAAAATCCGGTGATAAAGGCGAACGCTTCGCTTTTTCAGGTTTTCTCTGTCCTCTCCGTTAATGTGTAAAAAAATTCAACTTATATCAAACCGGTTTGTTAACAGTCACGTGACGTCCGTCTAACTGAACCAGACCTTGCGCGAACCAGGAAACAACTTCAGGGTATAACTGCTGTTCAGCCGCATGAATGGAACGGCTGATTGACTCAGGCGTATCCTCTGGCAAAATGGGAACCGGATGCTGGGCAATAATCGGTCCGGTATCCATGCCTCCGTCCACAAAGTGCACGGTCACACCCGTAACTTTCACACCGTATTCCAATGCCTGTCCAATCGCATCCTTACCTGCAAATGCCGGTAGCAAGGACGGATGAATGTTAATCAACCGCCCTGCGTAACGATCCACCACAACGGAAGTCAGCAATCTCATATATCCGGCAAGAACGACCAGGTCGATCTTTTTGGATTCGAGCACTTCCACGATCTCTGACTCATAGGCTTCACGGGAAGCATAATTTTTCGGAGTAAACAGATGACATTCCACGCCTGCGTCCTGTGCCCGCTGCACAACACGTGCAGAAGGTTTATCACACACGAGCAGATCAACGGATGCATTCAGCCCACCATTCCGTACTGCATCGACCAATGACTGAAAGTTAGTCCCTTCACCCGAGGCAAATACAGCTATGCGGTAGTTCGCCATTAAACATCCGCTCCCGTGAAGGTTACTCGCGCATCTCCTTCAGTAACACGGCCAATGATGTACGCTTCTTCACCAGATGCTTTCAGTTGTTGCAGCGCTTCCGATGCATCTGCTTCATTAACGACCAGTACAAGCCCGACACCCATGTTAAATGTGGTGAACATGTCACGGTTCGAGACAGCACCCTTTTCCTGTAACAGGTTGAAGATTGGCAGGATCGGCCAAGAGCCGTGGTCAATATCCACATTCACGTTGCTAGGCAACATACGTGGGATATTCTCGATGAAACCACCACCTGTAATGTGTGCCATGCCTTTTACTTTTACCTTTTCCAGCAGGGACAACAGAGGTTTAACATAGATCTTTGTAGGTTCCAGCAGAGAATCGCCCAGCTTACCGCCCAGTTCCGCTAATTCATCATGCAGATCAAGTCCCGCATCTTCCAACAAAAGTCTACGTACCAGCGAGAATCCGTTACTATGCACACCGCTGGAAGCCAGGCCAATTACTGTGTCGCCAGGAGCAATGGTTGTACCATTGATGATCTTCGCTTTGTCCACGATGCCCACCGTGAATCCGGCAATATCGTATTCGCCTTCACTGTACATGCCCGGCATCTCCGCCGTCTCGCCACCGATCAGCGCACAACCTGATTGATGACAGCCTTCAGCGATACCCGCGACAATAGCTTCAATTTTCTCAGGAATGACTTTGTCACATGCCAGATAGTCGAGGAAGAAGAGTGGTTCTGCACCCTGTACCACAATGTCGTTCACACACATCGCTACCGCGTCGATTCCGATGGTATCGTGACGGTCCATGGCAAATGCAATTTTCAGCTTGGTACCTACACCATCCGTACCGGATACAAGCACCGGCTCATCGTATTTATCTTTGTTCAAACCGAACAGGGCACCGAATCCACCCAGATCCGTCATCACTTCCGGACGGAAGGTACGCTTCACGTGTTTTTTCATCCGTTCAACCGCTTCATTACCTGCCGCGATATCAACGCCGGCCTTTTTATATGCTTCGGACAAGTGGAATCATCTCCTTTTTTTTCGCCCCACCTAAATCCTCCCGCCCGGGAGGACCCCATAGGACCTTGGCAGGCCCTCTGGACACCCGCCAAAAAAGCGGTGCAGAGGTGGCTGGTGTGATCTTGCTATGGTTGGTTCGTGCGTGATCTCGCGGGATTGTTCGCCGATTCCGTTGGCTGCAAGCCATCGGTCGGCGAACCCCGCTCAGCTACGCTGCGGGCAAGCCCGCTGGGCAGCTGCTTCGCTCGGCTGCCTGGCCCCTGTTGCTCCGCAAAGCGGGGCTTAAGGGCGCGGGCTTGGCCCGGGGGCAGCTGCTTCGCTCGGCTGCCTGGCCCCTGTTGCTCCGCAAAGCGGGGCTTAAGGGCGCGGGCTTGGCCCGGGGGCAGCTGCTTCGCTCGGCTGCCTGGCCCCTATTGCTCCGCAAGGCGGGGCTTAAGGGCGCGGGCTTGGCCCGGTGGCAGCTGCTTCGCCTGGCTGCCTGGCCCCTGTTGCTCCGCAAGGCGGGGCTTAAGGGCGCGGGCTTGGCCCGGGGGCAGCTGCTTCGCCTGGCTGCCTGGCCCCTGTTGCTCCGCAAGGCGGGGCTTTACAACTAACAGCTGCAGCCGAATTTTTCCTCGCCTCCAAAATCGAGGCGGGTTGGGTAATCATGATCAAAACATGCGAGACATAGTCCGCCTTTAGGGTCATCCTGATTATCTCCCTGAATCGATGCAATCAGTCCATCGGGACTGAGGAACTCCAGGGAGTCCGCATTAATTTCACGGCAAATTTCTTCCACCGACAACTGTGAAGCAATTAATTCACGGCTGTCAGGCGTATCAATACCGTAGAAACACGGGTTTTTGAAAGGTGGTGATGTAATCCGTACATGTACTTCCGTTGCTCCTGCATCACGCAGCATGTTCACGATCCGTCGGGAAGTTGTTCCCCGTACGATGGAGTCGTCAATCATAACCACACGTTTGCCTTCCACAACACGACGCACAGCGCTCAGCTTCATCTTCACGCCCTGCTCCCGCAATTCCTGGCTTGGCTGGATAAACGTACGTCCAGTGTATTTATTCTTGATCATACCCATCTCATACGGAATACCTGTCTGTTCAGCATATCCAATGGCCGCCGAGATGCTGGAATCTGGTACCCCCGTAACCAAGTCCGCATCCACAAACGACTCAATCGCCATCCGGCTTCCCATCCGTTTACGGGCCGCATGCTGGTTCGTACCATTCATATCACTATCCGGACGAGCAAAATAAATATATTCCATCGCGCATAATGCCTTGCGGTGTTTGTGATGATCAAAGCGATCCTCATGTAGACCATCTGCATCCAACACAAGTAGTTCACCCGGTTCAATGTCACGTATTAACTCTGCGCCAATTGTTTCCAGTGCACACGTCTCGGATGCAAACAGATACGCATCTCCCAGCTTACCCATCGTCAGCGGACGAAGTCCGTGCGGATCGGAAGCCACGAGCAGTTTGTCATTGGTCATGATCAGAAATGCATAACCACCCACAATGCGCTGGAACGCCTCTTTTGCCGCTTCCACAAGCCCTTTGGAGGATCGTGCAATTAGATGCGCAATGACCTCGGTATCACTTGTTGTTTGGAAAATGGACCCGCTCTGCTCCAGCTCGCGCCGGATCGTTGGTGCATTCACAATGTTCCCGTTGGTCGCTACCGCCAAATCGCCATCACGGTATTTGAATACCAATGGCTGTGCGTTTGTCAGTTTACTGTCACCACTTGTGGAATACCGGACATGTCCAATGGAAATATCCCCGGTCAGCGTCTGCATCAGGTCTTTGGTGAATACTTCCTTCACCAGACCCATGCCGCGATGATAGTTAAACTGGCTGCCATCACTCACACACATGCCTGCACTTTCTTCGCCCCGATGTTGCAGCGCATGCAGTCCATAATAGGAGAGCGAAGCCGCGTCAGGGTGTCTGAACACCCCGAACACACCGCATTCTTCTTTCAATTTGTCGAGTCCTTCCTTGCCGGACCCTTCATTATAATAATCGCCTGTCCACAACGGTCCTGTCGTCAGTTCATGAGACATGGAATCGCATCCTCCCAGACCTGAGCCAAACCTCCTACAGGTTCGCTCACGGCTGATGTTCCGTTCAATTCAATCGTCAGGTTACTTCCTTCTACACGTCCAATCACAGCAACAGGTACACCGCGCTCACGTACAAATGCTTCAAGTTTACCCGCTTGCTCTGGCGTAGCCGACAACAAGATACGGGATTGGCTCTCACTGAACAGGGCGTGATCTGCACGAAGTGCAGTCTCCACATTCACCTGTGCTCCTACGTTACCACTGATACAAGACTCTGCGAGTGCTACAGCCAAGCCACCTTCAGACAAGTCATGTGCAGAGCGAACGAGTCCGGATTGGATCGCTTCCAGCACCGTGCTGAGCAGCGCTTTTTCCGTTTGCAAGTTCAGTTCTGGTGGACGACCTTCCGTCTGACCATGAACCGCGTATTGCAGCTCGCTGCCACCCAGTTCAGCTTTTGTTTCACCGAGGAGGATGATAACATCACCTTCGGATTTGAATGCTTGCGTCGTGATATGATCCGTGTCATGAACGAGACCTACCATACCGACAACTGGCGTTGGATAGATGGAGCCTTTGGCGTTTTCGTTATACAGACTTACATTACCACCGATGACCGGTGTATCCAGCACACGACAAGCTTCCGCCATACCGTCTACCGCTTTCTCCATTTGCCAGAAAATATCCGGCTTCTCCGGATTACCAAAGTTCAAGTTGTCCGTAATCGCCAGCGGCTCAGCACCGGAACATACAATGTTACGCGCTGCTTCACTTACGGCAATCCGTCCACCAACTTCAGGATCAAGGTACACATAACGTCCATTACAGTCCGTTGTCATCGCGAGACCTTTGCGTGTGCCACGAATCGTAACTACGGCTGCATCCGAACCTGGGCGAACGGCAGTGCTTGTACGCACCATGTAGTCGTATTGATCATAAATCCATTTTTTACTTGCTACTGTTGGTGATGCCAGCACTTGTTTCAGTGCTCCGCCGAGATCCGACACTTCGTCATAACGAAGCGTGTCGATGGAAGCACTTTGCTCGTAGTAGGCAGGTACAGAAGAAGGTTTGTCATACACTGGACATTCGTCAACCAAAGCCGTTACCGGCATATCTCCGACCACTTCGCCGTGGTGGATCAATTTCAGACGACCATCATCCGTTACTTTACCAACTTTGGCACAGATTACGCCCCAACGTTCAAAGATTTCCATCGCCTGCGCCTCATCCTTCGGCTCAACAACGAACAACATCCGTTCCTGGGACTCTGACAACATCATCTCGTAAGGCGTCATGCCTTCTTCACGCTGTGGCACCTGATCCAGATACAGTTCCAGACCGTTACCCGCTTTACTTGCCATCTCTGCACTCGAACATGTCAGACCCGCAGCACCCATATCCTGAATTCCGAGCACGATGCCCGTGTCGATCAATTCCAGACATGATTCCATCACCAGTTTCTCCATAAACGGGTCACCGACCTGAACCGCTGTCCGTTGGGACTCGGATTCTTCCGTCAGTTCAACCGATGCAAAGGTTGCTCCATGAATTCCATCACGGCCTGTTGGCGGGCCCACATAGTAAACCGGGTTACCTACACCTTTAGCTACACCGCGCTGAATCTTGTCATGATCAATCAGACCCACACACATGGCGTTAACCAGCGGATTGCCTTCATAGCTCTCATCAAACATCACTTCGCCACCAACGGTAGGAATACCGATACAGTTACCGTATCCAGCAATACCCGCTACCACATGTTCGAACAAATATTTAACGCGATCGCTCTCCAGCTTACCGAAACGAAGGGAGTTCAGTATTGCTACTGGTCTTGCACCCATGGAGAAAATATCACGTATAATGCCGCCCACACCTGTTGCCGCACCTTGATAAGGCTCAACTGCGGAAGGATGGTTATGGCTTTCAATTTTGAATACAACGGCCTGATTATCACCGATATCCACGATACCGGCACCTTCACCAGGTCCCATCAGGACACGTGGTCCAGTGGTTGGGAAACGGCGCAGTAATGGCTTGGAGTTTTTATAAGCACAATGCTCGGACCACATTACACTGAACACACCAATTTCTGTGTAGTTTGGCTTGCGCCCCATGAACTCACAGATCAGCTTATACTCGCTGTCAGATACGCCCATTTGTGCGTAAAGTTTATGTTCTGCGACCTGTTCTGCTGTTGGTTCCTTAGCGGATAGCTGCTGCGTCATGCCGATCCCTCCATGCTTTCAAAATAGATGTAAACATACGTTTGCCGTCTTCCGAACCAAACAGTGAATCCACTGCACGCTCTGGATGCGGCATCATGCCGACCACGTTTCCAGACTCGTTACAGACTCCTGCAATATCACCCAGGGAACCGTTCGGGTTGGTCCCGTACGTAAATACGATCTGGTTGTTGGCTTGCAGACTCGCGAGCGTCTCCTCGTCGCAATAATAGTTTCCTTCACCGTGAGCAATCGGGATGATAATCTCTTCGCCGGGTGCATAGTCACGTGTAAATGGTGTATCTGCGTTTGCCACTTTCAATACCGTATCGTGACAACGGAATTTCAGGGAAGTGTTACGGATCAATGCACCTGGAAGCAATCCCGCTTCCGTCAGGATCTGGAATCCGTTGCAAATACCAAGAATATATTTACCTTGTTCAGCAGCCTTCGCTACCTCGTTCATTACCGGTGCAAAGCGGGAAATCGCTCCGCAACGCAAGTAGTCACCATAAGAGAAACCACCCGGAACTAAAATACAATCATAAGCCGAAAGATCTGTAGCCGTGTGCCATACATAATCAACCTCTTGCCCAATGGCATCTTCCACTGCCTTATAACAGTCGATGTCGCAGTTGGAGCCAGGGAACACAAGAACTGCAAATTTCATGAGATTAACCCTCCAATTCGTAGCGGTAATCTTCAACAACGGTGTTGGCTAGCAGCTTTTCACACATGACTTTCAATCGTTTCTCCGCTTCCGCACGATCTGTTGTATCCAGGTTCAATTCCATGACTTTACCGATCCGTACACTTTCCACTTCGTTGAATCCCATAGAATGCAGGGCTCCTTGAACAGCTACGCCTTGCGGGTCGAGTACGCTTTGCTTAATAGTGACATATACGGTTGCTTTGATCATGATCCTTATGTTCCTCCTCAGTAATGAACGGGATAAATGCTTTATGCTGTTAAAAATGGGGTGTGGAGCTTGCTCCGGGGCGGATTGTTCTTTCCGGTCGCTTGTTGTCCCCAGGTTTTTTGATTGTTTTGGCCCGCTGTGCGGTCAAAACCCGGGGACAAAGGCGAACGCTATCGCTCCTTTAAGAACAATTCCGCCCCTCCGCTAGTCCATGCGACGTTTTTTAAAGGCCTAAACCTTTTACGTTGCACGGTGTGTAATGGTCTAGCCTGACCATTCCTTCAAAACAGTGAATGGCGAATGGTCTTTAAGTTACTTTAGTAATTAGTGAATTTAATTCTCTTAATTTTTCAGGCTTCCCCTACCTGTGGGAAGCCACCGCTCTTAATTGCCTCACCCACCAGTTTGAACACTGGCGGAGGGAAAGATTTGAGCTAGAGAAACGAAGTGCTCGCCTTTGCAACCGGAATGTTTCCTTTTGAAAAAAGGATTCCAATCAAAACATTCCGGGGGCAACAGCGATCGAAAGCCAAACTTTCCTCCAGCCCACCTCAAACGTTAAACTTTATTATTTCGTTAAACGGTTATAAATATCGACGTATCTTGCGGTTGTTGTCTCTACTACCTCTTGTGGAAGTGGATCAGGTTTGCTGTTCTTGTCCCAATCGGTTCCGGCGAGATAGGTGCGCACTGGCTCTTTATCCATGCTGTCGATCTCGATGTCGAGTTCATAATTCTCTTTGGCCCAGAAGCGTGAAGCATCTGGGGTGAAGATTTCGTCAATCAGGATGACCTTGCCATCCACGATGCCGAACTCGAATTTGCAATCTGCCAGAATGATGCCACGCTGATCACAGTAATCACGGGCGAATTCGTACAGGCGCAAGCTTTTTTCCTGAAGCTCAACTGCGAGTGCGTCTCCCACCAGTTCTTTCATGCGATCCATTGGGATGTCCTCATCGTGACCAACATCGTTTTTGGCTGCCGGGGTGAAAATGGGAACTTCGAGCTTGGCGTTTTTGCGAAGTCCATCAGGCAGTTTAATGCCATTCACTTCACCACTCGTCTCGTATTGTCTCCATCCCCCACCCGTGATGTATCCACGCACGACACATTCAATATCAATGCGTTCTGCTTTGCGGGTTACCATGATGCGGTCTTTAAGCAATTCAGGGTCTGTGATGAGATCACCCAGTTGATTCACATCGGTATGAACGACGTGATTCTCCATCATGTCACCCGTCAGTTCGAACCAAAAGCTGCTGAGTTTATTCAGTACGTTTCCTTTCTCGGGAACCGCCGGGTCCAGCACGTAATCAAATGCCGATATACGGTCCGTAACCACGATCAGAAAATGTTCACCCAGATCGTACAATTCACGTACTTTTCCTTTATATAACAGAGGTGCTTTAACGAGATCTGCCGCAGTGGACAGTGCCATGGGCTCACCTTCTTTCAGGAGATGTAAAGTATACGTCCAATTCCCCTCTTCACGCGGGGCCACTCCGAATGCAGAACAACCTTCCGATCGCTGTTATCCCCAGATTTTTTGATTCCACTTTTGCAAAGTGAAAATCCGGGGATAAAGGCGAGCGCTTTGCTTCTTCAGGTTTTTTCTGCCTTCTCCGTTCCAGCGTGAACACATAATCAACCTATACTTTTAGGGAGTAAAACTTGTTCTAAATTTGATAAAGGCGCAGCGTATGCTTCCGAAGTAGCTTTCTTTCATAATGTTTTTAGCTTTGCTTCTTCAGCTTATTTCTGTCCTCTGCGTTCCCTGCTGAACCATCATTCTGCGCTATAGCCTTATGGGACTTATATATTAATCGTTCAAACCGAGTTTTTTGAAGATGGTGTCTACGTGCTTCAGGTGCCATGATGGGTTGAAAGCATCTGCGATTTCTTCTTCGTTCAGCACTTCCGTGATTTCCGGTGTGGATTTCACGATATCCTCGAACTGGCGTTGATCTTCCCATGCTTGCATCGCACGTGGTTGAACGGTATCGTACGCTTGCTCTCGGCTGAAACCTTTGTCGATCAGCTTAGTCATGATACGACCGGAGAATGGTACCCCGTAGGTGCGCTCCATGTTGCGTTTCATGTTCTCAGGGAAAACCGTCAGGTTCTTCACGATGTTACCAAAACGGTTCAGCATGTAGTTCAGCAGCATCGTTGCATCCGGTAGAATGATACGTTCTACGGAAGAATGCGAGATGTCGCGCTCGTGCCAGAGCGTTACGTTCTCGTATGCCGATACCATATGTCCGCGAATGACGCGGGACAGACCGGAGATGTTTTCACTACCGATCGGGTTACGCTTGTGCGGCATCGCGGAAGATCCTTTTTGACCTTTTGCAAAAGCTTCTTCCACTTCACGGAATTCACTCTTCTGCAGTGCACGTACCTCTGTAGCGAACTTGTCCAGGGACGTTGCGATCAACGCCAGTGTAGCCATATATTCTGCGTGACGGTCACGTTGCAATGTTTGAGTTGAGATCGGCGCAGGCTTCGTGCCCAGCTTCTCGCAGACAAACTCTTCAACAAACGGATCGATGTTCGCGTACGTTCCTACTGCGCCTGAGATTTTGCCGTATTGTACATTGTCTGCTGCATGGCGGAAACGCTCCAGGTTCCGTTTCATCTCTTCATGCCACAATGCCATTTTCAGTCCAAATGTCGTTGGCTCCGCATGCACACCGTGCGTACGTCCCATCATTGGTGTGTGCTGATAAGCCAATGCTTTTTCACGAAGAATTTCAATGAAATTCACGATATCCTTTTCCAGAATCTCATTCGCTTGACGCAATACATAACCTAGAGCCGTATCTACGACATCCGTGGAAGTCAGTCCGTAGTGCACCCATTTCCGCTCCGCACCCAGACTTTCAGATACCGTACGTGTAAATGCGATAACGTCATGACGTGTTTCTTTTTCAATCTCATAGATGCGATCGATGTCAAAAGATGCGTTCTGACGAAGCAATGCTGCTTCTTCCTTAGGGATAACACCCAGTTCGGCCCACGCCTCACATGCACAAATTTCAACTTCCAGCCACGATTGGAATTTGTTCTCTTCGGTCCAGATGGCTCTCATTTCGGGTCTGCTATAACGTTCAATCATGAATTTGTATTCCTCCAGAGATTAGTTTGTTCAATCCATTGCAATCCTTCTTCAACATCCTGACAGAGCAGATTCACATGCCCCATCTTCCGTCCTGTTTTCGCTTCGGTTTTACCATATATGTGAAGCTTGGAAATCACACCGAGTTCTATCGCTTCTGCATCAGGTTGCCCTGTTCTGGCGATAATGCCTTCCAGATGTTCTCCAAGCACATTGACCATAACAACCGGACTCAATAACGAAGTGTCCCCAAGTGGTAATCCGCAGATCGCACGGATATGTTGTTCGAACTGAGAAGTCGCACAAGCTTCCATCGTATAGTGACCGGAATTATGTGGTCTTGGTGCCAGTTCGTTGACGTACAGTCTTCCATCCGCCGCTACAAACAGTTCCACAGCCAGCAACCCAACAGCCTTCATCGATTCTGCAACCGCTGCTGCCAGCTTTTGCGCTTCAATCTGGATGTCTGCGGCAACTCTAGCCGGTACAATTGAAGCATGCAAAATGTTATTCACATGAATGTTCTCCGCTGGCGGGAACGTTTTGATCTCCCCATTTGTACTACGCGCTACAACGACCGATATCTCGCATTCAAACTTGATGAATTGTTCCAACACCAGTTCCGCACCAGTAGCCGCAAGTTCTTCGTATGCCGTAACAGCCTGACTTGCTTCCCGGATGACCCGTTGACCTTTGCCATCGTAGCCTCCAGTCACCGTCTTCAGTACACACGGCACTCCAAGTTCGCTAACAGCAGCAAGCATTGTATCCGCACTTGTGATCTCACGATAAGGCGCGACTCTTACTCCAGCAGCTTCGATCGCACGTTTTTCACGCAACCGATGTTGTGTGGTGTACAGTAACGCACTTCCTTGTGGAACGTAAGACTCACGCTCGAGCAGCCCAGCGACTTCTGCATCCACATTTTCGAATTCATACGTAATGACATCGCATTGCCGAGCCAGTTCAAGTGCAGCTTTGGCATCGCCATAACCAGCTTCAATCTGACGAGCAACTTGACCACAAGGTGCATCCGTAGCGGGATCAAGAGTAACGAATCGATACCCCATTGCCGTTCCTGCGAGCGTCATCATCCGTCCGAGCTGTCCGCCTCCAAGAATGCCGATGGTTGTTTTCCCGGGCAGCAGGACTTTTTTTAGCTCTCCTGCTATACCGGATTGGTTCCCTGCTCTATTCATAGTTCTTCACTACTTTCGAGTACTTCTTGTTTGATGCGCTCTCGGCGAGCTTCAGAGCGACGTTGGACATCCGGGTCAAAAGCACCGATCATTTGAGCTGCCAGCAATCCTGCATTGGTTGCCCCTGCCTTGCCAATCGCCACAGTTGCGACGGGAATACCACCAGGCATCTGAACAATGGACAACAAGGAATCGAGACCGTTCAATGCTTTGGATTGAACCGGTACGCCAATGACTGGAAGCATCGTTTTGGCGGCAACCATACCGGGTAGATGTGCTGCCCCGCCTGCCCCTGCAATGATCACCTTAAATCCTCGATCAATCGCCTGCTCTGCGTATTCAAACATCAGATCCGGTGTACGATGGGCGGAGACCACCTTTTTCTCATACCCAATCTCCAGTTCGTCCAGCACCTCGCACGCATGTTTCATCGTTTCCCAATCCGACTTGCTGCCCATAATTACAGCGACTTGCAGTGACATGAATACATCCAACTCCCGTCTGCGCTTTTTTGATTACATCTGACTATTAAGGAACTCTTATTACGTGTGAAATGAAAAAATCCGCTACCCGCGAAAACATCACATTTTCTCCGGACACCGGACTCCAAGAAATACGTATCCCTCATTTGGGCATGCCAAAAGGGGGCTTGCTGTCCGCATCTGGTTTCATGCGACTCTCAGCCGTATCTCCTCGTAGTCCGGAAATTTACGGTTCCCGGGTAGATACTTCCGGGCCCTATTCCCGGCGTTATACGAGCAAATATCTATCAAACTATCTTCGTTCATTTTTGTAATCTCTTATTACACATTTCGTTCCTACTCGACCTTATTCTTACCTGATCGACACATCTAACATTCTAACAATCCCCTACAGCTAATGTCAACTTAAAGACGAACATTTAACATATTGACAAATATAATGTTCGGGAATTGCTTCTTTAAATTCGCTTAACCATCCATTTCATCCCATAAAAGAAAGCCGGCTCCTCTTCAATCTCTCGAAGACAACCGGCTTCCTGCTTTTCAGTGCGTACACACTTCATCCATTATTTTACGATCAGTACTGGAACCTGCGCATGCTGAACCACATTGTGACTGACACTACCCAGGACAAATTCCCGAATACCACCCAGTCCGCGGCTACCAATAATAATGATATCAGAATCATTTTCTTTGGCAAAATCAAGCAACACTTCCGCTGCCGCTCCTTGAATCAGATCCACATTGGCCGTTACACCCGCAGCCTGAATTCGTTCTTTCGCTTCATCTGTTGTCTGCACAGCCAGATTGTAGTAGTCATTATTAAGTGAAGGTGGCAGTGGAGCCAACCCCTCACCGATGAATACACGCGGGAAATCAAAAGCATGAATGACATCCAGTACTGCATTTGGGGACACTTTAGCTAGCTCAATCGCACGATCAAGTGCTTTATTTGAAGCTTTGGAACCATCATAAGCCACTAATATTTTGGAAAATAACATGTGAATCCCGTCCCTTCCTTTATATGTAGAGCACGCGAAGCAAGCTTCGGTCTGACATGTAATAAACTAACAGTTAAATAACAGAACCATGTAACTCCTTAAACGTTCCAGAGCCACAATGAACCATTTATACGAATGAATTTACATATCAGACGAATGAATGATACACCTTTCACTTCAGCGTAAGTCTTGTTCGAATGGTTACGCATGTGTTCCATGTGTTCATTAAATAAAGTAACCATAGATTACCGCATTCAAGAATAACAACAATGGAATGCCAATGGTGAAGCTGGGATGTTTAGTCTTATGCCTTTTCCGATACATCGCGATCCAGACTCCCAAAGCACCGCCTATAAATGCTAATAAGAATAACGTCCGTTCGGGTGTACGGTCACGACGCTGTTGCGCACGCCTCTTATCATCCGACATCACCAGATAACCAACTACATTAATAAATAAAAACCACAATATAAGTCCGGTTTGCATATAATTCTAGCGATCCCCCTGTCCCGGGACATCTCCCTGTCTCCATTATAGTCCTCATCAGAGACATGTTCAACGCACCGGATAGGGAACCGCAATTTTGTGTAATAACGCTAACCTCGCTCTAACCTAGGACTCCTGCTTTGGAATACCGTTCAGGCTTGGTGCTCTTTTGGCTGCTTTGTCCGGGCGCACAGCGATACTCTCTTCCCGAATACTGTCTTTGTTTTGCTGGTTATGGATCTTCTCTGGTTTGTTATGCGGCATGTAGGTATCACCTCCTTGGCTTACGTTGCCTGAAAACGGAGGATCTTATACGACTTCAACTACCCTCAAGCGTGTTACTCTCCCTTTTTCTCCATAGCCGCCTTCAGCAGATCTCCAAGGTTAGACCCAATGGACTCCTGCTTCGCATATTGTTTCACCAGCTTTTGCTGATCGCGTTTGTTCACATGCTGTTTATCCTTATCCAACGTTTCTGTAATACCACAAGGTAGACATTGTACGTATAACCCCGCCTTACCTTCTTTGATTTCCATCTTTTTGTGGCACTGCGCACAACGACGATTGGAGAGTCTCTTTTCTGCCGAACGACGATACCCGCAGTCCTCGGTAGGACATACAAGAAACTTGCCGCGCTTGCCTTTCTTCTCCAACAACCGTGCGTTACAGTCCGGGCAATGGCTATTGGACACATTATGCGGCTTGTACTCTGCTTTGCTGCCTTTTACGGTGGACACCAACTCTTTCGCCATTGAACGGATACCATCCAGGAACGGCCCCGGTTTCCCTTGCCCACGAGCGATGCGTTCCAGTTCAGCTTCCCAGCGGGCAGTCAGATCCGGTGAACGAAGCTGCGGGGCAGCCAGTTCAATCAACTGTTTTCCTTTACCGGTTGGATGCATGCTGTTGCCTTGACGATCTATTGTATCGGAACTGACCAGCTTCTCGATAATATCCGCACGTGTAGCTGGAGTGCCGAGTCCATGCTTTTCCATCTGGGAAAGCAAAGCAGCTTCGGTATACCGTTTGGGCGGCATCGTCCGTCCACTTTTAATATGGCAACGCTGAACCGTCACGGACTGCCCTTGTTGCACATCTGGCAAAAGCGCACGCTCATGGTCTGCTGCATCATCAGTACGGTCATCGTCATCATCGCTGTAATCGCCGCCGTATACTTCACGCCATCCACTTTCTTTCACCGTTGTACCTTTAACATGGAAGGAGTCATTCCCCACCTGAACCGTGATCGCAACCGAATCGTACTTCGCTGCCGGATAGAATAGGCTGATAAAACGACGTACGATCAGATCGTACAGTTTGCGTTCCTCTGGGTTCAATTGATTCAAAAGCACCGTCTGCTCCGTTGGGATAATCGCATGGTGATCCGTAACTTTGCTGTCATCCACAATACGTTTGGTGATATTCAGATTTTTGCGCAGCAAAGGACGTGCCAAAGACGCATAAGGTCCAATAGCTACACTATCCAGCCGTTCTTTCAACGTAGCTGTCATATCCGAAGTGAGGTATCGACTGTCCGTACGCGGATACGTCACAAGCTTGTGCTGTTCATACAGACGTTGCAGGACATTTGATGTTTGCTTTGCAGAGAAACCATACTTCCGGTTGGCATCCCGTTGTAGTTCCGTCAGATCATATGCCAGTGGATGCGGCTCAACCTTCTCGCTTTTCTTCACTTGGGCAATCGTGCCCTTGCGCCCATCTACCCGTTTCTTCAATTCTTGTGTTTCTTGAGGGTCGAAAATTTGTGAATCTCCTCCAGCTGCCCGCCACACAGCCTGAAAACCTCCCATGTCTGCCGTTAACGTCTCATACTCCTGCGAGCGGAAACCGTTAATTTCATTTTCCCTGTCCATAATCATGCCCAAGGTCGGAGTTTGTACACGTCCAGCAGACAACTGGGCATTGAAACGAACGGTTAATGCACGGGTCACGTTAAGTCCGATCATCCAGTCAGCCTCCGCCCGGCAACGTGCAGATTCATAGAGGCGGTCGAACTGACTGCCTGGCTTCAGCGAAGCAAATCCGTCTTTGATCGCCTTATCTGTCTGGGATGAAATCCACAGGCGTTTAAAAGTTTTTTTCCACCCCGCCATCTGCATGATCCAACGAGCCAGCAATTCTCCCTCACGTGCTGCATCGGTCGCAATGACCAGTTCGCCTACATCCTGACGTTTCATCAACTGCTGCACGGCTTTATATTGATGGTTGGTCTCTTTAAGTACTTTCAATTTCGTACGATCTGGCAGAATGGGTAGGTCCTCCAGATTCCATGTTGCATACTTTTTGTCGTAATCCTCGGGTTCAGCTAATCCAACCAAATGTCCAAGCGCCCAGGTAACGATATATTTCGGGCCTTCCATATAACTTTTATGTTTATCACGCGCACCCATGACTCTGGCTATTTCGCGTGCTACAGATGGTTTTTCTGCGAGTACCAATGTCTTCACTTCATATCTCTTCCTCTCTGGTAGAACGTTATGTCTCTTTTATCCCTATCTTTTCATTATATCATTTCACACTAAAGGTATGCTCTGTCATCTCTACTTCCTAACTACTCGCCTCCTGTAACCTCATGTTTAAACAATATGTCGTATTCATGTCACTTTTAATTACATTAATTCGTTTGATAGTTTTCCTGAGTACACGGAATCAGAAGCATCAGTAAGTATTAACACTGTAAAGTATTGATGTATACGTTTTTTTGGATAAATATAAACCTTGTAAGATTACCTGACATAACTATACAATGTGTCAAAAGCATAGAAACAGAATCGCTACACACATCAATGAGACACAGGAAGGGAGCGTGGATGCATGACTTATCATGGATCTGTATTGAAAAAAAGTGGGGCTTTGTTACTGGCAGGTGCTGTTGTTGCCACAACATGGGGAGAAACGGTACCTTCGGCATCAGCCGCAACGGCAACGCCTACGAGTAAAACAACAGTAGCAGCTGTATCCAAAGGAAAAGCGCCAGCAACTCCGGTAGCATTTGTTCAGGCTATGGAAGAAGCGGCTACACTTGCAGGTGTTCCTTTTACCATGGACAAGCTCTCCGGCACAACCGTACAACGTAAAGATGCTGCGGTCGCCTTGCAACAATGGCTCAAGCTGGATTCGACTACCGTATCATTCAAAGATGTCCCGGATGAAGCCACTTTCGCAGGTGCTGTTGGTGCATTGAATACGGCAGGGCTAATGAAAGGTTATACCGATTCCCTCTTCCTTCCAAACGCTGTACTTACCGAGAATGACCTCTCCATACTGAAAGACCGCATTTATAACTACATAAAACCGTTTGTCCTGGAGGAAGCAACCATCATGGATCTCCAGACTGCAATGACGCAAGGAAAACTGACATCAAAAGAACTGGTTCAAAAATATCTGGACCGCATTGAAAAATACGATGATCAAGGTGTAAGCATCAACGCCGTATTAACCCTGAACCCGGATGCACTCCAAATTGCGGAGCAATTGGATGAAGAACGTGCAGCACAAGGTGCCCGCGGGCCTCTGCATGGCGTTCCGGTTTTGGTAAAAGACAATTTCGATACCAATGACATGCCGACAACCGCAGGCTGTATCTGTCTGAAAGATTCCGTCCCTGCTCATGATGCTGAACAAGTGAAGAAACTCAAAGCAGCTGGCGCCATTATTTTGGGCAAAACAAACCTGCATGAATTCGCATTTGGCATAACGACATCCAGCTCATTGGGTGGACAAACACTGAACCCTTACGCCCTGGACCATTATCCAGGTGGCTCAAGCGGTGGAACAGGTGCAGCCATTGCATCTAACTTTGCCGCAGCCGGTATGGGTACAGACACTGGCGGTTCGATCCGTATCCCATCCAGCTTCAACAGCCTTGTGGGTATCCGTCCAACCATCGGACTGTCCAGTCGTGAAGGCATTATCCCATTGGCTCTGACACAGGATGTTGGTGGACCTATGGCTCGTACGGTTAGTGACGCTGCAATCATGTTGGATGCTACAGCCGGATATGATAAAAAAGATGTCGCTACAGCTTACGCGGTTGGAAAAATCCCTTCCAGCTATACAGACTTCTTGGATGTAAACGGACTGAAAGGTGCACGCATCGGTGTGGCCACAGAACTCATCCCAAGTACCAAAGCTGAAGAAAAAGCCGTTGCCGACGTGATCAACACCGCTGTGGAAGAAATGAAGTCATTGGGAGCTACCGCAGTTCCCATTTCCATCCCGAACTTGACTGAGATCAACAAATACCCAAGTCTCAGCGGATATGAGTTCAAGTTCCAACTGAATGACTATCTGGACTCATTGGGTGCAGACGCTCCATATCACAGTCTGTCCGAGATCATCGCTTCCGGAGAGTTCGACAAATCTCAGGAGCAATCCATGAAGACTCGGGATGCACGCCAAACGTTGGAGACTACCGAATACAAGGATATCGTCCTGAAACGTACCCAAGTTACACGTGAGTCCCTGCTGAAAGTTATGGCAGATAATAATCTGGATGCCATCATCTATCCTACGTCCACACAAGCCGCTGGTGTTATTGGCGAAGGACAAAACTCTGGTGGTAACAACCGATTGAGTCCTTTCTCCGGCTTCCCGGCGATTACTGTACCTGCTGGTTTCACAACAGATGGTTTGCCAGTAGGCATGGAGTTTCTGGGTCGTGCCTTTGATGAAGGAACCTTGATCAAGCTGGCTTACAGCTACGAACAAGGTACACATCACCGCCAAGCGCCTAAGCTTACGCCGTAAAATATTTATGGGATTAAGCAATTCCGGTTAACACAAAAAATAGATGCAATCATATCACTTTTTTGAAACGAGTTAACCCACTAAAGAGACCACCTTCTTCATGACAGCATGAAGTTTGGGTGGTCTCTTTTATGTTCTCTATTTATTTTTGTGTTGCATACCGTCGGATGTTACTCATTCCTGAACGTTGTCCGGCACGCCCCATTTCAGCACCAGACCTGCGTACGTCAGACCACCGCCAAAGCCAAAGAGAGCTACGCTCTGTCCTTCTTTCAACTTCCCTTCATCCACTGCAATCTGTAGCGCCAGCGGAATGGAAGCGGCAGATGTGTTCCCACGATACTCGACACTGGTTAAAGTACGTTCCAAAGGAACCGGACCACGTTCGCAAACAGCTTCAATCATTCTCATGTTGGCACTATGCGGGACAAACCAGTCAATCTGGTCAGGGCTTAATTCAGCTTTCGTTATAAGTTTACCCAATTGCTCTGGAATCGTCCGTACAGCCCACTTATAAATCTCTCGCCCATTCTGAACTAAACAACCTTCGCCCTGTAAAGGCACACCATTCATCTCCGAAGACAGACCACTCTTATAGAGATGTACACCGCCTTCTCCATGTGTACCTGATATGGCTGCCATAAAGTCACCTTCAGCACCCGATGATCTCTCCACCAAGAAGGCCCCCGCTCCATCACCAAACAGTACACAAGTCGTGCGGTCTGTGTAATCCGTAATTTTGGATAATGTCTCTGCTCCAATAACCAGTACTTTGCGGTACATTCCACTGGTCACCAGACTGTCGGCTAGCTGTAATCCGTAGGTAAAACCTGCGCATGCAGCATTTAAATCCAGTACACCCGTGTGTGGGATCTTAAGATTAGCCTGTACTCTGGATGCCGTACTTGGGAAAGCATATTCAGGTGTACTTGTAGCCACAAGGATCATATCTACATCTTCTACACTTACATCATAACGATGTATCATATCTTCTACAGCCTTCGTAGCCAAGTCAGATACAAACTGATCTTCAGCTGCAATTCGCCGTTCTCTCATACCAGTACGCTGTACAATCCATTCGTCACTTGTCTCGACCAATTTCTCCAGATCAGCATTCGTTAATATTCGATCCGGTACATACGTCCCCATTGCCGTGATGGTTGCCTTTGATTGATGCTTCATACCGGTAGTCACCTCACTTGTTTTTTACCATTATAGCACTAAGTCTTAGTACTTGGTACTAATTTTATAAAATATTTATTATGATTCTTTCGTTAGTTGTTTATTTTAAAGTGATCTCTTCATTCTATTACCCAGAGTAATACAAACGATGGCATGCATTTTTGATGAAGAATTGTGGATATTCCCTGACTAACATGAAGAATGCCTTAATTATATGCGTTTTTTATAGACAGCTCATTCAAACAGGAGGAAAATAAACAAATTGCCCTACATTACTAAAGAATAGAGTTGATCTATATCCATGAAAAAAGAATTAAATATCCTTGCCATTTCCGGAAGTCTGCGCAATCAGTCCTCCAATACGTTACTAATGCACGCCATGATTAAACTGGCTCACACTAACCTTAAGTTTGAAGTATATGATGGATTAAATGATCTGCCACATTTTAACCCTGACCTCGATGTCGAGGAGGGTCCAGTGTCCGTACAGAACTTGAGAGCCCAACTTAAGCATTCGGACGGTGTCCTTATCTGCACGCCAGAGTATGGAAACGGCGTTCCTGGGGTCTTAAAAAACGCACTAGATTGGGTTGTATCTTCTGGAGAATGGCTCAATAAACCCACCATTGTCATTGCTGCTTCCCCAAGCCCCATGGGAGGTGACAAAGCCCATGCTTCCTTATTGCTCACACTATACATGATTAATGCACAAGTTCTACAGGAGGGCTGTTTAACCATTCCTCATATTACATTGAAAATGAACAAACAAGGCGTCATCATTGATTCGGAAACCCAGCATGCATTGCAGAACTCCCTTACAATCCTTGGGGAGGCTTGCAACCAAATGAAAGTATAGACAGATGTTGTACTTAAATCGATGATAGAGAAGAAATGATCCTTTTAAAGTTATTTAACATTCTCATAAATATTGAAATAGTAAACAGCCTTGGTTATTTACCAGGGCTGTTAAGATTTATATAAGTATTTAGGATTAAAATAAAAAAGACACACTCGATATCATCAAGTGTGTCTTTAGATTGCTTGGCGGCGTCCTACTCTCCCAGGACCCTGCGGTCCAAGTACC